>Ga0302173_10000852_pt1 | contig 15944 bp, 14 predicted proteins | sample I_Fen_N3_1_FD_198785 | JGI IMG/M metagenome (GOLD analysis project Ga0302173, IMG submission 198785) | Peat permafrost microbial communities from Stordalen Mire near Abisko, Sweden - I_Fen_N3_1 | ecosystem: Environmental > Terrestrial > Soil > Wetlands > Permafrost | place: Sweden: Abisko... | reverse complement strand
TAGATTCATTTAAACAATTTTAGAGTAGCAGTTGGAGTAAAATAATTTATTCACATAGAGTTTGTTTTACTAATACATAATTTTATATATAAACACTTTTAAACTTTACTTTTTAGTAAAAAAAAATGAAACAAGAGGTGTGCTTTACGAATAAAAAATTATTTGCAATAATTAGTATAGTTTTAATAATAAATTTAACGCCGGCATGTGCTTTAAATTTGTCAGCTGTACAAAACAACTCTAATTATATAAATAATTATGCTCATGCAGGGTTTTGGTATAAATTCTGGCATTTTTTTGAGTTTTCAAATGCAGTTTCCAGTTTAATTTCACAACTAACTGAAGCAGCTAAAGAAATACCGTCTTATACATTACAAGGTTTGGATATCTCTAATAAAGCAATGAAAAGTCGTAATGAATTAGATATTCAAAAAGAAGAATTAAATGATTTATCAAGATATTACGAAAACGATTCTGATAAAAGTAACTGGGCTGATGACGGTGATGAACCTGAAACAACACATAATCAGATTAATAATAGCTTAAATAGTACCAAAAATACAACTCAGTTAAATAAGCCAAATATTATCAGTAACTCTCAAAATATATCTCAAAACAAACCTCAAACAGTAACACAAAATATCAAAGAAAAAGAAAATCTGAACAACACAAATGTTACTAAAAAAGCATCAAATGCACCCCAAAAATTAATTGATCACGCTAACAACACGAAAAATCAGCTTAAAAGTCATGGAATCGAAGTTAATGTGGGCAATCGAACAATTACAAATTTGAAACCAGGAAAAATTGTACAACTTGTTGATCCATCGGGTTATATAAAATACATGGAGTATCTAGGAAAAATAAACAATTTTAAAAATGGTACGCAGGAAGTTAAGCTTTATAATGGGGATAAATATTTAAATATACCATATACTAATTTTAAAAATGCATATACTGGTGTAATTCTAGAATTAACGTCAAATAATGATCTGGGAGTAACAACTGAGGATGCAGTCTTTGAAATATACTCACTGAAACTCAACAGTCTTAATACTAACTCTAATTATTTTAGTAATTGGAGCGAGATTGGATCCTTTCTATCAATTTCGGGCGGAATTGTATCTGCAATCTCTGCAATAATATCATTTATAAGTGGGGGTGTTGCAATTGCAACTTCAGAGACAGGAGTTATAGCGGTTCTGGCAATTATTGTTGCGACGATATCTGTACTATTTACTGGGATGGGTGCATTTATAACTGCACTGGGCTTGGTAATTACAACAACTTGCAATCGAAATGCAGCGGATATTAATTCTGAAAGAACTGACTTGACTTCTGCAGTGGTATAAATTATACATTATTTTTTTTTTTTTTTAGGTAAAGGAGTTTTTAATCATGAAAATGAAATATGTAAGTGTATTAGTTCTTGCATTTTTAGTATTTAGTGTATCTGTTAACTATCTGATTAATCAAAATACTGATGATAAATATTACAATAGTTACGAAAAACAGATCAACTCAACTAATAAATCCATGGAGTACTGTCAAAGTGCAATGAGCTCAATTATGCTTTCAATGATGGGACAAAACATCACAAACTCGAATATAACTTCAGATTTAATGGGTGCAAATAATAGCACAGTAATGGCAATTAACTATAGTCAAGTAATGTTAAGCAATGCAAAAACAGATTCGCAGAAAAAATATGCAAGTTTATTATTAAATCAATCTAATGACATGTTAAAATTTATTGATCTTTTAAGTATATTATCTGTTTCAACAAAAGATAGCATCAAAGTTAATAATATAATGAAACAATTGGATTCTATAAAATCCCAGGAAGAATCTTATCAAAATGATTTGGATAGTATTAGATCTACTGATAATGACTTAGATAAACACTTAGGTGGAATTGAAGAAAAATACAAAGGTTAATCACTAATTTAGCATTATTGGATGTTTGTATAGTATGGGTTTGTAAATATTAATTAAAACCTGAAATGGATAAATTATATGAATATTACAATTATAATTCTTTTTTTCCAAAGTAAAGTAATGGAATTTTATCAATTAAAAATTTTTTATGATTTATTTCTTGTCTTGAACTGTATCATCGGTATCTTCTAATATTTTAAGAGCATAATCTCTCATTATTTCAGCTTTAACAATTTTAATTCCTTTTCTTTCATCGCCCAGTATCATTAAGCTGTCTCCAGGTTTAATATCAAATTTGTCTCTGGCTTCTTTTGGGATAACAATTTGCCCACGTTCACCAACTTTAACTGTGCCAAAAAGATATTTACCTTTTTTAAGTTCTGTCATTGTACGTTTCCTCCATTATTAAATTAAAATTCTTAATTTTGTCTGCATTAAATATTTTATACTTTGTTTATTTTATAATCAAATTAAATCTTTAATTTTAATGTTTTGATTGATCTTTAATATAAACCACCATGGATTCTCTTTATATAATATATTTCTATATTGTAAGTTTATAACTCGTTAGGGTTTGATTATTTTTACTTTATTAATCGATTTGTAAAAATTAAAATAGATGTTTGAAGACCTATTATTTTTGCATATTTTAATTTTGAATATTTATAAAATATAATATCTCATATAAATCATACTTTTCACATAATAAGTTCATACATGTATATCATATAATTCATATTTAAACTTTGTGACAAATTTAAAATGGAAATATTTCATAGTAAAAAAATTACCTAATAAATTAATAACAAATTTACAAAATAATAAATCTGATCTTAAATCATTTTGCTAACTTTCTTTTAGGTTCGATTAAAATTAATCTTCATGGTGATTTACCTCAATAATGGTGGTTCTTAATTGGAAAATATAAAAACATCCAAAATGGGTGCAAATGAATCAGCACATCTACATCTAGCATAATAAATACACATATTTCAATGATTTTTAAAGAAGAAAAAAAATGTATAATATTTCTAGATAAATTTAGCCATTTTATTTCTAAATTTTCTAAATTCAAAAATACTTTAAATTCATACTTGATTAAATAATTCATTTTTTTTATAAATTACTTCTTTATAACCAAAATATGGCTATTTAGTCAAATAATCTACACAAAAAATTTTGTATTTCGTTATATCAAGGTTTGACGAAGTAAAAATAATAATTAATTAACTTTAAACTAATAATATTTTAAATATTCCTCCTCATTATTAGCAATGGTATCAGCTCTTATGAAACCATGGTTATGTACAGTAGTTTTAATGAGAATATCAATTAATACTTAGTTTGGTATGTAAATTTATTTTTAAAAACTACATTCTTGATAAATAGATCTCATTCTTAATAGAATTTAAAAATTAACTTCAAAAAAAAGAAAAAAAATGTTAAAATCTTATATTAATATAAGATTTTTGGGTTTGTTAATTGATAGTTGGTTTAGGTGTTTTTGGGATCACTTGGGGGACTATGTTGGTGATTTTTCTCATTTTAGTGACAAGTCCATCTTTACCAGTTCCTATAAGAGCATTTTCAAGTACTTCGCTCATGTTTTTCACTGGAATAATTTGGATATCATCTTTGTAACGTTCTTCAATGAGAACGTCTGCCATGTTTGATTCTGGGATGATGACTTTTTTCATACCTGATTGAGCTGCTGCTTCAATTTTTCCAGTAACACCACCAACAGGCATAACATCACCCCTAACACTTAATGAACCAGTTAATGCTACTGACTGATCAACTGGAACATTTTCTAGGGCGGATATAACTGCAGTTGCAATGGATACACTTGCACTGTCACCTTCAATTCCATCGTAGGATTGTAGGAATTGTATGTGTATATCGTAATTTGAAATATTCGTACCGGTGTTCTTTTTAATCAAAGCACTGACATTTTGAACTGCTTCTTTAGCTATTTCTCCAAGTTTTCCTGTAGCAATAATTTTTCCTTCATCTTTACTTTGAGCTGGTGCTGCTTCTGCAGCTATTGGTAGAAGTATACCGCTTCTGTCACCTATTATAGCTAATCCATTTACTATTCCAACTTTACTGCCTTCAGATTTAAAGACACTGTAAGTTTTTCTTTGGTCGATATATCTGTCTGCGATCTGTTGTTCTAGTGTTCTGGCAAGTTTTTTAGCACTTAAAACATGTTCGAGTGTTACGCTGTCAGCAGCTTCACCCTTAGCTATATCTCCTGCTGCCCTTACAAGTCCGCCAAGATCTCTTAACTTAAGAGTCAATTCATCTTTTTTACCGGATCTTCTCTGAGCTTCATGGATTATCTCTTCAACAGCTTCACTACTGAAATGTGGTATTCTACCGTCTTTTTTAACTTCTTGTGCTATAAATTGAACCAGTTTGTTCCTATTTTCCTGGGAGTCTTTCATTGAATCTTTCATAAATACTTCATATCCATAGCCCCTTATCCTGGAACGTAGTGCTATGTGCATGCCTTTAAGCACTTGAAGATTTCCGGATGCAACAAGAACAAAATCGCATGGAACTTCGTCTGTGCTTACCATAGCTCCACTGCTTGATTCACTTTGTCCGGTTATAGAGTACTTTTTTTCCTGCATAGCTGTTAATAGCTCTTGCTGGGTTTTCATCTGCATAGTACCTATTTCATCAACGTAAAGAACACCTTTATTGGATTTATGTATCATTCCTGCTTCTACACGTTCATGAGCAGGAGTTCCCAGTCCACCAGACTGGTATGGGTCATGTCTTACATCACCTAGGAGTGCACCTGCATGTGAACCAGTTGCGTCAATAAATGGTGCTGTGTTTTTATTTTCGTTGTTAACTAGAAGTTTTGGCACCATGATGCTACTTTTGGGTTTCATCTGCATTATTACAAGCAGAACAATTCCTGCGGCTATGATGGCTACCAGGTACTGTTGTACCAAAAAACCTACAATCAGAATTGTACCAATTATGGCCATCATTAGAATATTTCTCTTTTCTCCTTGTGCTTTGGCCTTAGCCCTGTAACTCATAACAACTTTTTTACCCTCTCCAGCAGGCATGGCGCCTATGAGCGGGTTGTGATTATCTTCCCCGTTGGGATATACGAGTATGTCCTGGAGTTCTTCAGGGGGTAATAATTCTGCCATCCCCTTTGCAAGCATTGATTTACCAATTCCAGGCTCACCTATTAATAGGACATTTCTTCTTTGTTTAGCTGCCTTAATTACTGTTTCGACGGCTTCTTCTTGACCTATTATTTGGTCTATTATCCTTTCAGGAACTTCTATGTCTCCAGAAGATTTATAAATCCTGGAATCAAGTTTTTCTTCAGTTGAACTGGTTAAATTTGTCATGATTTTGAATCCTCTAAATATTTTTTAACTTTCTTCAAGCAGATACAAAGTCCTTTTTAACGAACTTTTGATAATTTAATTTTTTTGTTTATACGTATCTAAATCTAAATAAAATTTCTTAAATCTTACGAGATATGGTGTAATATATATAATTGTGAACTTACTTTTTGTATATAATATCCCGTCATTTATGGTTTACTTTTTATAAATTTTAAACATAAATTAAGAAATATCAAATATTACAATTTTAAAACCTCATTTACTTCATTTACTATCTCTTCATTAACTCTTGCCACTAAATATCTGCCTTTTTTTTCAGTAAAGATTAATTCGGCATTGGTTAATTCTTTAAGATGGTGAGAGATAGTTGGCGCTCCAATATTAATTGATTCGGCAATATCACTTATTAAACAATCACAGTTAGTTTTATAACTCGTTTCCTGTTTTTTAACGATCTGTAAATATAATTCTAACCTATTGGGGTTTGAAAGGGCTTTAAACACTTTGGCCATTTTTTTTGTTTGCATTAATTACTCCTTGTAAATTCTACAATTCGACAAATATCGAAATGATAGTATAACATTGTTGAAATTGTATATAAATGTTTTTATTGATGAACAATTTAAGTCGGTAAAAAAAATATAATGATAGTTGGTTCATTCTATATTTAAACTTTAAAAAAATTCTCAAATAAAAAATGAACATAATTCTCAATTAAATAATCATCATTTTGAACTAATTTCTCTGTCATCTGTCTCATATGATGCAAGTAACTCTTTTTCTTCATCCATTTTAGGGAATTTGAAATATATGAGAACTCCTCCGAGTATTATGGCGAAAATTCCTGCAAGATAAGCTAGATGGTCTCCAGCTAGGAATGAATACTTAGCCGCGGATATAATATTACTTGAGTACTGTGGGTATTGTTGTGCAACAGCGGCAGCACTGTCAAATGATTTTAGCAGTTCTGATACAATATTATCCGATATTTGTTGTTGTTGAGATGCTGGTAATCCTGCTATCTTAGCGCTAAATGCTTTAGCATATCCTGCTGTTAGTAGAGCTCCAAAGATTGAAGTCATTATGGCCCCTCCTAAATCACGCTGCAGGTCTGCTGTACCTGATGCCATCCCTTCACGTTTAACAGGTACCGAGCCTGTAAGTGAGTGTGAGGCAGGAGTACCTGCAAACCCAACTCCAAGACCTATAAATGCATATGCTAGTCCTACCTTCCAGTATGGAATGCCTTCTTTCCATAAAATTAACATTGTAAGAAAACCCAATAAACAGAAGGAATATCCAATTAAAAGCGTAATTCTCGAACCTCTTGACTCCACTAACCTTGCTGAAATTGGTGCAGCTAATACTAAACATATAACAGCAGGTATAATTGCTACCCCTGCATTTAATGTTGAATAATTAAGAACATTTTGGAGGAACTGTTGACCTATGTACATGGCCCCCATTAAAGCTCCAAAGACTATTACTCCTGCACTTGCAGCCACCCAGAAGATCCTTCTACTTGCAATTTTTAAATCAAATAATGGACTTTCTGCACGGCGCTGTTGAATGACAAACAAAATCCCTGCGGCTATAGCAAAAATTGTCAACCCAATAACAAAAACTCCCTTGTTGGGTACCGGAGCAAAGTTAATCGACATGATACATGCCCCCAGAAATAGTAAAGAAATTAAACCTCCCTTATTATCAACAGGGGCATTTGTTTCATTTACATGTGCAGGTATGAACTTTAAAGATAATATGAGTGCTAAGATTGCAAGGGGTAATGTTATCAAAAATACTGAACCCCAATAGTGTGATAAGAGAAGATATCCCGAAATAACAGGTCCCAGAGCAGCAATAGCCGCACCTATACCTGACCAAAGGGCTATTGACTTTGTTCTTGATGGTCCAGACCAAAGGGCTGCTATTAAAGCTAAAGTAGTTGGAAATGCCATTCCTGCAGCTAATCCTCCTATAATACGTGCTAAAATTAGAATATTAATGTCCGGGGCAAACCCTGCCAAGATAGAAGCAGGTATGGCAAGTAGAGTACCTGCAATTAACATCATCTTACGGCCGTGATGGTCACCTAAAGCACCAAACCACAGTACTGATGCAGCCAAACCCGTAGAATAACCCACAGCTACAAGATTAAGTTGAACTTGTGATGCATTAAATGCAAAACCTATTGAAGGAAGAGCCACATTTGCAACTGATAAATTTAAATTAGCAACAGCTGCAACCAAAATTAGGGTTGCTAAAACACTTATTCCAGGCATACTTGAAGTTTCTACTCTAATTTCAACCTCTCCATAGATTTTTTCAATTAATTATCAGAGAATACTGGGATTATAAATCTATAATAATTGCTTACACAAATTATTACTTTTCAATTGTTTATAATTTGTTGTAGTCCTGGAAATAATAACTATCTGCCACATTACAAGATAAAACCTAAATAAATATACCATTAATCAATTCTAAAAACTATTTTTACAAAAAGCAATATAGTAATAATTAAACACATTCGTAATTTAAATAGGTTAATAAAACATTTTACAAACTCGATCATTGGTTCAAATGAAATTAAGCCGTATAGCTGTTGAAAGACTTTATAATCAACACATCAAACTTGAAAGAAGCCAAACACCTGAAGAACTTGTGTCATGGCTAGGGACTGTACAAGCTCAAGATTATTATGGGGCTAAATGGTCCCTTGGACTTCGTTTAAATGGAAAAACAGATAAAAAAATAGAAAATGCCCTTAGATCTAAAAAAATTCTGAGAACCTGGGGAAACAGGGGTACACTGCAGTTTATTACTGCTTCAGATGTTAAATGGTTTTTGAACCTAGTCGCCCCACACATAATAACTAGAAATGCTAGAAGATACAGAGAATTGGGTTTAGATGAAAAAACTTTAAAAAAGAGTAATAAAATTCTTTCAAATGCCTTGGATGGTACTAATGGGATTGAAAGGACAGAATTAAAACATATTCTTGAAGATAATGGTGTTTCCACTGAAGGTACACGAACAGCATTCATACTACAACGGGCCGCTTTAGACGGATATATCCATCAGGGAATTGCCATAAAAAATACCCCCGTTTATTATTCAATGGAAGATCTGCCTGATAAAGAATTAACTATAGATGATTCATTAAAAGAAATTTCAAAACGTTATTTTTTATCACATGGCCCTGCAACCCTCAAAGATTTTGTTTGGTGGTCTGGTCTCATAGTCAAAGATGCTAAAAACGGATTAGATTCAATTAAACCAATACTTAAAAATGAAATTATCAATGGTAAGAAATATTGGTCAAAATCAAGCGAATTAAGGATGGAAAGCAAATCACCAATGGTAAATATTCTTCCAATTTTTGATGATTTTCTATTGGGATATAAAGATCGAGGCGCATCTATAGATAGCCGAACAAAGAACATTTTAAAACCTAAACATGGGATATTCAGCCCAACAATTATTATTAATGGGGTTGTAGTGGGTACATGGAAACGAAAAATAGAAGGAGAGACAGTGAGTGTTAAATTTGATCTTTTTAAAAAATTAGATGATACAGAATATGAGGCTTTAAATTTGGAAATTATTCGGTACAGTGAATTTTTAGAAAAAAAACTTATCATTGAAAATAAAATTTTTTAAGAACAAACATTGATAAGATGGATTCAAAAAAAAAATTGATAAATATTTGCAGTTAATTACCGGAGTTGTAAAAAATTATGAAAACTTATATTTCCATGATCAGGGGGATAAATGTCGGTGGAAAAAGGGTTAAAATGGCTGATCTAAAGGATCTTTACCTTTCCCTAAATCTTAAAAATGTAACAAGTTACATCCAAAGTGGCAACGTAATATTTAGAACTGAAAATAATGATTCTGATGGAATAAGCAAAGAAATTCAGGAAAAGATTCTAGATATATTCGGATATGAAGTTACGGTAATAATTAAAACATTAAGTGAATTTAAAAACATAATAGATGGATTACCATTCGATATTGAAGAACAAGAACATTTATATTTAACTTTTCTTTCAGACAAGCCACAAAATAATCTACATGAAATTGATTTAAGCGAAGTTAACGGGATAAAAGAAGGTGAGAAGTTTATTATTTCATCAAAAGAAGTTTATCTTTATTTACCATATGGTTATGGTAGAACCAAGTTAAATAATAATTTTTTAGAGAAAAAGTTGCACTTAAATGCCACAACACGTAATTGGAAAACAGTTAATAAGCTGTACCAAATTGCAAGTTCTATTAAATCTGAATAACAAAAATTAGTAAGTATAAATAGATTTAATCAATTTGATCTAAATTATTAAAAAAAAAATAAAGTGAAAACTCTCCGAATGGAGAATTTTTTTGTATGGAATATTTATAATCCTGCGCCACCTGGAACATGGTCGTTTCCTATACTCATGATCATTGGTTTTGGAAGTTCTATTCCAATTGTTTCTTTGATAACGTCTTCCACAGTTTCCACTGGTAAGAATACGATTTCATCCTTAACATCCTCTGGAACATCATCAAGGTCTTTTAAATTCTCTTTAGGAAGAATTATACGGTTTATTCCTGCTCTGTGGGCTGCAAGTACTTTTTCTTTTATTCCTCCAACAGGTAATACGGCACCTCTTAATGAAATTTCACCAGTCATTGCTAATTTAGGGTCAACTTCATGACCTGTAACAAGGGATGCTATGGTACTTAAGAGAGCAACTCCTGCAGATGGGCCATCTTTTGGTATGGCACCAGACGGTACATGTATATGAAGATCTTTCTTATCAAATTCTGCATTCTTTAAGTTGAATGCTAGTCTGGAACGGATAAGAGTTTGTGAAATCTTAGCTGATTCCTTCATAACATCGCCTAACTGTCCTGTTAGGGTTAATTTACCAGTTCCTGGCATGAAAGCACCCTCAATGAACAGAATATCTCCACCAACTGGTGTCCATGCAAGTCCTGTAACAACTCCTGGAGGATTGTTTTTACCTGCCCTGTTGTACTGTGTGAGTTCGTGGCCAAGGATTTCATAGAGCATATCTGACTTTACAATGTATGGAAGATCAATCTTTCCAATCACTATCTTTTCAGAAACAACTCTAGCAACGGCGGAGAGTTGACGTTTAATTCCCCTAACTCCTGCTTCTCTGGTATACTTCTCAATTAATGATTTTAATGCTTCGTCTTCGATCTGTAACTGGTTTTCGTCAATTCCATGTTCTTCAAGTACTTCTGGTATTAAGTGTTTCTTGGCTATGTTGAATTTCTCGTGGCTTGTGTAGCTTCCAATTTCTATTGTTTCCATACGATCCCTGAGTGGGCCTGGAATATCTCTAAATGAGTTTGCAGTTGCTATGAAGAATACATCAGACAGATCGTACGGTACTTCAAGGTAGTGATCAGAGAAACTGTCGTTTTGTTCTGGATCAAGAACTTCTAGTAATGCACTTGCTGGGTCACCGTTGTAAGCAGCCATCAGTTTATCAACTTCATCTAAGATGAAAACAGGATTGGTTGTTCCGGCACGTTTCATTCCCTGGACAATTCTTCCTGGAAGTGCGCCTAAATAGGTTCTTCTATGTCCCCTTATTTCTGCTTCATCTTTAACCCCGCCAAGGCTGATTCGTACATATTCTCGTCCTAATACTTCTGCTATGCTTTTTCCTAGACTGGTTTTTCCAGTTCCTGGTGGACCAACCAATAGAAGTATGGATCCCTGTTTGTTCTGTTTTAATTTCATTACAGTTAGGTGCTGGATTATACGATCTTTAACTTTTTCAAGTCCATAGTGTTGTTCATTGAGTATTTTCCTAGCAGCTTCAATATCGATGTCTTTGATTTCGCCCTTGCCCCATGGTAAGGTGGTGAGGAGATCGAGATAATTTCTAATGACGTTTTCTTCTGAACTATGTGGGCCTTGTCTATCAAGTTTGTTTACTTCTTCTATTGCAATTTCTTTGACTTCATCGGGCATTTCTGATTCTTCAATTAGTTCCCTGTAATCTTTTTTGCCGCTTCCACTTTGTGAATCTTTTAATTCCTCTTGAATGGCTTTTAATTGCTCTTTAAGCATGTTTTCTCTGTGTGCTTTGTTCATTTCTTCGTTGAACTTTGCAGCCATTTCCATCTGGAATTTTATTGATTCTTTTTGTTCTATGAGTATGTCGAGGAATCTAAGACTTTTATCCTTTAAGGAACGTATTTCAAGCAGTTCCTGTTGTTCTTCAAGTGTTAATCTCATGTATGGATAAACATATCCTATAACTTTACTTAAATCATCCAGTTTGTTAATGTGTTCCACATACGCTTTAGAACCCTTAAAGTTCTGACTTATTTCTGAAACAAGATATTTAATATGTTTAACAATGTCTTTCTGGTTTTCTTCGTCGATATCTACAATATCAGGAATCAACCTGTAAGTAGCTTTAAAACCCATTCCTTCGGGAGTTAACTCTTCAATTTCAACTCTTTCTTCAGTTTCTACCATTAATTGATAGAAATCTTTCATTGATTTGATGCTGTCAATTCTTATTAATGTCCCGACGTTGTACAAATCTGATTCAGTATATAATCCTTCCATGTTGTCTTCTTTAACAGACACTGCTATGGCGTAGTAATCGTCATTTACAACTTTGTTGTATATTTGGTCGCCTTCTTTTTTACCGATCTTCAAGGTCATCTTATTTCCTTGTAACAGGACCTTATCCGGTATTACTAATACATTTAATTCTTTATCTTCTTTTATATCTTTCATGGTATCACGTTGGAGGAGTAATTTTTAATTTTAGGTTATTATACAATGCTTATTTTTTCTCTAGATTGCTACACTTGGCAAAAACACAACCAAATAAATAATCAATCTTTTCTTTGTGTTTTAAGAGGGCATGTTTGTTAAATGTGTAATATATGTAATTTCCTTCCTTATTCGAGTGAAGTATATTTACAGTTTTTAAGATCTTTAGGTGCTGCGATGCTGCAGGCTGTGTTAATCCCATCATCTCTGCCATTTCTGTGACGCTGAACATTTCTTTATCACCTGAAGCCAGAGTATATATTAATATCAATCTGTTGATGTTTCCTAGGGCTTTAAACAGCTCTTCCAATTCCTCAGATGAATCTTCATCTTTGGAATTTATTCTCAACATCATGTTGCATAAGTATATAACTATATGCTTATATACTTTTCTATATCAAAAAAATTATTAATTTCCACAGACAAAAATTAAACCAACTATAATCCTTAAAAACAGCAACTGGTTAAAAAAATGGAAGAAAATTCAAACCATCATGTAGTAAAATACATGAATGAATTTGCCCTCAACACAGGACTCAACAAAGGGGTTAATAAACAAGTAAGATATTTATGGACCGATGCTTTTGCAGTGTGTAACTATCTGGAACTATTCAGAGAAACCAGAAAGTACAAATATATTAATCTTGCACAGGAATTAATTAACCAAGTACATCATGTGCTGGGAAAATATCGGAAAGACCAAACAAAAACTGGATGGATAAATGGGTTGGATGACAAATCTGGAGAAAAACATCCTACAATGGGAGGATTAAGGATTGGCAAACCATTTAATGAAAGAAGTTCGGGTGATGTCATAGATGAAGATCTTGAATGGGAAATGGATGGACAATATTACCATTATATAACCAAGTGGATACATGCCTTGAACAATACTGCAAAGGTTTCTAAGAATTTCAAGTATATTAAATGGGCTGCTGAACTTTTAAGAACAGCACACAATGCATTTACATATATTCCTTTCAACGGGTCCCAAATGAGAATGTACTGGAAAATGAGTATAGATCTAAAAAGACCACTTGTAACATCTATGGGGCAACATGATCCGCTAGATGGATTTGTAACATACAAAGAAACATCAAGCACGGCCTTAAATTGTGATGTATCAGGTGAAATATTTAACTTGGACAAAGAAATTAATGAGATAAAATTAATGTGCACAGGTATGAACATGAAAACTCCAGATCCCCTGGGCATTGGGGGTCTTCTATCTGATGCAGTCATAGTAACACAGTTAATGATCAAGGACAGTATCAAGAAAACAGAATTTTTGGAAAATTTGCTGGTATCTGCACTGATAAGTATAAGATCATATCTTGCTGACAATCCCACTGAACTTCCAGCAGATTACAGGCTAGGATTTAGAGAATTTGGTCTTTCAATAGGTTTGAATGGCCTGAAGATAATAAATGAATGCTTCGAAAAAAATCCAGAACTCTACAACGATGATTTGAAACAAATTGTTAACAAACTTGAAAAATATTCCTATGTTGCAGAGGGCATTGAAAAGTTTTGGATGGATATTGAAAATCAGAAATCAAGAAACTGGAAGGAACATCTTGATATAAATTCAGTTATGCTGGCAACCAGTCTAGCTCCTGAAGGATTTTTAAGGATCTAAAATTTCATAAAAAAGTATTGATTCATTTTTTATATTTAGATAATTATTTTTAAACGGGTTTTCCATTGGATACATTTGATGTAGGAGTAGTTGGTGAAGTATTTATTGGAGTTATATTGGCCGGTGAGCTTGAGTTGTTTGAATTATTGGATGAAGAACTTGAAAATGGAACTCCAACAACTGAAGGAATTATAAGGGGTGTAAGTTCTATATCTCTGGCAGTAATTTTAGGAATTATTAACTGGCCATTTGAAACTGAAACGTAGTTGTAGGTTCCATCCACATTTCCGTAGACAGTAACGATGTCACCAGCTTTAAATGTGGTTTGAGCGTTATATGTGACGAATAATAAATCTGTAGTAGACCATCCTCCATTAACAGGAGTTACAGATAATACAATCTGAGTATTTCCTTTGTTGGGGTTTGCTGATACTACTTGTCCAGTGAATTTCACATGCTGCCCATTATACTTACTTATATTACCACTTAATTCTTGGTAGCCAATGGAAATACAAGAGGCTTTATATTGCTCAAGATCGTTACCAGTTAAGGGTGAATTAGCAAAAACTAAACTAAAAATTAGGAAAATGATTACTATAAGTACCACTGCAGCTGAGATGACGATTAAAATTTTATTATTCGTACTCTGGCCCATAAACCAGTTTATTGCATTATTTATTTTATCGTTCATATCAACCACTAAAGAATATGTAATTAATGAAATTTAATAATATCTTTAATAAATTTTTTTTAAGTTAAACATGTATTATATTTCCTATTCCTTACATGTTTTCTAAACATTCATCTTTCAGTATTCTTGCATCTTCATTGGATGGATTTATGACTAGGGCTCTTCTAAAACATTCAATGGCTTTTTCATAGTTATTTAATTCCAATAAAGCCACTCCTTTATTACAAATAAATGCATCGTTTCTGTTGTCATGTTTTAAAGCTTCTTTATAACATTTCAATGCTTCATCATACCTGCCCAATTCCATTAAAGCATTTCCTTTACGATTCCACATAGCGGCATCTGGAGAAACATCAAGACACAGTTCCAGAGCTTTATCATAGCAATCTAATGCTTCTTCAGTTTTTTCTAATTCAGATAATATGTTGCCTTTAGCATTCCAAACATCAGGATCTTCTGGATTGATTTCAAGAATTTTTTCATAGCAATCAAGTGCTGAATCCAACTCACCAAGCATCTCCATTATAAAGCCCCTCCAGTAAAGAACAACTTCGTTTTTACTATTTATCTCCATGGCTTTATCACTGCATTTCAAGGCTATTTTGGGTTGATTTGCATTTAAAAGAGCTATTGCCTTGTTGTTGTAGAGATATTCATTTTGAGGATCCAACTCTATTGCTTTATCATAACATTCAACTGCTTCTTGAAATCTTCCAAGACGCGATAAATTATCTCCTTTCTTATTAAGGAGGTATATGTCATTTGGATCAAATTTCAAAGCTGCAGAATAACATACAACTGATTTATTGAACTTTCCAACATCGAAGAGTATGTCTGCCCTTTTGGTGATCATTGATTTTTCATCAATCTTCTTACCTTCCCATTCATCAATTGGCAGTTTTTTAAATCGTATAACCTGAAACAATGAAGAATCAGCAGTATCTTCGGGGTACATCTTTATAAAATCTGATTCAAGTTCCTTAGCATTTTCATATCCTTCTTCACGTGCTAGAGAATCATTTTTTATAAGATCTCCAAACTTTAAAACTTCTACATCAGTTACTTTTGCTTCAAAAAGTTTTTTCCTCTCTTTAGAAACAAGATTCCAGTAACAATGAAGTCTATCACCCGGTGATACTGGTTTTTTCCAGAGTTTTCGGATGGTAGCTGTTTTTTGTTCTGTTATAAGTTCAACATGACGGCTTCCAAAAAGTAAGATTGGTATGAGAACTCCTCCATAATTTAATTAGTATATGTTTAATGTTATTTTATTATCTCCTCTCCAAACTCAGAGGTTTTAATTTTTACATTTTTTTGAAATGGTTTAATTAATTCTGCAATAGTAATAAGGTCATCCCGGCTGGGAACTGTTGTTTCTAATAATTTTTCATCCAATACTGTTCTGTTCCTGAACTGTTGAATAGTGTACTGATTGCAGTTTATTTCTTTGGCTATTTCAATAATATCCTCAGGATCCATAAG
>Ga0302173_10000849_pt1 | contig 16035 bp, 12 predicted proteins | sample I_Fen_N3_1_FD_198785 | JGI IMG/M metagenome (GOLD analysis project Ga0302173, IMG submission 198785) | Peat permafrost microbial communities from Stordalen Mire near Abisko, Sweden - I_Fen_N3_1 | ecosystem: Environmental > Terrestrial > Soil > Wetlands > Permafrost | place: Sweden: Abisko... | reverse complement strand
GTTGGAGGTGATGCTTTCGGTGCACCTGAATGCCTGCGTATCTCATATGCAACTTCGGATGAGCTACTTATCGAGGCTGTCAGGAGAATCAAAGCGGCACTTGAGAGATTAAAATAACCGAACTCGCAGATTCACTTCTTTTCCACCACCAACCCCCCTAAAGGGGGGCCTGATCACGAACATCCAGAAAATACTCATTAATATCGAGAACGACCCCCCCCTTCAGGGGGGCAGGGGGGCAAACCATCACGAGAACTCAGTTCCTTTAGGATGGCAGGGTGGTAAAAACTAGTATTTATTATACGACACCTTTTCTTCCGCAGGCTTCCGTCTTTTCTCACGCTGTTCACTCAACGAATATCCTAGAGTAATTAAGAGTTCAACACGTTTTGACCTTGGAATCTCAAGAAGCTTTCTTATTATCTTTTCATCAAACCATCCGATTATGCACGATCCGATTCCTTCTGCTTTAGACTGCAGACAGATATTTTCGGTGGCTATCCCAATGTCGAATAATGAATAATCCTTATTCTTTATTGTCGCGCCGACCTTAGATGACATATTTGATTTTTCTCTTACAATGACAATAATTACAGGAGCCTGGGCGACAAAACTATTCATCCCAATCAGTTTTGCAGAAGCTGCATCAGCTACTTTCAAAACCAGCTCCGGATCATCTACTATAATGAATTTCCAGGGTTGCGCATTGCATGCAGACGGAGCCATCCGTCCGGCTTCTATGATCCTGTCAAGCTTCTCCTTTTCAATATGTCTGTCACTGTATTTTCTGTCGCTCTGACGACTTATTATCAGCTCAAGAAAATCTTTTCCATCCGTCATTCTTAATAATTATTTGGAAGTAGTTCAAAATAGGCCTCCGGATGAAGACATGCCGGGCAGTTCTTGAGAGGTTTTGTTCCAAAATGAACATAACCGCATTTTCTGCAATACCAGAATACTTTATCCTCGCGCTGAAATACTTTATCCTGCATCACGTTCTCGAGTAATTTTCTGTATCTCTCTTCATGGGTTTTCTCGGCAACAGCAATTGCCTTAAATGCAGCTGAAATATTTTTAAATCCCTCTTCCTCAGCTGTCTTAGCGAAAGCTGGATAAAGGTCATTCCATTCTTCATGCTCACCTTCAGCTGCTGCTAATAGATTATCTTTCGTTGTTTCAGTTTTACCGGCAGGATAAGTAGCTGTTATCTCAACCATCCCGCCTTCAAGAAACCTGAAGAATCTTTTTGCATGCGTCTGTTCCTGTAATGCAGTAGCCTGAAAGATTCCGGAAATCTGTTCAAAACCTTCTTCTTTTGCAACCTTTGCTGCAAATTCGTATCTGTTTTTAGCCTGTGATTCACCTGCGAAAGCCTTCAGCAGGTTCTGTTCTGTTTTTGTTCCTTTTAAACTTTTTTCCATACAAGATTACTTTTATGAGTTTTATATATCAGGATTATAAAAATGATATAATCCGCAAGATAATCAGAGTAAATATAACTATCTTTATTTTGAAAATAACTTGTAACAGAAAGTTGAATAAAAATTAATTTAAAAATCACGAAGATGATAATTGTACTATTTTTTCTGGCGATCATTGTAATTTTCATTCTGATGGCTGTTTCATTGTATAACAGGCTTGTCAGACTGAGAAATAACAGAGAACAGGCTTTTGCAGATGTTGATGTTCAGCTCAAGCAGAGGCACGATCTTATACCACAGCTGGTTGACTCAGTTAAAGGTTATATGGGACATGAGAGAGGAGTTCTTACTGATATCACCGAAGCAAGAACCAACGCAATGAAGGCAACTACCATCAACGAAAAAATAGATGCTGAAAACAAATTATCAACTGCACTTGAAGGTTTGAAAGTTTCGGTGGAAGCATATCCTGATCTTAAGGCAAGTCAGAACTTTATGGAGTTGCAGAACGAAATCGCAGATATTGAGAATAAGATAGCAGCTGCACGCCGGTTCTTTAATTCAGCCACCAAAGAGCTTAATACTGCTACCGAATTATTCCCTTCAAACCTTATAGCAACCCTGTTTAATTTCAAACGAGAACCAATGTTTGAACTCGGAGCTCAGAGGGCTGAAGCAGAACAACCTCCAAAAATCCAGTTCTGAGAATATGAAATATTTTGGTTTGCAGAGCCAGATTTGGAGAAATAATTCCAATTCGGTACTGTTACTGGTGATGTTTCCTCTCATCTTTTTCGTACTGACATGGCTGTTCTTTTTCTTCATATCTATGGGGTCGGAAGTTCACAGGACTATAAACCAGATAAACCAGAGCTTTTTGACAACCGCTCCTTTCATTATAGGTGGTGTAGGTCTTTGGTTCATAATTGCGTGGTTTTCGCATTCGGCTATGATTAACTCTGCCACTGATTCCACACCTCTTGAGAGGAATGAAAATAAAAGGGTTTATAACCTTGTCGAGAATCTCTGTATTTCAACAGGGATGACAACCCCTAAAATCAATATTATTGATGATGATTCTTTAAATGCTTTTGCCAGCGGGATAGATCAGCACACATTTTCAATATCACTATCGAAAGGCATTATTGAAAAACTTAATGATGAAGAGTTGGAAGCAGTTATAGCCCATGAGCTCACTCATATCAGAAACAGGGATGTAAGGTTACTTATTATCTCAATCATTTTTGTCGGGATCTTTGCATTCATATCGCAGGCTATTTTCAGGATGCTTCAATTTGGTGGAGGAGGAAGAAGCAAGAAGGATGGCGGGGGAGGATGGGCCATAATAATAGCCCTGGTTCTTGCTCTTATAGGTTTTCTAATCTCATCACTTTTAAGATTTGCTTTATCCCGGAAACGTGAATATCTGGCGGACGCCGGTTCAGCCGAACTTACACACAGACCTCTCGCACTTGCATCGGCTCTGAGAAAAATTTCCGTTGATCCTACAATTGAGGCTGTGAAACGAAAAGATATCGCGCAGATGTTTATTGAAAATCCACAGGTACCTGAAAAGAAAGGTTCTTTCTCTATTTCATCACTCTTTGACACGCACCCGCCAATAGATAAAAGGATACAGATACTGGAACAATTTTAATATACAAGACCACATAGGAAATCCATTAACCGCAAAGCAACTATTCCATACATTGTTGATGCATTCGTATTTTCCATTCGAACAAACGAAAATATTTTTAGAAATAGAGACCCTTTCACTATTTGATTAGGTATCAGGGACAAGAATTTGTTAATTAAATTCCAGTGTAATGATTGGGAGATCCCTCAACTCATCCACCTCATAACCATTGCTTTAGAGTTATACCCAAAGGTGGATGAGTTTCGGGATGACAGTTTTTTGTAGTGTATTGGGGGAAGGAAGCAGCGGCGATTCAATTGTCATTTATCAGAAAACAAGATTCCGTTGAATCGTCGCTGCTTCCTTCCCCCTTGTCCTCCCTTAAAATCGCTGTCATCCCGAATTTTTCCACAAAAATAAGTTATTATTTAACCGAAACATTATCTGTGGAAAAATGAGGGATCCCCCAGGTCTGAACAAATTTCCGAAAGTCTTATTCCCAATAAAGATGTGAATAAAGATTAGAGCCTGGCGAGGGGTGTGGTTAAAGGATTTTATTTTGCTGACTATTGGATTTCAGGTTCTTTATTCTTTTTACCAAATTTCAGAATCTTTTTTTCTTCTCCCCTCCATATTCTCCGAATATTTTCCCTATGAGTGACAAGAAGGGCTGCACCGACAATTATTGCAAATATTTTAAATAGCACTGATGGTGTGTCAAAAAAAACAAAGAGTAAAACAGGAAATGATACTCCGGCGCTCATTGATGAGACCGAGACGATACCTGTGATAAATAAAACAGTCAGAAACACACCCATCACGCAGATTGTAAGCAAAGGCTGCAGTGCAAGGAAAACACCAAAGACTGTTGCAACGCCTTTTCCTCCCCTGAATCCGGCAAAAACAGGAAATATATGGCCGATAATTGCTATTATCCCGGCAATTAACTGAAGGTTAGTCATAAGAGCGCTTCCTCTTACGGCCAGATGAAAAAAGACAGGTAACATTGAAGCCAGCCAGCCTTTGGCAATATCAATCAACAATACCGGAATCCCCGTAGTCCATCCCAATACCCTGATAGTATTAGTTGTTCCGGCATTACCGCTTCCGTGTTCCCTTACATCGATATTGTGGAAACGTTTACCGATCCATACGGCAGAAGGAATAGATCCGAGCAGATAAGCCAAAACAGCAGCAATAACTGCATCCGGTATATTCATACTATAAAATAATTTTAATTTGGCAAATATAACAATAAAATAAACCCCTCTTGTTCAGATAACGGGGCCAAAATTAACCAGACTGGCTGTCTCTTTGTTAGCGGTGAACTTACTGAAGTTATTGATAAATTTCAGAGCCAGGTCAGTTGCCGCAATCCGCCATTTGGATGGTGATTCCCATACTTTTCCCGGGTCGAGGATATTAGCATCAACTCCTTCAATTATGGAAGGGATCTTTAAATTAAATACTGGCAATGTAGCAAACTCACAATTTTTAATAGAGCCATCAAGAATTGCATTGATTATCAGTCTTGTAGAAGGAAGGTCTATTCTTGTACCGGTGCCATAAGGTCCACCCAGCCAGCCTGTATTTATTAACCAGGCATCTGCATTATTCATCTTCATTTTTCTGGTGAGTTCATTTGCATAAATGATAGGGTCAAGCATGAGAAAAGTTGCACCAAAGCATGCAGAGAACGAGGGTACCGGTTCTATAATTCCTCTTTCAGTCCCTGCCACTTTTGCAGTATATCCGCTGAGGAAATAATAACGTGTCTGTTCTTCTGTGAGATGACTTACAGGAGGCATAACGCCAAAAGCATCTGCCGTGAGGAAGAAAACTTTTTTAGCGGGTCCTGCTTTTGATACAGGCTTTACTATATTATTTATGTGGTAAATAGGATATGAAACCCTGGTATTCTCAGTTTTCGAAGTGTTATTAAAATCAATGGTACCATCAGATAAAACTACAAGATTTTCAAGAAGTGCATCTTGCCTGATGGCGTTGTAGATATCAGGTTCATTTTTTTTACTTAATCTGATACACTTGGCATAACAGCCTCCCTCAAAATTGAAAACACCGTCCTCGTCCCATCCGTGCTCATCATCGCCGATCAGAGCCCTTTCCGGGTCCACCGAGAGGGTCGTTTTTCCTGTTCCGGAGAGTCCGAAGAAAATAGCAGTATCGCCCTCTTTACCAACATTTGCAGAACAATGCATGGAGGCTATTCCCCTTAGCGGCAGATAATAATTCATAACTGAAAAGATCCCTTTTTTCATTTCCCCGCCATACCAGGTTCCGCCTATTACAAGCATGCCTTCGGTAAGGTTGAAAAAGACAAAATTTTCCGAATTGAGACCCTGTTGCTGCCAGTCAGGGTTTTTGGCTTTGGATGCATTCAATACAACAAAATCGGGATTAAAATCATCAAGATCTTCCTTTTCTGGCCTGATGAACATATTCTTTACGAAGTGAGCCTGCCATGCTACCTCCATTATAAACCTTACTTTTAGTCTGGAATTTTTATTTGCTCCGCAATAACAATCTACAACGAAAAGCCTCTTTTTGGACAGTTGCCTGAGGGCAATATTCTTGCAATGATTCCATATCTCAATGGAGATTGGCTTGTTATCAGAAACTTTTGCCTTTTCAGATTTCCACCATACTGTTTCTCTTGTCTTGTCATCAAGAACAACATACTTATCTTTCGGGGAACGCCCAGTGAAAATCCCGGTATCAATAGCTATTGCACCATTTTTTGTTATGATGCCTTTTTCATACGCTGTAAGACCGACTCTGGTCTCTTCGGCAAACAGTGTATTATAAGACGGATTATTCAGGACCTCTATAACATCCTGAATACCATAATTTAATAAACCCAGGGCATCAATCATTTTAAGCAATTTGGTTATTAAATCAATAAATTCCCGGTGAAAAAGCCTTTACCTGAATGATTTCGAAATATAGTTCAATTTTTTTTAATAATTATTCCGGGAAGGATAGGGTGGATCACTTTTCACGGGTCATAGTACTATAAAAGCATTTAGGTTTTTGCTTAGGGGTAAGTAGACCGGCCATGGAAAGAAAAAAGGGACCTGCGATTGAGGGTCCCTTTTGTTTTCTGATTAATCAGATATGTTTATTTGCCAAACTTTATTGAAGCCTGGGCTGCTGCCAGTCTTGCTATTGGAACCCTGAACGGGGAACAGCTTACATATGTTAAACCTGCTTTGAAGCAGAATTCAACAGAAGCCGGGTCACCGCCCTGCTCACCGCAGATGCCTACTTTAAGATCTGGTCTGGTAGCACGTCCTTTTTCAACTGCCATCTTGATTAACTGTCCGACTCCATCCTGATCAATTGTCTGGAACGGGTCAGAGGCAAGGATCTTATTGTCAAGATAGTCATGAAGGAACCCGCCTGTATCATCACGGCTGAAACCAAATGTCATCTGGGTAAGGTCGTTTGTACCAAATGAGAAGAATTCAGCAGTCTTAGCCATACGATCGGCCAAAAGACAAGCACGTGGAATTTCAATCATTGTTCCATATTTGCATGGGATTTCTTTTACTCCGAATTTTTTGCAGAGCTCAACCTTCACTTTGTCAAATACTTTTTTAGTATAGTCAAGTTCCCCAACCTCGCAGGTAACCGGAACCATCAATTCAGGATAAGGTTTCTTTCCTTCATTTTTGAGTTCAACTGCTGATTCAAGCATTGCGCGAACCTGCATCTCTGTTACTTCAGGATAAGTAATACCAAGACGAACACCACGGTGTCCCATCATCGGATTTGATTCGTGAAGAGCTTCACCACGTTTAGCAATATCTTCTTTCTTAATACCAAGGGCTTTTGCCAGTTCTTCCTGTTTTTCAGCTCCTTGTGGAACAAATTCATGAAGAGGGGGATCAAGAAGTCTGAAAGTTACCGGAAGACCGTCCATAGCAGCCATAGTTGCTTTCATATCTTTCTTTACAAATGAGTAGAGTTCATCGAGAGCTTTACGACGCTCGGTTTCATTTGCACTAAGAATCATTTTGCGAAGAAGGAAAAGAGGTTGTTCTGAACCTTTACCGTAGAACATATGCTCTGTGCGGAACAGGCCGATACCTTCAGCGCCATAGTTACGAGCGATAATTGCATCTTCCGGAGTTTCAGCATTTGTGCGGACTCCCATTTTACGATACTTGTCAACTATATTCATGAATTCTTTAAACCGTGGATTTTCTGATGCATCCATCAACTTAAGAGCTCCTTTATAAACACTTCCTTTTGTTCCGTTAAGGGTAAGTAAATCACCTTCTTTCAAAACTATATCTGAACCTGCTATTTTAACAGTCTTTTTTGCAGCATCAACATGAAGGCCACCTGCACCTACGATACAGCATTTTCCCCAACCGCGTGCAACAAGTGCAGCATGTGATGTCATACCACCGCGGGCTGTAAGAATACCTTCTGCAGCGCGCATTCCTTCAACGTCCTCAGGATTGGTTTCCTCGCGAACAAGAATTACCTTTTCCCCTTTACGGAACCATGCAACAGCGTCTTCAGCATTAAATACAACTTTACCTACTGCGGCACCAGGACCTGCAGGTAATCCTTTTACTATTGTATTAACTTTCTTTTCTTCAGCGGGATCGCATATTGGGTGAAGAAGCTCGTCGAGCTGGGCGGGATCAACACGCATAACAACTGTCTTTTCGTCGATCAGTTTCTCGTGAAGCATATCCATTGCCATGTTAAGTGCAGCAGTTCCGGTCCTTTTACCTGTGCGGCATTGAAGCATATAAAGAGTGCCTTCCTGAATAGTGAACTCAATGTCAAGCATGTCGTGGAAAGATTTCTCAAGGATATTACGGATATCCCAAAGTTCTTTATATGTACCCGGCATAGCTTCCTGCATACTGTGAAGATGCTTATTCTGATCATTCTTGGTATCATCATTAAGAGGACTCGGTGTACGGATACCTGCCACTACATCTTCTCCCTGTGCATTGACAAGCCATTCACCATAGAACAGGTTATCGCCGGTTGCAGGGTTACGGGTGAAAGCAACACCTGTTGCTGATGTGTCACCCATATTGCCAAATACCATTGCCTGAACGTTGACGGCTGTTCCCCAATCATCAGGAATACCTTCTATACGACGGTATGAAACTGCTTTTTTACCATTCCAGCTTTTGAAAACAGCTTTAATACTGCCTTCAAGTTGTTCTCTTGCATCATCAGGAAATGGTTTTCCAAGTGCTGCTTTAACGATTTTCTTGAATTCTTCAGAAAGAACTTTAAGTTCGTCAGCAGTTATTTCTGTATCAGATTTATAACCTTTCTGTTTCTTAAACTCGTCAAGTTTTTCATCAAGTTGTTTACGGATTCCTTTACCTTCACCAAGATCTATCCCTTCTGCCTTTTCCATAACAACGTCTGCATACATCATAATGAGACGACGATAAGAGTCCCAAACAAAACGAGGATTATTGGTTTTTTTAAGAAAGCCAGGAATTGTTGCTGAACAGAGACCTATATTCAGGACTGTGTCCATCATACCCGGCATTGAGCTGCGGGCACCCGACCGACATGAAACAAGCAATGCGTTCTGAACATCACCATATTTCATATTCATTGTTTCTTCAGTCTTCTTCATAGCTGCCCAGACCTCAGGCATCAATTCAGCCGGAAGAGTACAATTGTTCTTATAATATTCATTACAAGCTTCAGTTGTAATTGTGAAACCTGCAGGGACTGGTAATCCTAACAAACACATTTCAGCAAGGTTGGCACCTTTACCTCCGAGGAGGTTTTTCATGTCGGTTTTACCCTCTGCTGTTTTCTTTCCGAAGGAGTAGACTCTTTTAACTTGTGACATAATTTTATTGATTTGAGATAAGTATTAGTTTTAATGCTTTTGCAAAATAAGCGGCAAAGTTAATAAAGAAATCCGTTAACCGCAAAGGCCACAAAGATTTTGCTCAAACCTGCCTGCCGGCAGGCAGAGATCGCAAAGTCCTTTTTTATGCCCGGGGATGGAACATTATAAGGGTATCCCGTAAAAAACTACGGTCAATATGGGTGTAGATCTCGGTCGTTAGGATTGACTCATGTCCCAGCATCTCCTGTACTGCACGCAGATCTGCACCTGCCTCTATCATGTGAGTTGCGAATGAATGTCTGAAGGTATGCGGACTTATGTTTTTTCTTATCCCGGCTTTGGCTGCCAGATCTTTGATTATGGTAAAGATCATTGCTCTTGTAAGCCGGCTGCCCCTGCGGTTCAGAAACATTATATTCTGATCCTTAATAACCGGAAGTAAATTCCTGTCCTGTTTGTAAATATCAATCTCCTTCAAAGCCTTTTTGCTCACAGGCACAAGCCTTTGTTTATTGCCTTTTCCTGTGACAACAACAAATTCTTCCCCGTAATGAATATCTGTTAGTCGGAGATTAACCAGTTCCGATACTCTTAAACCACAACCATACAGGGTCTCGATAATTGCTTTATTCCTGTGCCCTTCCGGTTTACTGAGATCAATTTCATCAATAATCCTGTCGATTTCAGTTACAGACAACACTTCCGGGAGTTTAAGTCCGATTTTCGGTGATTCCAAAAGCGAAGCCGGGTTTTCTTCAATTTCACCTTCGATAAGAAGATATCTGTAAAATGCCCTTATTCCAGATAATACTCTTGATTGTGTGCGCGTATTCGTATTATTGCTTCCATACCATATCAGAAAATCCTTGAGATCAGAATAAGTCACATTTGCCGGCAAAGTTTCTATGTTTTTTTCGCTGAAATATTTTTCGAGTTTGTACACATCATTCAGATAAGCCTCCACACTGTTTTCGGATAATGACTTTTCCAGTCTGAGGTAGGTTTCAAAATTTCTGAATGACTTTTTCCAGGTAAAACTCATTTTTTCTGATAAACTGATCATCTGATAAAAGTAATTAAAAGAATTGTGCCACAAAGGCGCTAAGGCATGAAGTTTTACCCTGTACCTGAACCAATCTGAAATATCTTAGCATCTTAGCGTCTTCGTGACAAAAAAAATGATTACTCATTATTTTTTTGACTATTTTTACCATAACATTTCGCATGAAGCCAAAAGAGCATAACGCTGCTAATAAAGTATTATCAGATGTATATTGAAATTATCAACGGTCCTAACCTGAATCTTCTCGGAAAAAGAGAGCCGGAAAAGTACGGACATTCCTCTTTTGAAGACTATCTTGAGGTACTTAAATCCCGTTATCCGGATATCAATTTCAAATATTTTCAGTCGAATACTGAAGGCGAAATAATAAATGAAATCCAGAAAACAGGCTTTTCTTCCGATGGAATTATACTGAATGCAGGCGGTTACACTCATACTTCAGTTGCTATTACTGATGCAATTGCTGCCGTTAAGTCGCCTGTAATTGAAGTTCACATAACAAATCTTTCAGCCAGGGAGGATTTTCGTCACACAAGTCTGATCGGCAGGAATTGCACAGGCAGTATTGCAGGATTTGGTCTGGACAGTTACAGGCTGGGTGTGGAAGCGTTGATAGAAATAATTAATTTAAGGAAGAAATAATTTATGGATGCTAAAAGGACTAAAATTGTTGCTACTATCTCAGATAAACACTGTGAATCGGATTTTATTAAGGAATTGTATGAAGCAGGAATGAATGTTATCAGGATCAACTCTGCTCATCTTGATATTGAAGGAGCCTTAAAGATAATTAAAAATACCCGCGCTGTATCTGATAAAATTGCATTACTTCTCGATACAAAGGGCCCGGAGATCCGTACTACAATTTGTGATAATCCCATTCAGCTTAAAAAAGGTGACACAATAAATATTATAGGTGAACCCGGGAAAAAGAGTTCACAGGAAGCAATATGTGTTTCTTATGAAACATTTTCTTCAGATATTCCTCTCGGATCACTTATTCTTATGGATGATGGTGAAATTGAGCTTAGGGTATTAAGCAAGCATGGGAATGCTCTTAAATGCACCATAGAAAACGACGGAGTACTGGGCTCAAGGAAAAGTGTTAACATTCCAAGCGTAAAGATATTACTTCCGTCACTTACCGAGAAGGATAAAACCTTTATTAAGATGGCAGTTGATAATAATGTTGATTTTATCGCTCATTCATTTGTAAGATCAAAGCAGGATGTAATTGATGTCCAGCAGGTTTTGAATTCATATAAAAGCACTATTAAAATAATTGCCAAGATCGAAAATCAGGAAGGTGTTGATAATATTGACGATATTCTCGATAATGTATATGGTATTATGGTTGCCAGGGGGGATCTGGGCATTGAAATACCTTATGAAAAGATTCCTGGCATCCAGAGGATGATCATCACGAAATGTATAATATCGAGGAAACCGGTAATCGTTGCAACACAAATGCTTCATTCGATGATTAATAATCCGCGGCCTACCAGGGCAGAGGTAAGTGATATCGCCAATGCTATTTATTCTCAGACGGATGCAATTATGCTCAGTGGTGAGACAGCCAATGGAAAGTATCCGGTTGAGTCTGTAAAAACTATGACAAAAGTTGCTCTGGAAGTTGAGAAGAATAAGGAAAAATTCATGAATATTCCATACCTGAATGTTACAGGAGAAATCTCGGCATATCTTGCCAAGGTTGCTGTAAAAACCGCATTCAGGATAGGAGCAAGGGGAATCATTGCTGATACCTTAGGAGGAAGAACCATCAGGGATATGGCTTCATACAGGGGTATTAATCTGATCCTTGCACAATGTTACTCTGAAAATACTATGCGGGAACTTGCTCTGTCATACGGTGTATATACGAGCCTTCAGGTCAAAAAGAAGTCTGTAGATGAGTTTATTCATATTGCTTTGAAAGACCTGACAAAAACACATAATCTGAAAAGTGAGGATATTGTGGTAGTACTGGCAGGAAACTTTTCAGGAGGATCAGGTTTTTCATTTATTGAGGTCGGATCGGTTCAATATCTTAAAGATCGCGTTAGTATTAAAGATGACTTATAATTGGTCTGATTTTTGATGATTAAATTGGGCCTGAAGCTGAAAAATAGTTATAAGAGCGAACTTTTTATGTAAAACAATCCCAGGCGTGAAAAAACTTATTTTAAAGAGACTCATTTTACTGGTACTGGTCTCATTTTATTTTGCCAGTCTGAATGCTACCCACAACAGGGCAGGTGAAATTACCTATGTACAGTTGTCGGACCTCACATACAGGATAACAATCACTACTTTTACTTACACTCTAAGTTACGCTGACAGACAGCAGCTGGATTGTGATTTTGGAGATAACTCCATTGCAACGGCATCCAGATCAAACGGTCCAAACCAGATGGGGGAAATCCTTCTGAACTTTTACAAAAAGAATATTTATATTATAGATCACACATATCCCGGTCCGGGAATCTACAAGATAGTAGTTCAGGACCCGAACAGGAATGCTGGTGTAAAAAATATTCCTAATTCAGTTAATGTCATTTTTTCAATTTCAACAATTCTGACGGTCAATCCAGCTATGGGACGAGATGCAACGCCGGTACTACTTAATCCCCCATATGATAAGGCAGGCTACCATTATTTGTTTATCCATAATCCATCCGCTTTCGATCCTGACGGTGACAGTCTTTCCTATAAAATGTCTGTATGTACACGTGAGGATGCCAAGCCCATTGTAGGTTATACATTACCTCCTGCAACACGCTCAATAAGAGTGGATTCTATAAGCGGGGACCTGATATGGGATACCCCTGCAGATACCGGGAAATTCAATGTTGCAATGCTGATCGAGGAATGGAGAGGAGGGAAAAAGATAGGAGTGGTGGAAAGGGATATGCAGATTGAGGTCTATAATACCAAAAACCATCCTCCGGAAAATGGTGCTTTAAAAGATATTTGCGTTGAAGCAGGGGATACAATTGATTTCCTTTTTACAGCTACTGATCAGGATAAAGATTTTCTGACGCTTAATTCTACTTCAGGAGTATATGGGATCACCAAGTGTGAGGCTACTTTTACAAAGGTCGATTCTGTTGCGGGATTTGCCTCAGCCAGATTCCGATGGAAGCCTTGTTTTGAGGCGGTCAGGAAACAGCCATATAATGTAATCTTTAAATCGGATGATTCAAATCGGGATGTCAAGCTTTCCGACATACACAATATGAATATCACCGTACTTGGTCCATCACCGCATCTCATTAATGCAATCCCTTTAGGCAAATCGATAAGTTTATCATGGTCGCCTTACGTGACACAAATTATTTCCGGATTCAATATCTACAGGAGAGATGGCGCCTCTACCTTCAAGCCTGATTCCTGTACTGCCGGGATTCCTTCGTCAACAGGTTTCGCTAAAGTAGGATATATCGCAGGCGGTACTACAGTATCCTATGTTGATAATGATAACGGACTGGGTCTGCAGTTCGGCAAAGAATATACTTACAGAATAGTAGCTGTTTATCCGAATGGAACTGAAAGTAAGGCTTCTAATGAAATTACTTCAACTCTTGTTTCAGGGGTGCCTGTTATCAAAAATGTAAGTATAAGGAATACAGACGCTGTTAATGGATCGATTTTTCTTTCATGGAAAAAACCTGTAAAACTCGATACCATACCTGCGAAAGGGCCGTATGAATATCTTATCTCGAGAGCTACTGGCATTGGCGGGACAAATTTTTCCCAGATCAAATCGATTCAAACAGCAGATCTGAACGATACGGTTTATATAGACACATTAATAAATACATCGACAACAGGTTATATCTACAGAATAGATTTATATAATAATGCGCCGGGTAACAGATTTCTTATCGGCGATCCGGGGTATGCATCATCCGTTTTTCTAACTGTTGCACCGGGTGACAGGAAAGCCAGATTCACAATTAACCGGAATGTGCCATGGATCAATACCCGTTATGATTTCTTCAGATTAAACGATGTGTCCCATGCTTATGATTCTGTTGGCTCAACAAATCAACTGACATTTGCGGATTTGGGTCTGACGAATGGAAAACAGTATTGTTACTTTGTCAGATCGGAAGGTGGTTATCTGGCTAACAATATGCCTAAGAACCTTATAAATCTTTCACAAATTGGATGTACCACTCCTGTTGACAATGAACCGCCATGTGCTCCGGCCCTGAAAGTCACTAGTAAGTGTGATAGCTTGTACAACACCATTAGATGGGCAATCTCCGACACCGCCTGTTTTGCAGATGTGGCTGGATATAAGATCTATTCAAGAATGAAAACGCAGGATAGTCTCTCTTTGCTTACCACAATCAATGATAAAAATATTTTTTCCTACAATCATTTCCCGGGTGAAATCATCTCAGGTTGCTATGCAGTTTCAGCGTTTGATCTTAAGGGGAATGAGAGTATTAAATCTATAACAGTTTGTATTGATTCATGCAACTTTTATGAGATCCCAAATGTTTTTACTCCGAACGGAGATAATATAAATGACAGACTGGTGGCAAAAACATCAGGATTAGTTGAAAAGATTAATTTTAAATTATTTAACAGGAACGGATTGCTTTTATTCAAGACTGAAGATCCCAGAATTAACTGGGATGGCACTTATAAGGGTAAAATTGTATCGCCCGGAGTATATTTCTATCAATGCGATGTTTATGAAAACCGTATCTCAGGAGTAGAATTATTGCATCTTTCGGGTTTTGTTCATGTCATTACCGAATTGAATGCCAAGGTTAATCAGCAGACTGCGAAATGATTATGAGAAACTTATAAAATGAAGAAGATTATAACTCTGGTTTGTTTTTTTCTAAGTGCCGGTACCGTATTTGGGCAGCAGACGGTATTTAATATTCTCAAAGCCAGGGCACTTACAGAAGCAGGCAAACCTGATCAGGCAATCAGCCTGCTTAATAGTGCAATAACTGAAGCAAAAGAGAGCAGTTTATATACATGCAGGGCCGAAGCAAAGATTCTAAAAGGCGACTATTCGGGAGCTATTGCCGATTACAACGAAGCCAATAAGATTACGTCTTTCTCGGGAGAGTACGGTCTGTCAAGAATTTATGCTTTAAAAGGTGATGCTGCTACATCACTTTATCATCTTGAACTAAGTATGAAATCTTTCTACAAGAAGAGCGAAAAAGAAATATTGCTCGATCCGGCCTTTGGTACAATTGATAACAGGCAGGAATGGCGTCAGTTCTGGAAGAAAGAATGGTACTCGGTTTCTGAAAAAAGCATTTCAGAGATAGAATATTATATTTCAATAGGAAAAGTTGACCAGTCCAGGGATGTTCTTTCTGAGTTTAAAAAAAATTATGACAACAATTCAGATATAATTTATGCTGAATCATTAGTCAACCTTGCTTCCGGAAATTCTTCACAGGTAATGAAAGATGTTTCCGGCCTGCTTTCGACAGATCCGGGAGATGAAAAGTATTTGCGGGTTCTGGCAAAAGCACAGACCGAGGCATCTGATCCTGCCGGCGCGTCAACAACTTACTCTCAACTTATCACTTCAGGTGTGATAGATGCTGGATTATTTCTTCTCAGGGCAGATTGTTACCAGAAGACAGGGGAAACAGAAAAAGCTTTGAATGATATTGGAAAATATCTGGAGATCTATCCTGATAACATGACTGCATTGCGACTCGCCGGGAAAGTTGAGGTTAAATCAGGCGACAATCTAAAAGCTCTTCAATATTTTTCGGAAAACCTAAAGCTTCATCCAAATGATCCTGAATGCTATATGGACCGCGCAAATTCTTACTTTATTTCCAGGTCATGGGAAATGGCAATAAATGATTACAGTATGTCCCTTGATCTGAAGCCGGAAAATTCTGATGCATGGCTGAATAAAGGTATCTCATTGCTGAATTCAGGAAAGACCGATGATGCATGTCATGATTTCAGAATTTCATTCAGAATGGGTAACAAGAGAGTAACTGATTATTTAAGCAGGAACTGCATAAAGTAACCTTTGGCCTCCAACCTC
>Ga0302173_10000845_pt1 | contig 16118 bp, 13 predicted proteins | sample I_Fen_N3_1_FD_198785 | JGI IMG/M metagenome (GOLD analysis project Ga0302173, IMG submission 198785) | Peat permafrost microbial communities from Stordalen Mire near Abisko, Sweden - I_Fen_N3_1 | ecosystem: Environmental > Terrestrial > Soil > Wetlands > Permafrost | place: Sweden: Abisko... | reverse complement strand
AAAATGAAGCCTATTGTTGCATTGGCGGCAGGAGTGCTCTTCAGATACTTAAGGAGGCTGTTGCAAATTCAAAGGCTGTGGTTGCCTGGGGTAATTGCGCTTCAGCTGGATGTGTTCAGGCTGCAAGCCCGAACCCAACCGGGGCAAAACCTGTTCACAAAGTTATAAGTGGCAAGCCAGTGATAAATGTTCAGGGATGTCCTCCTATTGCCGATGTAATGGCTGGAGTGGTAGTTCATTTGCTTACTTTTGATCGTATTCCCCAGCTCGACGGTCTGGGTCGTCCGAAAGCCTTCTATTCCCGCAGGGTACACGATACCTGTTACCGGCGCGCTAATTTTGACGCAGGTTTGTTTGTAGAAGCTTTTGATGATGAAGGTGCAAAAAGAGGATATTGTCTTTATAAGATGGGCTGCAAAGGTCCTGTAACATATAACTCATGTGGTATAATTAAATGGAATGATGGGATAAGTTATCCTATTCAATCGGGTCATCCTTGTATAGGATGTGCTGAAGAAGGATTCTGGGACAATGGTCCGTTCTATAAACATTTGCCGCAGATTGCAGGTTTTGGTATTGAAACCACTGCTGATAAAATCGGAGTGGCAGTTGGTCTTTCAGCATTAGCCGGTGTTACCGGTCATGCTGTACTCACAAATATCCGCAAGCATCGCGAGATTGCCAATGCCCCTGAAGCTGGTTCCGAAATTGAAAACCCTAAAGAAAAATAGCCATGGCTGAGAGAATAGTTATAGATCCTATTACCCGTATTGAAGGTCATCTCCGGGTTGAAATTGAGGTAAAAAATGGAATTATTACCGATGCCTACAGTGCCGGAACCATGGTGCGTGGCATTGAAACCATACTTAAGGGCCGTGATCCCCGTGATGCATGGGCCTTCGTCGGACGCGTTTGCGGTGTCTGTACATCCACGCACTCACTGACTTCTGTCAGGACGGTTGAAAATGCCCTGGGCATTTCAGCTCCTCCCAATGCGGAACTAATACGAAACCTGATGGCAAACGCCTTGTATATTCAGGATCATGTCGTACATTTCTATGTGCTTCATGCACTCGATTGGGTTGATGTTGTATCTGCCCTTAAGGCTGATCCTTCGGAGGCTTCAAAGATCGCACAAAGCATTTCGCCATGGCCAAAGAGTTCAGTAGGCTATTTTTCAGACATCCAGAAAAAGTTTAAAAACTTTGTTGAGAGCGGTCAGTTAGGCATCTTCGCCAATGGTTACTGGGGCCATCCTGCATACAAGCTTCCGCCTGCTGTGAATCTTATCGCTGTGGCACACTATCTTGAGGCTCTTGAATGGCAAAAAGAACTTGTGAAAGTCCATACCATCTTCGGAGGGAAGAATCCACATCCCAATTACCTTGTTGGGGGAGTGCCATGTTCAATTAATATTGAAGAGGCTAATGCAGTTAATGCAGAGAGGCTCGCGATGGTTGGAAAGCTTTTTGAGGATGCAAAAACATTTGTTAACCAGGTTTATATTCCTGATCTGCTTGCAGTGGCATCCTTCTATAAAAGTGACTGGGGAGCAATAGGAGGAGGGCTTACAAATTATATGTCGTTCGGCGATTTCCCGACTAATGGATATAATAATCCTGACAGCTTTAAAATGCCACGCGGAGTAATTTTGAACCGTGACCTGAGCAAGATTCATGAAATAAAAGCTGATGATCCTGAACAGATTCAGGAGTACGTGAATAATTCCTGGTATGAATACTCGAAAGGAGATAAGATTGGCCTTCATCCGTTCGATGGAGAAACTAAACTTAATTATACCGGGCCAAAACCTCCATATGATCAGCTTGATGTATCAAAAAAATACAGTTGGGTCAAAACACCAAGATGGAAAGGCTACCCGATGGAAGTTGGTCCATTGTCGAGGATGCTTGTCGGATATGCTTCGGGACGTGCTGATTACAAGGAAGTGATAGAGAGTACACTTAAAGCGCTCGATGTACCAGTAACGGCACTGTTCTCAACATTAGGCCGTACGGCAGCCAGAGGACTGGAAACCAAGCTCACATGCGACTGGGCCCTTGAATTTTACCAGCAGCTTCTGGCTAATATCAAAAATGGTGATACACGTACAATGAATAACGATAAATGGGATCCGGAAACGTGGCCAAAAACAGCAAGAGGTATCGGAATGGTTGAAGCCCCTAGAGGTGCATTATCTCATTTTATAGTAATTGACAATAAGAAAATCGGTAATTACCAGCTTGTTGTTCCGACTACCTGGAATGCATCACCACGCGATATAAATGGAAAGAGATCCGCTTATGAAGAGTCACTGATCGGAACACCAGTAGCCGATCCAAAATTGCCACTGGAGGTAATCAGGACTATTCACTCTTTTGATCCTTGTCTTGCATGTGCAGTGCATGTATACGATGAAAACGGAAGTTATATTCATGATCTTAAAACATATTAAGCCATGAGAATAAGATCTGTACCTATGCGCGAAGTGCAGGTATGGGAACTACCTGTCCGCATCTATCATTGGGTAAATGCTCTCTGTATTCTTTCACTGGTCATTACCGGATATACTATCGGTAGTCCGCCGGCCTTCATGAAAGGCACGGAAGCTTACTTCAATTATTGGTTCGGTACCGTCAGATTCATCCATTTTGTGACAGCATTTGTCTTTTTCTTCAATTTTCTGGTGCGAATTTACTGGGGCTTTGCCGGCAATGAATTTTCACGCTGGTATAATTTTATCCCTCTGAAACGCTGCCAGTGGAAGGAAATATTAACTGTTATAAAAGTGGATGTGCTTCAGATCACCAACCGACAGATCGACTCAATAGGACATAATTCACTTGCAAGCCTGATCTATTTTATAACATTCCTGATCTTCCTGTTGCAGTGCCTGACCGGTTTTGGAATGTACTCTGCAATGAGCAAGGCTTTTTTACCTCATCTTTTTGCCTGGGTTGTACCATTTCTGGGAGGCGACATTCATGTGCGCCAATTGCATCATATCCTCATGTGGGGATTCATCCTGTTTTCGATAATTCATATTTATCTTGTTTTTTACCATGACTATATCGAAAGGAGGGGAGTGACATCTTCGATGATTGGAGGCTGGAAATATATAGAGGAAGATGTGATATTACGTCATGAGAACAGAACTGAAGAGTGTCCGAAAAACTAGAAACTACAGGTAATAAATATTGATAAGTCCACACGGCATCCTGGTATTAGGGATTGGAAATATTTTGCTCAGCGATGAAGGAGCAGGAATTCATGTTGTCACCAGACTGGAAAAGGAAGGCTTTAATGAAGCTGATCTGATGGATGGAGGCACAGGAGGATTTCATTTGCTGGGATTTATTCAATCTTACAAAACTATAATCATAATTGATGCATCACTCGATGAATTCCCTGCCGGAAACGTACGTGTTTTACACCCGAGGTATGCTAAAGATTTTCCGCGACAGCTGAGTGCACATGAGATTGGATTAAAAGACCTTCTTGATTCTGCTTATTTACTTGGAAATATGCCACAGATTCACCTGGTCGCAATTTCAATAAAAGACTTTCAGGAAATGGGAATGGAACTTACTGATGAAGTCAGAAAGGCAATTCCTGTTGCTATGCAGAGTGTTAAGGAGCTGATCAATTCGCTTCAGACTTAACCGTTAAGCAACTGATATTTTAAACTTTTATAGGAGAGATTATAATTTCTCCCTGTTTTTTAAGCCATTTAAACCAGAGATCCATTCCCTCTCCTGTTTTTGCTGATAGCGTTATGAACTCAAGAGTCGGATTCAGGGTATGAGCATACCTTATTGTCTCTTCCGTATCAAAATCAACCCATGGCAACAGGTCTGATTTATTTATAATGCAGAGGTGTGAGGACTGGAACATGTAGGGATATTTCATTGGCTTATCATCGCCTTCTGTAACACTGATTACGACAACTCTTTTATGCTCTCCAAGGTCAAACATGGCAGGACAAACCAGGTTGCCAACATTTTCAATAAACAGAATTGAATTGGCTTCAATGTCCATCTTCCCCAATGCAGATTCTACCATTCTGGCATCAAGGTGGCACCCTGTTCCGGTGTTTATCTGAATAGCAGGAGCTCCGGCTTTTTCAATCCTTCTGGCATCCAGCAATGTCTGCTGATCACCTTCTATTACAAAAATTCTCAGAGCATCTTTCATTGCAATTATAGTTTTTTCCAGGATTGTGGTTTTCCCTGAACCGGGGGAACTTACCAGATTCAGACACAAAACTTTTCTTCCTTCAAAAAAACGCCGGTTGAGTTTAGCCAGATTGTTATTTTCTGCCAGAACATCTATATTAAGATCAATAACCCTTTTTTGAGAGGTATCAAGATCATGATTGAGGGAATGTTCATGATCGTGCGGGTGGTTATGATCATGCCAGTGTTCATGTTCATGGTTATGCGTGTGTTCAAAATCATGATCATGTAAGTGTTCATGATTATTGGATTTGTCAGGATCATGAACTTTAAATTCTCCGGGTTTGCCGCAGCCGCATGTTTCGCACATAATTTTTGTTTTTGAAAATATTTATTCTATAACGAGAGAAAGCACTCTGAATTCCCGTCCTCCACTGATTTCAGAGGGGAAGGCCTGGCACTTCGGACACGTTGCCGTCAGGTAGTTCATCTCAAATTCATGATCGCACGATTTACATCTGCCTCTGCCCGCTGACCTGATGATATTGATCCGGGCTTCACTAAGGACAGAATCTTTGGAGAGTAACTCCAGGGCAGACTTGAATGCATCAGCCTCTACACCACTCAGATCGCCGACCTCTATATCAATCTCCTGAATTGATTTTGCCATTATTTTGTCAGCCTCGCTTCCTGCAATCCTAATCACTTCCAAAGCCAGGGATAATTCATGCATAGGGTGAAAATTTAGCATATACGCGGCAACTGATCGCCTGTCAATGAATCGACAATCCTTCTTCCGCCTGTCTCATTCCTTAAAACTACTTTTCCCGGGTGTTCATTTACTATCCGGCCAATTATAGCACTTTTCTTTCCAAGTATGTTTTTCTTCAAAAGATCAAGAATTTTCAACCCTTCTTTTTCTTCTGCTACGATCAGAACTTTTCCTTCATTTGCAATATGCAGAGGGTCAAATCCCAGGATTTCGCACATAGCCTTCACCCCCTTATTTACCGGAAGGTCAGATTCGGAAAGTTCTATTCCAAGATTTGTTTTTGAAGCGAGTTCATTCATTACAGTAGCAACTCCGCCACGGGTAGGATCACGCATAAATTTTACGGGATATTTATCCAGCACTTCTTTGATCATATGATTCAGACTGGCACAGTCTGATTCTACCAGTGTTTTGAAATTGAAAGATTCCCTGGCATTCATTACAGCCAGTCCATGATCTCCAATATTTCCATTAATGATAATTACATCACCCTCCCGCAGGTTCAGTGCTTTACTGATATATCTGTTCTTCATCTTTAATCGCCCGATTCCTGCAGTATTGATAAAGAGCTTATCACATTTTCCTTTGTTAACGACTTTTGTATCGCCAGTTACGATAAGAATGCCTGCTTTCTTTGCCTCAGAGGCGAGAGATTCTGCGATTAGTTCCAGTTGATTGAATGGGAACCCTTCTTCAATAATAAATGAAACACTCAGGTAAAGAGGTTCTGCCCCTGAAACTGCAATATCGTTTACAGTTCCGCAAACAGCCAGTTTGCCAATGTTTCCACCAGGGAAAAAAAGAGGATCTATCACAAATGAGTCTGTTGTAAATGATATTTCTGATGATCCGACAGACAAAATAGCAGAGTCGGACTGTTCGTTTAAGATCTCATTCCCGAAATGTTTTATGAACACGTCGCTGATAAGTTCATGCATCATTCTGCCACCACTGCCATGGCCCAGGAGAATATTTCGTTCTTTCAGCTTCATGAACGATATTTATAATATGTTGCACATGTCCCTTCAGCCGACACCATACAGGCTCCTACCGGATGTGATGGTGAGCATTTTTTCGCGAACAGGGTGCAATCCTCAGGTGTCTTTATTCCTCTGAGGATTTGTCCGCATATACATCCTTTAGGTTCAACGGATTCAGGTACATTGACCGTGAATTGTTTCTCTGCATCAAATGATGAAAAATTTTCTCTGATCTTCAGCCCGCTGTCAGGAATCATTCCCAGTCCCCGCCAGCTGTCATCGCTGTGTACAAACACTTCATCTAATAATTGCTGGGCTATAATGTTCCCTTTGTAATGAACAACCCTTTGATACTGGATCTCAACTTTTGGTGTTCCTGATTCCATTTGAATTGCAAGCATCAGAACAGCCTGCATCAGATCGGCAGGTTCAAATCCCGATACAACAACTCCTAATCCATAAACTGAAGCCAAATCATTATAAATAGATGTGCCGGTTATAGCTGTTACATGTCCTGGAGCGATGAACCCATTAATCTTAACTCCCTCCTCAACCAGAGCTTTCATCACAGGTGGCATGACTTTATGTGCACTCAGAACAAAAAAATTGGATATCTTCTCTTTTTTTGCCTTAATAATGGTCGCAGCGGTTGCCGGAGCCGTCGTTTCAAAACCAATTCCGAGGAATATGACATTCTTCTCTGGATTTCCTCTTGCAATTTCAAGAGATTCAAGCGCTGAATAAACTATCCGGATGTCACTTCCTGCTGCCCTCTCTTTTTCAAGCGAGGTTGAGGATCCCGGAACCCGGATCAGATCTCCGTAAGTGGTTATTATTGTTCCCGGTATTTTACTGTAAGCCATAGCCTTATCAATAAAAAGCTGGCTTGAAACACAAACCGGGCATCCTGGCCCGGAGATAAGTCGAATATTGGAAGGCAAAAGAGAGGCGAGTCCGAACCGGTGAATTGCCATTGTATGACCGCCGCATACTTCCATCAGTATAATCTCTTTTCTTGAGATAGCCCTCAGGTTTTCTGCAACTGAAAGGATCAGATCTTTTTTCCGGTATTCATCAACAAACTTCATAAGTTGAATCAGTTGGGCAGGTTCTTTTCCATATCAAGTAATAACTGCAATGTTTCGGCAGCTTCCTGAGGATCCACTTTTTCGATTGCAAAACCGGCATGCAGCATTATAAAATCACCCGGTTTTACATCATCAAGCAGCAACAAGCTTGCTGTATATTCAACATCCTCAATTGTTACTCTTGCGGTAGTCCCATCCACGCTGATCACTTTTGCAGGAATCGCTAAACACATAATAACTCCCTTCTTTTTGATGCAACAGCCAATTGACCAAGTGCAAGTCCTCCGTCATTTGCCGGCACTGATGAATGCGAATAAACTTCAAAATTATTTTTCAGCAATAAATCCATTGTTTTCTCTGACAGGTATTTATTCTGAAAAACACCTCCTGAAAGCACCACCTTGTTAATACCTGAATTTAGCCTTATAGTATTTACTGTATCAAAAATAGCCAATATAATTGTGTTATGAAATTTAGTTGCAATTGTCACTTTTTCAATGCCATTGATTATATCCTGAACTATGCTTTTTAAAGTTTCATCGAAACATATTGTGTCCCCGGCAGTGAAGGTATAACTATTTGTGCATTCAGGATCTACAATCGATTCGAGGCGCATTGGACCTTCAGCCTGAAAAGTTGCTGTCTGAACCAGGTCAATGAGTGATGCTACGCAATCGAATAACCGTCCTGCCCCTGAGGTCAAAGGGCAATTTATCCTTTTATCGATCATCTGAATGATCAACCTGATTTTTTCAATTTCAATGTTCTTTAAAAAAGGCAAATCAAGTTCAAGGAATCTTTTACCGTATATTTTATAGAGATATGATATTGCAATCCTCCACGGTTCTTCCGTGGCGCTGTCTCCCCCGGGTAACGGGATATAATCGAAATGGGAAATTCTTGTAAAATCATTCAGATCACATATCAGAAATTCAGAGCCCCATATATTTCCATCCATACCATATCCTGTGCCATCAAGAGCCACACCGATTACTTTTTCATCAAGCATATTTTCTGCCATGCATGATGCAATATGGGCATGATGATGCTGTACTCTAACTACAGGCAGATCAACATAAGCGAGTCCTGTTTTGGTTGAGACATAATCTGGATGCATATCCACAGCAATTAAAGATGGTTTAATTCTGAACAGTTTGATGAACTGAATGATAGTTTGCTCATAAAACCAGGTTGTTTCATACCTCTGGAGATCACCTATATGCTGACTGAGATATACATTTTGTTTTTTGCCAACGCTGAAACAATTAGTAAGTTCAGCACCAAAAGCCATAACTCCCTCTGTATTCAAAGACGTACGTATGGGAGCAGGAACATACCCACGTGAACGTCTAAAAATTCTTTCTTTTGCTCCGATCACTCTTATTACTGAATCATCAGTGCGGTTATAAATATCCCGGTTGTGCAAAACAATGGCATCGACACATGAAGAAAACTGATCAATGGCGTCAATGTTATTCATAAGAATAGGTTCACTGCTGAAGTTACCGCTGGTCATCACTATAGCCGGACTCTTTAAATGCCGGAACAATAAATAATGAAAAGGCAAATAAGGAAGCATTACCCCAAGAATATTTAATCCGGAAGAAATTGTTTCTGCCAGAAGAGGGCTGCTGAGAGTTTTCTTTTTCCTGAGTAAAACTATTGGCCTTTTCCATGACAGTAAAGATTGTTTCTCCTCATTATCAATTTCAACATAAGATCTGAGTCCTTCAATATCACGAAACATCACTGCAAATGGCTTCCCATCGCGGTTTTTGAGATTCCGTAGTTTTTGTACTGCCTCTTCGTCGAATGCATCACAAACCAGATGCATTCCTCCTAGTCCTTTTACAAGCACAATTCCGCCATTTTCGATATACCTGGAAACGCTTTCAGCAATAATATCTGTATTATCACTGATCAATTTTCCTCCTGTGAAAAGTTCATAATGAGGTCCGCAAAGATTGCATGCAATTGGCTGTGCATGAAACCGCCGGTCTTTCACATTTTCATATTCCTGGCGGCAGCCCGGACACATAGCGAAGGACTGCATAGTAGTTTTATCCCGGTCGTAGGGAAGGTCCTGAATAATTGTAAAACGGGGTCCGCAGTTTGTACAATTAACAAAAGCATAGTCAAGACGGGTACCTGGTTTATCCATATCCAGCAGGCACTCATCACAGACTGCTATATCAGGACTTATTTCTGTGATTTCTGAGGAAACATCATTACTTTCAACTATAACGAATTTATTTGAATGTACAGGCTCAATTTCCATTGTTGAAATGTCATTTATCATCGCAGCAGGCGGAGCTTCATCTTTAAGTGAAAGCAGGAAACCGGAAATATTCCGTAGTGATCCGTTGACATTAATTATGACATTTTCGTTTGTATTCTTCACCCAGCCAGTGAGACCAAACCTGGATGCTATCCTGAAAACAAAAGGACGAAACCCGACTCCCTGTACCAGGCCGGTAACAATTATCTGAAGAGATTTTTCGCTCAAGGTTAAAACTTAGATTAATCAGACATAAATATCTTTCCTCTTATAGATCCTGAAGGACAACCCGGTAAGTAATAAACATATTCCCAGGAAATAAGCCAGGTGCCAGATATCCAGCCTGTAATCCGGATTAACAACGTTCATATCAACAAATTTGAATGGACTCATATATCCGATTACAGATATACTCTCGGTAATCTTTGAAAGTGTAAAGATAAAATATAAGATCAGGACCATGCCAATGGCAAAGGTGGTTACAGGCTTTGCCCTTCTTATAAGAGTTGACATGAAAAGTCCTATTGACCCGAAAAGCAGATTTAACAAGAGAGTATAAAATGACAGTATTAAAAATGAAGTTACGCTGAAGGGTCCTTTCTTAACCAGTTCCATGCAAATGAATCCTGCAAATGCTGTCACAAAGTTTAACAGGAATACATTGACGCCAATGACAGCCAGTTTACTGAAGAATATTTCACTCCTCGTAATGGGGCGAGTCAGGAGGTATTCAGCGGTTTTGTCGTATTCCTCCTTTAGCACAATATTCGAAGAAAGAACAATGGAAAAAATACTCCCGAGCACCATCATATAAATAACATTATTTGCAGCATAAAATCCAAGTACTGAAAGCAGGTCGTTAAAATTTGAAATACCTTTGAACTGAAGCGCTCCCTTTGGAATAATACTCAACATGCCGGTGATCTTAGACTGGTTTTCCATAAATGTCCGGTAAACCGACATGGTGACTGTAATAAGTATTGTTATTACTATCAGCCAGGTAATAAGACTGGATGCATTTCTTCTCATCTCCTTTAAAAAAAGGTTCCTGTTCATTTGGCCGGTTTCTTAACTTCTGTAATAATGGAGGAATATTTCATCGAGTGATGGTTCTTCAATTGTGAGATTAATCACTTTCATTCCTGAAAGAAAGACAATGAGCTCATTTATGTTGCCCGAGTACATAAAAGATATTTTACAGCCAGGCAGATTAATGAAATTTTCAATTCCAGTGAGAATAAACATCTCCTTATTCAGAGTCTTTTCAGACTCGATAGTAACTTTTTTCAATTGTTTTTTTCTGAGGTTGTCTATCTCTTCAATCTGAATAATCTTTCCACCCTTAATAATTGCCACTCTTTTGCAGAGCATTTGTACTTCGCCAAGTATATGTGAAGAAAAAAAGATAGTCATCCCTTTCTGATTTTCAGAACGAAGCAGTTCAAAAAAAACTGATTGCATCAGCGGGTCAAGACCTGTTGTAGGCTCGTCGAGAATGAGAAGTTTTGGATTGTGCAGAAGGCTCTGAATAATCGATACTTTCTTTCGGTTGCCAAGGGAGAGATCCGTAATTTTCCGGTTGAGGTCGAGTTCAAACAGTCCCGACAGATCAGTTATCCTTTGTTCTCCGTTCCTGATCCCATAAAAGCTTATACAATAGATCAGAAACTCCCGTACATTCATTGAAGAATATGCATTCGCATCAGAAGGGATATATCCGACCTGTGTTTTTATTCTTTTTGTTTCCTTAATAACATCCATTCCCATGATCCTCGCACTTCCGCCCGATGGAAAGATCAGGTTCATCAAAATCCGGATTGTTGTTGATTTGCCGGCACCGTTGGGTCCAATAAAACCAAAGATCTCTCCTTCGTTTATTTCAAGATTGATATGATCAATACCCCGGGCCTTCCCGTAGGTTTTTGACAGGTCGTCAATATCAATCATCGGAATGCTCATAACAGGTTAATTATTTCTTGGACCGTTCTGAGAAACAGTTACCTATTTCAAATATAGTAATTATTGTAATGATTTGGTTAAGTATTACAACTTGACATTCTCTGTGTAACTCTGTGATCCTCTGTGGAGCTCTGTGTAAGTTATTGCTTTTCAATTACACAGAGGGGCACGGAGAAGCACGGAGTACCACAGAGACATTATTTATAATAGAACTTCTCTTTGCTGATCTCTACCAGGAATCTGCTCGGGTATGACAGGAATGCATTATAGGTTGAAACATATGAAGGCATTGTTATGATAAGATCCTGCCTGGCGCGGCTGCAGGCAACATAAAACAAACGCCTTTCCTCCTCAATCTCTTCAATATTATTCAGGGCCCTTACTGATGGAATCAATCCATCAAGCGCATGAGGAATGATAACACTGTACCACTCTAACCCTTTAGCTGAATGTATGGTGGAAACGGTCAGCGGTTTATCCTCCGATTCATCGATGAGAGGCGTTGTTTTGTTACCAAATTTCTTTGACGGTGGATCAAGGGCAAAATCTGTCAGGAATTTATCCAGTGAATCATATCTTGATGAAAGGTCAGTCAGAACACTGATATCAAGTAATCTTATCTGGTAGTCCGATTCAGTTGCCTGGAGGATTGGCGCATAGTATTCCATAATAATCTCAATTTTTCTTGATATTGAGAGTTTATTGTCACTGGCATTTGTAATCATTCCGGTGAGCCGGCTAAGTCCTTCCGCAAATTTTGTGTGTTCAAAGGAATTTTTTGAAAGACCATTGTCAGAAATTATCTTCTCAATAATTTTACGTGCAGTGACCAATCCTACACCGGGGATGTACTTTAAAATTCTGTGCCAGGCTACGGCGTCATACGGGTTTTGAATTATTCTTAAATAGGATATAATATCTTTCACATGTTTTTTTTCGTTGAAGGCCAGCCCGCCTACTGCTATGTAGGGGATGCTTCTCCTGTTCAGTTCGATTTCGATATACCTGGCATGCCAGAATGCCCTGACCAGGATGGCGATCTGGTTAAGTGCAACGCCCTTTTCCCTGTATTCAATTATCTTATCAACAATGAATTCAGCCTCCAGCTGTTGATCGTAAAATTTTCTGACAACGGGTAACGTATCGTACAAAATACTGGAAAAGAGATGTTTTTTATAACCTATCCGCGCATTATCAATAATGTCGTTTGTGAAGTCAAGTATTTTCTGGTTGCTCCTGTAGTTTTGTTCTATTTTGACAACCTTACAATTCGGGTATTTTTGAGGGAACCTTAAAATATTCTCATAATTTGCACCTCTGAATGAATATATACTCTGAGCATCATCACCAACAACCAGAACATTCCCTGAACCCTCCGAAAGGTACTCCACAATTTCTTTTTGCACCACATTCGTATCCTGATATTCGTCTACCATAATAAATCTGAATTGATTATTAAGTTTCCTTCTGAAGCTCAGATTATCACGGAGAGAATTCCTTAACACCTCCATCAGATCATCATAGTCAAATATTCTGCAAATTTTCTTATATTTTTCGTAGCCCTGATTTATGAGTTCGAGCTGATCGATAAACTCGGTCAATCCTGAAAACTCATTCTGAATCACCTGTCTGATTGTCAGATTTCTGTTACGGGCTGAAGAAATTATTTCCTGGATCCTGTTTTTCTTTGGAAAGGCTTTCTCCTTTTTTTCAATTTTAAGCTCATATTTTATAAGGTCGATGGTATCTGCCGAATCTTCTGAATCTATAATCGTAAAATTTGAAGGAATGCCGAGAAGGTTGGCATTTTTTCTTAAGATGTAATTTGAGAAAGAGTGAAATGTACCTCCGAAAACTTTCTGTGCTTTATTGTCATTAAGCAAGCTCTGCACTCGTCCTATCATTTCACTGGCTGCTTTCCGTGTAAATGTTAAAAGCAAAATTTCACCAGGATCAATTCCGTTTTCCAGCATAAAAGCCACCCTGTGAACTATTACTCTTGTTTTGCCGCTTCCTGCACCGGCAATAACCAGTACCGGTCCGTTTATTGTGATAACAGCTTCAAGCTGACTTATATTAAGTTCTTTTTTATAGTCTATTCTATAGGTTTTTGTCAGTTCAATGTTTTCATTCTCAGTAGACCTTATTTCGATCGATTTAATTATAGACTTCAGTTCTTCAATCTTTTTAATTGTTTGTTCAGTTAAATCAACTTCAGGAAAATCGGAAAGAGATATGGTTGTAAGGTCGGTTACCGGCAGTTCTGAATAATTTGAAGATTTTAGCTTTTGCCTTAGTGCCAGGTCGCCTACCAGATCGAGGAATGCACCGGAAGAGGTTTCATCCTTTTGAATTTCTTTTTCAGGATTGACATAGGATTCTTCTTCAAAAGCTGAAATTGCTTTTGTTTTTTTATTTGTGTTTCCCAAAAATCTGTCCAGAATTGACATTGTTAGTTTCAGTTAAGCTGTAAAGTTAATCAATATCAATATTGAAATTTTGAATGTTGAAAAGTTGAAAGTATTGAAAGTGTTGATATCAGTCAATTTTGGTATATTCACCTGTAAATAATATGGAAAATATACTTCTGAGCAAAAAGGATCAAACTGAGTTAAAAATTAATACGCCTATTCGAAGAGGCATGGATTAAAAAATCATTTTATGATAAAAAATATTTTACCGGTTGTTCTCCTCTGTTTTGTAAATTCAGTATCCTCACAGCCTGTTCATTTGAATCCGGTCAATCCACATTACTTTGAATATAAGGGTAAACCTGTAATATTGATTACAAGCGCCGAGCATTATGGGGCACTGATAAATCTCGATTTTGACTACATCCGTTACTTCAACGCCCTGAATGAACAGGGGATGAATAGTTCCCGTGTTTTCAGCGGTTCATATATCGAACGTGAATCAGATATAAGCTGGATGTTGTATAGAAATACTCTGGCTCCCCGTCCAAACAGATTGATTGTCCCATGGGCCAGAAGCAGCGATCCTGGATATTCCGGCGGGGGTAATAAGTTTGACCTTAATAACTGGGATGATAATTATTTTCGGCGGCTAAAAGATCTGATTGCACAGGCAAAAGTCAGAGGAATTTTTATAGAACTTACACTATTCGGAAACCAGTACAAAGATTCTATCTGGGCAAATAGTCCTCTATATCCGTTAAATAACATTCAGGGTGCCGGCCCGTCAGGCTTAAAAAGTTTTCTGGTATTTCAGACATTAAATAACAGACAACTCCTTTCATATCAGGAATCTCTTGTGAGGAAAATAGTCACCGAACTGAATTCATTTGATAATGTCTATTATGAAATATCCAATGAACCATATAATGATGTTTTAGACTCTGCAGCTGTTGACCTCTGGAATTACCACATGGTTAAGCTTATAAAGGAAACAGAGAGTAAGCTTCCAAATAAACATCTGATAGCTACATGCTTTTCAATAATCAATAATCGGGATGTTTCCATTGCCAATTTTCACTATGTGCATGTACCAAAAATGCAATCCTTCGAATGGCTCCTGTCCCTGAACAAGGTCATCAGCATGGATGAAACATTGGGTTCAATTATTCATTCCAACGTCAATGATACCAGGCTGGAAGCGTGGGATCATATATTACATGGCGGAGGAGCGTATAATAACCTGAGCTGGGAATATGAGCCCGGCAAGGAAGCGGGAACTGATAGTGCTAAAATTATCAGAGAGTATCTGCAAGTCCTTCAGAGGTTTATGGGTGGGTTTGATTATATTCATATGGTGCCGGATAGTAAGATATTACAGGTTAGACCTGCGAATTCAACTATCAGAGCCTTGTGTGAACCCGGGAAGCAATATGCTATTTATCTGAATCACAGCACTCTTAAAGGCCCTAATGAAGGGGAAGTCTGGGGTTATCATTCTCTGAACGGAACATATAAGGACACTCTGGTGATTAATATTCCGGCTGGATCCTATTATGTCAGATGGCTGAATCCATCAACAGGTATTTTTTATGCCGGCACTGATCAGATTATACAGCATAAAGGAGGCAAAATGCAATTAGCTACTCCCGGATTTGTGACAGATATAGCGCTGCAGGTGAAAAAGGAATAAAGAAATCTAGAAATAAAGAAATAAAGAAATAAAGAAATGAAGAAATTTGTTTTGAAAAAGATCATGATGCCAGGCAGCTATTTATTCTCAGGATTGATATTCATCCTGATTATTGGGAATTCCTGTGGAAATAAAACCCCAAATAGCACAGAAACAAAATTTGAACCCATCTCGTTTACTCCGGAATATTACCTTATTAATGGCAAACCCGCCTATCTGTACAGCGGAGAATTTCACTATTTCAGAGTTCCGAAAAAAGATTGGAAACGCAGGATGCAACTTTTTAAGGAAGCCGGTGGTAACTGCCTGGCTACTTATGTTCCATGGATTATCCATGAACCTGAAGAAGGCAAAATTTTATTCGGAGATACGGATATCCGTGATCTCGAAGAATTTATAAAAACTGCACAGGAGGTTGGTTTGTACCTGATTGTGAGACCCGGACCGTATCAATATTCCGAATTAAGGAATGCAGGCGTACCTGAATGGATTACTGCCAATTATCCTCAGACAAGGGCTCAAAACTTTGATGGAACGTATGCAACAGCTATTTCTTATGTTCATCCCATAGTTCTTGAAAAAACAGCAAAATGGTTTGAAAAAGTATGCGCTGTTTTTGAAAAATATACAACCGACAAAGGAGGCCCTATTGCCATGGTTCAATTAGACAACGAAAGTGCAGGTATTCATCTTTGGGATGCAGGCATGGATTATAATAAGGAATCAATGGGCTTTGGCAAACCTGATGGACGTTACACAATA
>Ga0302173_10000843_pt1 | contig 16133 bp, 12 predicted proteins | sample I_Fen_N3_1_FD_198785 | JGI IMG/M metagenome (GOLD analysis project Ga0302173, IMG submission 198785) | Peat permafrost microbial communities from Stordalen Mire near Abisko, Sweden - I_Fen_N3_1 | ecosystem: Environmental > Terrestrial > Soil > Wetlands > Permafrost | place: Sweden: Abisko... | reverse complement strand
ACCCACTCCTGCATTAAAAAGGACATAACCGGGAGTCGGGGTCTCTGTATTATCTGCAGAATAGACCCTGTCCTGTTTAGCGTAATATTCCATCCCTATCTTTAAGTATACTGAATTAAAATGCTTTGACTTACTTTTGATATTAGCACGTAATTCGGTATTAGTATGGAGTGGTGGAATGAAGGGCAGATATTTTGAACTATCTGTGACATGAATACCATTTCCACCCTTATTTAAAGCATACACTACTGAGATAGAATTTTCAAAGTGAAGCCAGTCATAAGGATGAATATCAAGATTTGCCTCCCATCCATATAATTGAGCTTTAGCCTGTTGAAATTTAAAAGTCTGATTACCTTTAATAATGACTGAATCTTGTCCAAGATGGTTTAATAGTTTCTGATTAAATATATAGTTGGTAATATTGTTATTGAACATTTCCAGGTTACCACTAATATGATCTGATCTGTAAGAAATCCCAAAATCTTCCTGGAGACTGAATTCAGGTTTAAAACCAGTATTGCCGATCTGGTATATCAGAGTCCCCGGGTGAACTCCATTTGCAGATATTTCAGCTATATTCGGAGCACGGAATCCCCGGGCAATATTTGCTTTTACCAAAAACTTCTTTGTAATATTATAAGTCGCGCCAATGCTTGCTGATATGCCTGAAAAGGTATGTTTGAAACTGTAGAAGGGATGATCTGCCATGGTTGTATCCGGTAAACTTACCTGCATGTCAAAACCTGTCTGTGGATTGGAACGGGTATACATTCCATCATTTCTAAAAATACGAGTGTCATATCTGGCACCTGCACTTAAGTCCAGTTTAGCTATGGTCATTGTTGTCAAAAAAAATGGCCCAACCTCAAACTGATTATAATCTGGTATTACAAATTCGGTACCCTTGTTAGTATTTTGCTGATACATACCATTTATACCAATAGTTGTTTCCCATCCTTTAGATTCCGGAATGATATATTTTATATCGTAAGTAAGCGTTTTCAGATCAAGGTAAAGGCCCGGGATATCAGGGTATTCCGGATGGCTGAACTCCCTTCTTATGCTTTGTTGGTATCCCAGTATCAGTCCTAGTTTACTTTCCCCGATGATAAAATTATTTGTTGAATATATACGGTAATGCTGGACATGTTGATGTAAAGTAGATATTTTATACGAATTTAATTCTGCATCTGAAACAATTGGTCTGAACGTATCGGCTTCAGTAATTTGCTTTGTGAATTTCCGGGTAACTGAATCGCGGCTGCCATCAGGGATCTCCTGTAAGTCATCAAATAAAGAAAAGTTAAGATCGGAATAACCCCACTGTTTATGGAGTCCGACATAACCGCTTAAGTCAGTTTCATTGAATGCTGTGCCATAAACACGTCCGTCGTATCTGTTTTGATAATTGGTGGCTTGTTTATGTGATGCCACCCCTTCCCATATAAAACCGTTTTTATTTCCTGCAAAAGCAGTGTGAGCGCCAAAAAGACCATTGTTTGTCTGGTAATTTGTTTCTACATGACCTTTTATAGTTCCATCTGGAACTGGTTGAGCAGGAAGCAAATTGACTACCCCGGCTAATGCATCAGAACCATAGATTAAACTTGCAGGACCTTTCACGATTTCAATCCGGTCCACCGCATTTTCATCAATTTCAATCCCATGTTCATCACCCCATTGCTGTCCTTCTTGTCTTACACCATCAAATAAAGTCAGTACCCGGTTAAACCCTAGTCCGTGAATAAATGGTTTTGATACATTTGGACCAGTCGTCACAGCGCTAACCCCTGGAAGCTTTGCAATTGCATCAATTATATTCGTGTTTAAATTCTGTAGCAATTCCCTACTGTTAACTGTAATCATTGGAACCGGGGTTCTGGTAATTTCAATCGCCCTCGATGAACCTGTAATAACAACTTCATTCATTTCTGTAATGGCCTGTTCCATGATAAAATCTCTGGATGTAGTTGATGCTAAGTCTATATTTTCAACAACTGACTTATATCCGAGGAAATTGACTTGAATAATAACTTTTACTTTAGGAAGATTCTCAATTTTATAAACACCGTTTATATCAGCAAATGTTCCTGTCTTAAGTTCAGGAATGTAAACTGCTGCTCCGACAATGGCTTCTCCCGTTATGTTGTCAGTAATTTTGCCGGTAAGTTTATTTTGTGCCTCTGCGATCTGATAAATTAATATCAAAAGGCAAATGATAAATAGTTTTTTCATTCGATTACCTCTTAAATGTTAAACAAATTTTTAAAACCACATTATATAAAGTTCATTTCAAATTTGTATAACAGGAGGACCACGTAATGAAAATTGAGATAAGTAGAGATTAAAAGAAAACCGGGAATTGTATTTTTTAGAGTAATTATCAACTGGTTTATCCTTTTGAAAATCAATATTTTCATAGCTTAATATGAAAATAGAAAATTCAAAATTACATATTGCACAATTCGGATGAAAATCATGAAAATGTTTTTCATTTAATGATTTACATTGAAAATTATCATGGTGATGTTCAATTTTAACTATTGTTGGCAGAAGAAAAACCAGCAATAACAGTAAAGAAATAATATTTTTGAATCTTCTGATCATGAATTGTTCTTTCTGTTTGGTCAAGGTGTAATTCTTTATGATAAACAAAGGTCAAATCTAATTGTTTTAATTGTTTAAAAATAGGTGTATTCAGTTCATCTTAATTTGAAGAACTTACCTAATCATAAAGAGCGAGGGCATTTGGCTCTCGTATGTTTAACAGAAGATAATTCAAAATTATTCAATAGTAAAAGTGAGCATCTTCTGTATTAGATTTCCATCCACATCAACAATGGTGAAATAATATTTTTCTGTACCTGTCTGGTTCCGGACTGTAAAGGTTACATCTTTATTATAGAGGGTATTTTGATCCAAAGGAATGGTAAAACTCTGAACGGTTATGGTAGAAGAGGCTCCGTCATAAGAAACTGAAACATTATATGTTTTAAGGTTATTTTCTGCCTTAGTGGCCAGAATACCTACCGTTAGAGTTGATCCTTTGGAGATTGTTGTATTCTGCGAAGTATAACCGGCGCCGGTTTTGAGTTCAAGGGTAGGGAGGGGTTCCTGTTCTCTTTCACAGCTAATAAATAAGAAAAGGAAAAAAACTATTACAGGTGGCAGAGTCCTTTTTTTCATAACAAGGATATTATAGTTTAATTTTATTTTAAGTTTTTAAATATTCGGATAATTAAAATTGCCATCCTACATTCAACACTATATTTCTTCCCATATCATTAAGACCGAAATATTTGAGCCTCGACAGAAAGTCGTAATATTTTTGGTCAGCCAGATTCCGGCACGACAGCAGGATGCGGACAGATTTGAAACTTACCCCGGCGCCGGCATTTATGAGCCAGTAACCCGGGGCGGAAATTTCATAAATGTCTGTATGATCCTGCTTTTGAGTATAGTTTACCCCAAAAGATATAAAGGCATTTTGATATTTGGTACTTCTTGCGGGCAGGAAATATTTGCAGTCAAATAAAAAACGGTTAGCAGGAGTAAAGGGTAACCATGAACCATCATCCCGTTTTGCATCAGGGTACGAGTAATCAAATGAAAAACTGAAATGCTCTTTATTTTCTATGCCTGCTCCCGCTTCAAATCCCTGTAGAGTTGCATTGGTCTGCTCATATCGAAAGAGATTAAATCCAAACAATTCTTCATTGGTAGGGCGGAGGTAAATAAAATTATGGAACCTGTTCCTGAAAACCGATCCCCTTAATATAAGCCATTTGTATTGCCACGTTGCAGAAATATCAGCATTCAGACATTGTTCAACTTTCATATCCGGATTACCTACGTACCAGTTGGGAGTACCTTCATGTAAACCATTGGCTGACAATTCAGCCAGGTTCCCGGTTCGGAATCCTGAACTCAGATCAAATTTCAAAAGAAGATTCTTAAAATTAAGGCTTTCACCCAGAGAACCGTTCAAATTATCGAACCCCTTGTTAAATGGCATCAGTTCAATTGCCGGTGAGACTTGAGATCCGGTTTGATGAGTGTTGACTTGCCTGTGATCGTATCTTAGTCCGGCTTCAAAATTTCCATTCAACTTTCCTGATTGCTGTCGGCGGTTTACGTAACTGAATACAGAACCTTCTGCAATTGAGGCATCAGGTACAATTATCCGGCTGGCAAAGTTTTTATTGGTTTGGAACATCCCTGCAATTCCATTAGTCATGGTCCAGTTATGACTCAACTGTTTCCTTATTGATGTATTCAAAGAAAAAGTATTTAATAGTAAACTTAGATCGACTTCATCTGAACGCTCCTGTTCCTGGCGCATATTATTCTGAATTCCCATTGTGACATTTAATTCAGTTGTTTCATTAAGGTGAATGGAATTTCTACTGGAAAATAATAGAAATAATACTGTATAATGTGCTTCTTCAAATTCTCTGCTTAGACGTGGTTCATTTGCATCTTCATGAAGATCGGCAGAATCGGCAATGAAGCCAAATTCATTGTAAGAAGCCAGTATCCGGTTTTCAGATTTAAAATGTTCACGCTGCACAATGTAACCCAGGTTAACGTTATAAAGAGCAAAACGGGTATTGGGAACTCGATTACCTGCTCCGTCAGAATAATCAGCATGACTCTCTATCCCTGTTCTCAGCAGAAATGTATTTTTCCCTGATTTCTTAAACCCATAATCTATTCCGGCACCGTAAGTGTTACTAAATAATTTGAAGTTCAGATTTTGTTTTGTAGTTCCTGATTCAGGTAAATCTTCCTCAACAATATTCACTACTCCTCCCATAGCGCCGGAACCAAACAAAAGGGATGCCGGACCTTTAATCAATTCAACACGCTCGACTCCTGCATCGGAAAGTACCAGCCCATCTTCGTCTTCCCATTGCTGATCTTCGAGTTTCAAACCTGCAACATTGATCTGAATGCGATCACCATATAATCCGCGAATAACAGGCTTGGAGATAGCCCCTGTTGTGATCTGGCTCACACCGGGAAGTGTGGCTATGGCCTGGGATAGAGTTTGTGCTCCTTTTTCTTTCATCTCCGTGTTGGTAAGGGCGACGACTTCTCTGCAGTTAGTATTGAAAGCAGGTTTCTTTTCCGTTACATACACAGAATTTAAAATTATCGTCTTTACAGAATCCGTTTGGGCACTTACTTCTATGACCCGGAAGATTATTACTGCAAAAAACAAAAGAATCTTAATAAAGTTACTTCTCATATTTTCAAATAGTTATCCGGGGTTCATGGTAGTTGTTTTATTATAAGTTTGTAATTAGGATAAAAATAACCATTTTATCAGGGTCACCGGCTGGTTCAGAAATTGAAAGAATGCCATTTTTTACCTTTTCTTGGCAACCACTAAATATCCAAGGCCATCATATACCTCATTTTCTATTACATCATAAACTGAATGAGGAATTATGGGACGAGGCTTTGCAAAACCGGGATTTATTTTAAGCATTAATTTTTTTCTGCGTTCATTCCTATAATTTTCTGAGAATCCCTCATCACCCCAGCTCACAATACCATCTTTTCTGACAACGCGGATAAACTCACTGATAGCTTTTTGAGGATCGTTAAACAGATTTACTCCGCCAAAGTGATACAATGCATCAAAACAATTGTCGGCAAAAGGTAGAAATTGGGCGTTTCCATGAATCAGATGAACGTTGAGTTTGTCATTCCTTTTCTGGCATTGCCGTAACATTCCCATTGACAGATCGAGAGCCACTAATTCCCCGTTTTCTCCGATATCATTTCTCAGATACTTCTGGAAGACTCCCGGTCCGGGAGAGACTTCTAACATCCGCATACCAGGCTTTAATCCCAGGAACGAAACAATTTCTTTTCTTCCTTTTGTCATATCGACTCCAACAAGTAACTTACCCATAACCCTTTCATTCAAATCGTAAAGAGGTGCAAGTAGGTTATAGAGTCTGTTATATTTTGCGTCATCACCTCCTAAATCGTCAGGATATACAATTGAAAGTATATCATTTTTTATTGCATATACTTTTCCATCAGATTCGAAACGGTTCCCGTCACGTTTCAAAGTTTTCAGAGTTTCCGGACATCTTAATCCGTTTAATAACCAATCAGTGTACATAATAGATTCTTATTATTAATTAATTGATACTATTTTCCTGTTTTCAGCGTTGCAACATCCGAATTATAATCCTAAATGGATATCATTTGTTATTTCCAAAAACATGTTTGCTAATGAATTTAATTTCAATCATATAATATAATATTACGGTGCGCTGCACCTTTATCTTCTACGACAAACATTTATCTACAAATATTATGGTGCTCCGCACCTTTTAGTCTGCACTACAATCATTTACATGCAAATAGTTCGAAGTTCAGCACTTTTGGGCCTAAGACAAAGCAGCAGAGCTGCAAAATATTTGTAGGGATACATTTAAAACACATAACCATAAGTGCAGAGCACCGCAATATTTAATCCCAATCATATATATCACTAAAAAATTCAAACAGGTATTCCTCTTTAAATTCAATATTGTTCTTTTCAAGTATTTCCAAATATTCTTCTTTGAATGGCTTTGTTTTGTGATGCTCTTCCTGGGTTAAAATATATTTTGCCACAGTGTCAATTTGGGAGCGGGAATGGGTAAATGCTCCGTAGCCTTTTTGCCATTCAAACTTAAATTTAGATAACCTTTGCCCTTTTATCCATGAATTGGATGATGTTTTAATTTCTTCAACCAGATCTGGGATCAGTCGATTTACATTATATCCGATTAAGATATGTATATGGTCGGGCATTGTACCTATTGCTAGCATTTTATGCCGATGATTTTGAACAATTCCTGTAATATACTTTTCCAACTCACCTTTCCATTCTTTTTTTATTAAGGCATCGCGGTTTTTGACCGCAAATACCAAATGGAAATAACATTGAGTATAGGTGTTTGCCATGTTGTCTAACATTTTAATTTGAGTAAAAACATGCCATAAAGATAGCTTGCAACACCCAGATTCAAAAATCAATCCACATTAATTGCGGGTTTCAGAAGCTATTTCTAAAAAGTGCGTAAAACAGGAGATTCAAAACGGTTCCCGTCGCGTTTCAAAGTTTTCAGAGTTTCCGGACATCTTAATCCGTTTAATAACCAATCGGTGTACATAATAGATTCTTAATATTAATTTATTGATACTATTTTCCTGTTTTCAGCGTTGCAACACTTGAATTATAATCCTAAATGGATATTATTTGTAATTTCCAAAAACATGTATGCTAATGAATTTAAATTCAATCATATAATATAATATTACGGTGCACTGCACCTTTATCCTCTCTGACGAACATTTATCTACAAATATTATGGTGCTCCGCACCTTTTAGTCTGTATCACAATCATTTACATGCAAATAGTTCGAAGTTCAGCACTTTTGAGGCCTAAGACAAAGCAGCAGCGCTGCAAAATATTTGTAGGGATACATTTGAAACACATTACCATAGGTGCAGAGCACCGTAATATTTAATCCCAATCATATATATCACTAAAAAATTCAAACAGGTATTCCTCTTTAAATTCAATATTGTTCTTTTCAAGTATTTCCAAATATTCTTCTTTGAATGGCTTTGTTTTGTGATGCTCTTCCTGGGTTAAAATATATTTTGCCACAGTGTCAATTTGGGAGCGGGAATGGGTAAATGCCCCGTAGCCTTTTTGCGGTTTTTGACCGCAAATACCAAATGGAAATAACATTGAGTATAAGTGTTTGCCATGTTGTTTAACATTTTAATTTGAGTAAAAACATGCCATAAAGATAGCTTGCAACACCCAGATTCAAAAATCAATCCACATTAATTGCGGGTTTCAGAAGCTATTTCTAAAAAGTGCGTAAAACAGGAGATTCGAAACGGTTCCCGTCGCGTTTCAAAGTTTTCAGAGTTTCCGGACATCTTAATCCGTTTAATAACCAATCGGTGTACATAATAGATTCTTATTATTAATTTATTGATACTATTTTCAACCGAAAGTAAAAAATTAACGGATGCCTTTTTAATTATTTTCGGTGAAACTCTCATTTATACCGATAATCGGGGGAAATCAGCATTCAGGTTAAATTCTTTCATATCTACGTGGAGGAGATAACATCTTCTTAACCATGTGTCACATGGAATTGCACATTTTGTGATTAGTGGATTTATTTTTTGTTCTTTAAGTGTAAATATCCTTCCGGATATAAAGACGGCAGGAGAGACCTGTCAGCAACAAAGATATACCTATAAAATATGCAAGATGCCAGAATTCCAATGAGTAGTATGGATTAATTGCATCAACATTTGCAAATCTGAATGGGCTAATGTATCCTATTTTTGAGGCACTTTCCGTGATCTTTGAAAGAGTGTAAATAAAATATAATATTAAAACCAGTCCAATACTGAAGGTTGTAACCGGCTTTGCCCTTTTAATCAGGGTAGATATAAAGAGACCTATAGCTGCAAAAAGGATATTCAGTAAAAGCGTATATGTTGAAAGAATTAAAAATGAACCAATACTGAAGGGAGCCCTTTTAACCAGTTCGATGCATATAAATCCTGCAAGGGAGGTGACAAGATTTAGTAAAAATACATTTAGTAAAAGAACAGCCAGCTTGCTGAAGAAAATTTCACTACGGTTAACGGGACGGGTAAGAAGATATTCTGCAGTTTTGTTGTATTCCTCTTTAAGCAGGATATTTGAAGAAAGCACAATGGCAAAAATACTTCCAAGGACCATCATATAGATTATATTGTTGACAGAATAGAATCCAAGCACTGAAAGCAGGTCGTTGAAGTTCGAGATACCCTTGAATTGCAGTGCGCCTTTCGGTATCAGGCTTAGCATCCCAACTATTTTTGACTGGTTGTCCATAAAAGTACGATAGACTGACATGGTAAGTACAATGAGAAATGTTATAACGATCATCCAGATCATAAGACTGGATGCGTTTCTTCTCATCTCCTTTAAAAACAGGTTTCTGTTCATTTACCGTGGGCCTTAGTTTTTGTAATAGTGCATGAAAATTTCGTCAAGCGATGGTTCTTCAATCATGAGGTTAATCAGCTTCTTTCCCGACAGAAAACCAACAAGGTCATTAAGCGTACCGGAATACATAAAAGATATAATATTGTCAGGTCCTGTGATCACCTTTTCAACACCGGGGATGGTTAAGTTTTCTTTAATAAGCTGATCTGTAAATTCTATAGAAACTTTCTTTAATTGTTTTTTTCTCAGGGTATCAATATCCTCAAGCTGAATGATTTTTCCTTCTTTTATGATTGCCACTCTTTTACAGAACATCTGGACTTCACCAAGTATATGTGAAGAAAAGAAAATTGTCATTCCTCTCTTATTTTCTGAACGAAGCAATTCGAAGAAGACTGATTGCATCAGGGGGTCAAGTCCTGTTGTGGGCTCATCGAGTATGAGGAGTTTAGGACTGTGCATAAGGCTCTGAACAATAGATACTTTCTTGCGGTTTCCAAGTGAGAGCTCATCAATTTTGCGGTTCAGGTCAAGTTCAAACAATTCAGATAGTTCAGTTATCCTCTTTTCCCCGTTCTCAACCTGGTAAAAACGGATACAATAGGTCAGGAACTCATGAACATCCATAGCAGAATATGCATTTGCATCAGAAGGAATATAACCAACCAGACTTTTGATCTTTTTCGTTTCCCTGATGACATCCATTCCCATTATCCTGGCACTGCCACCGGTAGGGAAGATCATGTTCATTAATATCCTGATTGTGGTTGATTTTCCGGCTCCGTTAGGACCTATAAAACCGAATATCTCTCCTTCGTTGATTTCGAGGTTCAGGTGTTCAATACCCCGTGCTTTCCCGTAGAATTTTGAGAGATCGGTGATATCAATCATTGGTGTACTCATAGCACGTTCATTATTTCTTAGACCGGGCTGAAAAACAGTTCCCTATTCAAATATAGTAATTCTTGAGTTGATTTTTTTTAATTCCCCTCCCTGGAGGGGCTAGGGGTGGGTTTTTAAAAAGTTGAAAGGCTTGATTTCTTATTTCATTCCAAAGAATAGCGGAAATCCGAACACTACGATCAATGTCCAGACAATATAAACCGGAAAATACTTTGAAATTGTCAACTCAACTTTTTCAAGCTCCGAATTCCTGAAACTGATCTTAAACAAATCAATTGTAATCAAAATTAAATTGGCAAAAATCAAGATGTTGGATCCTAAAATTGCTAATCTGTTTGGTGTAAGACCATATTCACTCAAACGGTAAAAAATTGCTGACAGAGCAATTAAATTTATAATCAATGTAATTAATGACAGGATAAATAATATGATTAAATTGAATTTCTGTTTCAAATTGGTTGAGGTTTCAGAGATTGAAAAAACAATTATACCCATGACACCAATAAGCATTATATTAAAAATCAATAAAAAATTCCTGTTGTTGTATGGATCTTTTCCTGAGACAGCAAAAGTTATAAGAAAGATTATTAAAGTAATCAGGACAAGCGGGCTAAAAATAGTTGCTATTATTGGTGCAATCTTATTTGTCAGTGAGGTATAACTTTTCAGAATGTAAGATGTAAGAACCGGTGCAGAGACAAACCCTATTATTGCAATATAATTCGTATAAAATTTTTGAATAGAAATGCCGATTGCCTGGAATAATCCAACAGTTATCATCATCAATATCGCACCGGCTATCAGGATCAGCGTCCCCATAATTGCCAGATCACCATTGTGCCTGACATACTCAATACGTTTGGTGTAATCTTTAAAGTCAAAATCAATAAAAACGAATCCGTAGAGGCACCACATGAGCACGGGCATATGAATATAAACAAGGTTGATTGAAGCGCTGTTTCCGTAATCGGGAAGAAGATTGATATATATTGCGGAAGCTATAAAAATCAGAAGTGTAATAACAATGTTCCTTTTACTAAATTCCTTATTAATTGCAATTGAATAAAATGCAAGACTCATAAAGGCTATTATTCCGGTTTCCTTTTCATAAAAATGGAATCCAGTAACATTAATATTAAACAGATCCGGAATTTTGATCAGGAATCCTGCAAAAAGACAAACGGCAATCAAGATGAAGAAGTCGGATCCGAAATTCATTTTTGATCTGTCTGCAGATTTTTCAAAATCCAACCGGCTTTTCCAGAATCTGGCAATTTCCGCATTCTCAATCTCAGGATAAATTGTTTCAAATTCTGATTTAAAAGACTTTTTATCCTCGTGAAACAGCCTTTCAAGTTTTTCAGGATTGTTGATATTTTCTATAATTTTTTCTTTCATTGAAAGTAATTTTGACTGACTTGTATCAAAAAAGAACTAAAATCAATTTTGACCCTAAACTTAATCAATATTTAATTGACCGGAGCGCTACTAAATCCTTTTCTTGTTTTCATTGGTGAGGAGGCTTGACAGATATTTTATAAAGGCAGTGCAATGTTAAATATCACTGCTGCAGTTTATCTCCTCTGCTATTCATGCCTCAGGCAATCTGCTGGATTTCGTGTTGCAGTATACAGAGTGAGCCAGCTAACGGTTAATAATGAGATTAATAAAGTTATGATACCTGCCGCAGCAAACATCCACCAGCTGATGTTAATCCTGTATGCAAAACTCTGAAGCCATTTATGCATAAAATATATTATTACCGGACATGAAATGATGAAGGAAACTAATATCCATTTGACAAATTCAAGATTTAGCATTATAATTATTTCTCCTGAAGTTGAACCTGAAATTTTTCTTAATCCGATCTCCCTTATCCTGCGATCTATTGTGAATAAAACGAGACCAAATAAACCAATGCATGAAATAAAGAGAGACAAAATAGAAACGAAGGTAATCAGTTTAAGAGTTTTTGCCTCTTTTTCGTACATCTGTTGAAAATCATCCGAGAGAAATGAATATTCAAAGGAAGTCCGGGGGAAAAGACTGGTCCATTTCTTATGAAGAAAATCAAGAGTCCGGGGAATATTTTCCGCAGATATCTTTATCATGAGATTATCAAATATCTCAGGATAAAAGACAAGGGCTACAGGCTCAATTTCAGAGTATAATGATTTGAAATTGAAATCTTTGACTATCCCCACTACGGTACTTCTGCCAATACTTGATATTTCAAATTGCCTGCCCAACGGTTCTTTCCAGCCAATCTTTTTTGCAGCTGCTTCGTTCAATAAATATTCACTAGCGCCATGTACTGAGCCATAATCAGGTAAATTTTCGCCACTAACTAGTTCTATTTTCAGTGTTTTTAAAAAATCCTGATCCACCGGAAGCCAGCTCATTAAGTTTGAATTATTATCTTTTTGCAGCCCTTCCCACCAGGCATTCTGATTGTAGTAAGTGCCTCCAGGCAAATAGCCAACAGCGGAAGCGTTTAATATGGAAGGAGATGTGAGTATCTCTTTTTTATATAATTCATATTTTGGTTTGACCTCAGTCTGATATATCGGCAGTACAATAACCTGATCAGGAATTAATCCAAGGTTTTTGTTCCTGATAAAAGCCATCTGGGAATGAATTATCAAAGTACAGGTTATCAGGATGATTGAAACTGAAAACTGAAAAATGACCAGACCTTTCCTTAAACCCTTAACCGAAACAGTTTTCCCTAATTTAAAATCATCACGAAGGGCTGCGACGGGATTTACGGAAGAGAGCATAAACGCGGGATAGAAACCCGATATGAATGAGATAAATATTATAAGAAGAATACACTTTCCAAAGAAGCTGACACTCCAGATTGATACACTGTCAAGTGGGATCCCGGTTATGGACATAATTAACGGCATTAGTAAATAGCTGAGTAGTACAGCGATTATGAATGCCACAAGTGTTATGCTTAATGATTCACAAAGAAATTGTCCTGCAAGATTTGAATTGGTAGCGCCGGATACTTTCCTCAGGCCGGCTTCTTTTCCTCTTCGTGTATACCGGGCTGTTGCCATATTCATATAATTAATACAGGCCACAATCAGAACCAGGAAAAGAATTGAACTGATAATATATATTGTTTTAATGTTGGTATTTGTTGGCAGGTCGTAATGCAGGTTTGAATGCAAATGGACATCAGTCAATGGCTGAAGATGAATCTGATTGTTTTCAGAGTCGGGAATTTTTTTCATAACACCCGGCAGTTTTTCAGTTATTGACTTGTAACATTCGTTGTTTTGAGCCAGAATGTACATAGGATAATTCCAGGAGCCCCAGGTCAGGTTTCCTTTAATTTCTGAAAAAGATCCAAGAAAGTCAAACTGAAGCTGGGAATTTTCCGGAATATCTTTCATCACTCCGGTTACTATATAAGGAGTTTTCTCGTATCCCAGAATCAGAGTCTGACCTATTGGATTCTTATTGCCAAAATACTTCTTCGCTTTAGTTTCGCTTAAAATAAGAGAACCTGGTTCATTCAGAGCTGTCTCAGGGTTGCCCGATAAAAGCTTAAATGAGAAAATTTTAAAGATCGAAGGATCAGCCACATCAATCTTTTCCCAGAATTGTTTATCATCATAACTGACAAGGTTTCTGCCCAGATAACCAAATCGTACATAACCGGATATTTCAGGAATTTCTTTTTTTAAAACATCACCCAGCTGGGGTGGAACGCCAATAAAGGTGAAATGGTCAGTTTTATTAGTATATTCTGTTACAACTCTGAATATTCTGTCTGCATTGGCATGAAATCTATCGAAGCTGTATTCAAATTGAAGCCACATCAGCAGGACTAAAATTAGTGTCAGTCCCAGAGATAACCCTGTAATATTAATCAAAGAAAAACTCAGATTGCGTCTTATGCTTCTTAGTGACGCTAAGAGATTGTACTTCAGCATAATTTACAGGGTTGCAGGATTTTCATATCTTCTTTTACATAATAACACGATTTCGTTCAAAAAACATACCATCGCCAAAAAGACATGTGAATCAGTAAGATATGAATGAAAAGTAAAAATGAACTGTAAAAATCTTTTACATTGAAGTAAAAAAAATTTACTAATAATATAAGAATGAGAAGGAGGGTGTCTCAAAAGGGAACCCTTTTAATATTTTAGGATTATGTTCATTTCTTTTGCTCCTCCAAAAGAAATGAACCAAAGAAAAGGAGGCCGGAAATGATAACTTCAGGCTGTTTGTCCGCCCGCAACACATAGCCTCGCGCCACCAAACAGCCTGCAAGTTCGCGCCATTTCCGGTTAGCCTACGCGCTTATTGAGTTTTATTAAAAACTGATTGATTGTTGTTAAAAAGAAGGGGGATGCCTACCTCTTCCAAGAACCTCAGGTTATGTAACTTGAGGTATTCAAAAACGTAGATCAAAGGTAATCTTTAAAGATTACAGTCCCAACCAAATTTTACTTCTTCCGCCAGATATACTTTTGTATGGGGGCGCAGCATAAGCAAAAGCAAGGAAAGGATAAAGAAACAGCTTGATGAATTATGGGCTTATGCAGAGAGTGTAGCGAGGGGAGAACTCGAAAATAGCGAGCCGACTGTTTTTGAAAAGATCGATCAGGAATCAGTCATAAAAACGATAGAGAGTATTGATAAAGCACTCACAGGAAAGCCGGTGAATAAGAAAATAAAACAAAAGCTTAATTATGCCAGGAAAAACTGTCCTGAAAATCTTAATAAGTACCAGCAACAGGAAAAAACACTTGGTAATCGTAACAGTTATTCAAAAACAGATACAGATGCCACATTCATGAGGATGAAAGAGGATCACATGCTTAACGGCCAGTTAAAACCTGGATATAACTGGCAGATAAGCACTGAGAATCAGTACATTTTAGGATACTCCATCCATCAGGCTACTAATGACACGACTACACTTCAATCCCATATGGAATCTTTAAAAGACAATCTTGGAAAGATGCCTGAAACTTTGGTTGCAGATGCGGGATATGGTTCAGAAGAAAACTATGAATACCTGGAAAAAATATCGAAGTCAGCGTCCCGTAGAAGTGGAAGCTGTTTTTGGAATAATAAAAGGGAATAAAAATTATAGGAAATTTTTGCTCAGAGGTCTTGAAAAAGTAGAAATAGAAGTTGGATTATTGGCTTTATCACACAACTTGAGGAAAATAGCTGCAAAGTATTAGCAGAAAATCCTTGTTTTTGTTGGAGAATCCGATAGAAATCTCATCAAAATCCTATGTTCTTAAAAATCATCAGAAAAAACTCAAATTAAAAAGCCGTCTCAATTATGTTATGATACAGCCTCCTTTTTCATATAAAAAAAGGGGTGTAAATACACCCCTGGACAATCTCAATCGGCTAAGATTAAAGACCTTTGTTAAGTGCCGGAGCTGCTTTGAATTTTACAACTTTTTTAGCTGGAACGTTCAGTTTAGCGCCTGTACGAGGGTTACGAACTACTCTTGCACTTCTTTTGTCAACTTTGAAAGTACCCAGACCCGGGAGCTGAATCCTCTCACCTTTTTTCATAGATTTTCCAAATGCTCCAACGAATGAGTTTAAAGCTTTGCCGGCATCTTTAATTGAAAGACCTGCATCAGCTGCGATTGCATTAACTAATTCTTTTTTTGTCATAATAAAAGATTTAAGGGTTAGACCAATCTTACTAATTGAATACAAATTTATTTTTTTTAAATACATAAGCAAATTTATTTTGTCGTTTTTCTGCAAATAGTGCCACTTTTAGGTTAGAACAGGGGTATTTATGTATGAAATTACATTTTTTCCTGAAGTTACGCAACCGCTCAGTAATCTTCAACTTCAGCGACTTTTTCAAATTTTTTTGTTCATAATCTGTTAATAAAAAATGTATTTCACTGAATATGTGTTAGATACCCATTTTTTTCAAAAAAAATCCCCGAAAACAAAAAAATATTATCTTTGCGGCGGAGAAATGGCAGAGCGGTCGAATGCGGCGGTCTTGAAAACCGTTGATCTGTTACCACGGATCCGGGGGTTCGAATCCCTCTTTCTCCGCCGAAACAATCAGATCAAATCCCTCGTGAGAGGGATTTTTTGTTTTTGAAAAGCCCGGAGGAAGCTTGCTTCCGGAAGGGGTTTGAAAAAAACAAAAAAACCTGAAAGGTTTGATCTGATTGTTTCGAA
>Ga0302173_10000842_pt1 | contig 16147 bp, 9 predicted proteins | sample I_Fen_N3_1_FD_198785 | JGI IMG/M metagenome (GOLD analysis project Ga0302173, IMG submission 198785) | Peat permafrost microbial communities from Stordalen Mire near Abisko, Sweden - I_Fen_N3_1 | ecosystem: Environmental > Terrestrial > Soil > Wetlands > Permafrost | place: Sweden: Abisko... | reverse complement strand
AGCTTTTTTTGTATTAATTATGCTTAGTAGTAGTATTTTAAAAGGATCCCTAGGAAAAGATGATAATATCCCTAAATCAATAGAATTAATCATTCAGGACATAGATTCAGAAAATTGGGAAGAGGCCAATAATAAAACAGAGAACTTATCCAACACTTGGGAAAAAATAGTTAAAAGGGTTCAGTTTAGTTCAGAAAGAGATGAAATAAATTCATTTAGTACAAATATAGCTCGTCTTCGAGGTACAATCATGGCAAAGGATAAATCAAGTTCCTTTGCTGAATTATATGAAGCTTATGATCATTGGAAAGAATTAGGAAACTAGATTTAAAAGGGTCATTTATAAAAATATCAATGACCCTTTTAAATTAATATACTCCTATATCTATAAAAATTAAAATTTAACAGATATAGGAGTATATTAACTATTTATTATATTGTGGTTCTTCTTGTTTTACAAAGTCAAATCTTGATTGAAGTGTTTGTGCTACATTGTCCATAGTGCTTGAAAGTTGATTAAACATTTGCTTTGCTTCTTGATTGTCTGTATCTAAAGAGAATGTCTTCATATCAGAAGCTAATCCTTTCGCACTAGCTAATGCTGTTTCAAGTTTGGTTCCTGTTGGCATAATAATTCCTTCTTTCTATTTTTTATTGCAACTATATTTTGCTCATAACTAATTAAAATATTCAATTTATTTGTAATTGAATATTTTACCTTTTAAAAGGAGTCCTTGATAAAAATATCAATGACTCCTTTTAGTTTAAACTATAATTCTTTACCATTAGTCTTTATTACATTTTGATACCAATAGAAGCTATCCTTCTTGTAACGATCCATACATGCTCCTTCTTCTTCTTCACGTTCTACATAAATGAAACTATAACGCTTTTGGTATCCATTTAACCAACTTAATAGATCTGTTATTGACCATGTGCAGTATGCAAGTACTTCACAGCCTTCATTAACAGCTTCCTTTAATTCTTCTATATGAGCCTTTAAGTTTTAAACCTTTTTGATTGACTTCGCCAGTACCTTTTGGATAAATTCTTGGCCAAGAAATTGAAAATCTATAACTCTTTAATCTCATTTCTGCCATTAAAGCGATATCTTCTATAATCGTCAATTACATTTACTGTTAGAATTTCTGTCATAAGGGATAAAAATAGTAATTGTTGACCCTTTTCCCACTTGAGATTTTATTTCTATACTTCCGTTATGTCTTTCAATGATACCATAGGATATAGACATTCCTAGTCCTGTCCCCTTGCCTATGGGTTTAGTTGTAAAAAACGGTTCAAATATCTTCGACTTTACTTCCTCAGCCATACCGCAACCGTTATCATAAAATACAATTACGATTTCTTTGTGGTTTTTAAAGAGGCTTATATTAACTAACCCCTTTGTTTCATCTTTTAAGTCCTTCTGCTTTTTTATAATAGCGTGACAGGCATTAACAAGGATATTTAAAAATACCTGATCTAGCTGTGAATTGTAGCATTCCAGTTTTCCATCAGTATGAAAATCTGTACTAAATTCAATTTGTTTAGTATACTGAGTCTTAACTAGCCTTATTGTTGTTTCCAATGCCTTGGAAACATATATTTCTTTTTTAACTTCTCCATCTAGTCTAGAAAATAATCTTAAATCCTGAACTATAGTCTTTATCTTGTTACTCCCATCCAGAGTAATATTTATTGAATCGGAGAATTTTGTAAAGTACGCTTCAAAGAAATTCATAACCTCATCATCAGTTCCATCCAACAAATACATAATTTCTTCTTTAAAATTGCCCAAATCCTTCTCTAGCACCTTTGAACTCAAATATGCATAATTAATAGGATTATTGATTTCGTGCGCCACACCAGCCACTAATGTACCAAGACTGGCCATTTTTTCTGACTGTACCAATTCTGTTTGAGTTTTCTGGAGCCTTTCAATTACTTGAGACAACTTTTGCTGAGTAATCTCTAATTCGCCAATTTTTTGTTTTAATTCTTCATTTAATTCTTCATACTGTTTTGTACGTTCTTTTACTTTTAATTCAAGCTTGCGTTCTGATTCCTCAAGTGAATGTATTTTCTCCTGAAGTGTGGAATAATAATTTTTATGAACAGAAGTATCTCCTAAGCCAAGTAATTTATTAAAAATTTCCTCTTGTTCTAACTTACATTGATTCTTCATAAATCACCTCAATATCCCTTACAGAAACTGTTTTAGGATTTGTAATATGATTTGGGTCAGTGTAAGCCTTCTTCGCAAGTATTGGTATGTCACAAGATTTAACACCTACAGTTTCAAGTTTTCTTACTATACCTAAATTTGCCTTGAATTCTGTTATTTTTTTTAAAATTGCTTTTTTTCTTTCTTTGGAAGTTTCATTTTTAAAGTTTAAACCTAAGACTTCTGCAATTACATCAAATCGTTCAGGTTCTGAATCGTAATTAAAGCTTATCACGGAATTCATTAACATCGCATTGCATTCTCCATGTGAAATATCAAGAAATCCACCTACACTATGAGACATTGCATGAGTAGCTCCTAGAATTGCATTTGAAAAAGCCATACCAGCTTCTGTACTTGCTAGCATCATTTTTTTCTAATGCTTCTAAATTTTGTGGATCATTGTATCTTATAGGGAGATATTGTACAATTAATTTAATTGCTTCTAGGGCATGAAGATCCGTAAAGCTAGATCTACCTTTTGAAACAAAAGCTTCAATTGCATGTACTAATGCATCTATTCCTGTAGTTGCAACCAAGTATGAATCCATGGTAGATGTTGTTTCTGGATCAATTAGAGATATATCAGGAACAATTGCTTTACTAATAATAGCAATTTTAAACTTTTCTCCACTGTCTACAATATTGGCAAACTGAGATACATCCGAAGATGTACCTGATGTTGTAGGTATACATATAAGAGGAGGCATAGGAACATGGATTTTATCCACACCTGAGAAATAAAGAATATCCTTTTTATTTGTTGTTACTATTCCTATTCCTTTAGCGCAGTCCATTGGACTGCCGCCTCCCACAGCGATAATTCCATTACATTTTTCATTTTCATAAAGTTGTACGCCCTCCATTACTTCATAATCTCTTGGATTTGGAGATACACGTTCAAATACCACATAATCAACATTATGCTTTTCAAGACTTATCATTACATCTTTTAGCCATCCTGCTCTTATTATACCTGGATCTGTCACAATAAGAACTTTAGTAATGCCTAAATTTTTTGAATATTGTCCCACTAACTTTCTGCAACCTATACCAAAAAGCATTTCAGGAACTAGGAACTTTCTAATAGGAGATATCGCCATAAAACCCACCCTTTGTTTTTGATTTTGATTTTTGTTTAAATTTTACAAAGTATATAAAAAGATAATTTTATAATAAATTTATCATGCTTTTGAATTTACTAGTCAGCTCGCCTATTTCGTCATTTTCACTATTAGTTTGTTTATGCAAATTGTTTATATATGTCTGAAAACTCAATTTTTATTTTTTCTACACAATTGTTCATTATATCATTATCCACGTTGTCTACTTCTTTACTATTATTCCATACTTTCACAGGAAATTTCATGATAAATTTAGTTCCAACTCCATACTTACTTTCTACAGAAATTATCCCACCATGCATTTCTAAAAGTGATTTAACAAGAGATAACCCTATACCACTACCTTCATAATTTCTTGTAAAAGATTTATCTACCTGTCTGAATCTATCAAATATAATATCAATTTTTTCTGGGGGTATACCTATACCCGTATCTTCAACAGAAATAGTTATATATTCTTCTCCATCAAAAATATTCACAAATATACTTCCACCTTCATTTGTAAATTTTATACAGTTAGAAAGAAGATTCAACATAATTCTTTCAATTGTATCAGGATCACAAGCCAATATCTTTTCCTCAACATCAGTATCAAATATAAGATTTATATTATTATTGTTTATGTATTCTGCTACTGATAAAGTAATTTCTTCTACTACATTAACAATATTGCAATTGATCATACTTAGTTCAAAATGACCTGATTCTAATTTAGTTGAATCAATTAGATTATTTATTAATCTTAACAATCTAAAGCAGTTTTGTTTTTCAATATTTATATTATTAATAATTTTTCTTTTATCAATTGGCTTTTCTTCATCTTGAATATCTCTTCTAATTAATTGTATTGCACCTAATATTATATTAAGTGGAGTTTTAAGTTCGTGGGATATATTTGCAAAGAACTCAGTTCTTAATTTTTCTAATTCAAGCACTTCTTTTTGTGATGCTAATTCAGCATTTTTTCTCTTAGTAATATTTCGTACAGTTGCTATAAAAGTAACCTCTTCATCAAACATAGCAATATGAGTATTACCTTCAACCCAAAATTCTATATTATTCTTATTCTTTGCAATTGCCTCTATTATCCATGGTCCACTATTTTTTTCTTCACTGATTTTTTTCAATATCTTATCCACTGTATATGGTGAATTTTCTGAGATAATATTTTTTATATTCATACCTATTAATTCCTCATAGGAATAACCATATATACTAGTAGCGGTATCATTTACCTCAATTATATTTCCATGAATATCATGTATAAATATTGCATCATTTACAGAATTAAAGATAGTATTTAGAGACTCTTTACTTTTTTTAAGGTCTTCATTCGTATGTCTTAATTGTTCTATAAGTTTACTGTTATTTGTTTCTAATTCATATGCTTCCAAAGCTCTTTTTACTGAAATTAGAAGTTCAGTTGGTTCCAATGGCTTTAAAAGAAATTTATAAATATGTCCTTCATTAATAGAATCAATAATATCATTAACATCCATAAAACCAGTCAGAATCATGCGAATTGCATTAGGAATAATAGAGATTGTTTGCTTTAAGAATTCTACACCTGTCATTCCAGGCATACGTTGATCTGAGATAATCAAACTAATTTCTGACGAATATGAATCATTTTTAAGTATAGCTAATGCTTCAAAACCATCCTTTGCTTTAATAATATTATATTCCTCTTCAAGTAATCTTGTTAAAGCTTCAAGATTTGCTAATTCATCATCAACCAGAAGTATGGTATATTTTTTTTCCTTATTATTATTATTTTCTTTAAGTTGCTTGAGCTTGCTTTTGTTTATATCAAAATTCATTTATCTTTTCTCCTTAATGAAAGTCCCTACTTTCTTGGATTAGGTTCCCTTGTCTGATTATTTTATTATTCATTTATCACTGAATAAAATTTATCTCATAGGGGAGAGAAATATTAATTGTTGATCCTTTTCCCACTTGAGATTTTACTTCTATCTTTCCATTATGTTTCTCAATGATACCATAAGATATAGCCATTCCCAACCCAGTACCCTGACCTATAGGTTTAGTTGTAAAAAATGGTTCAAATATTTTCGACTTCACTTCCTCAGTCATACCACAACCATTATCACGAAATGCAATTATGATTCCTTTGTGGTTATTAAAAAGACTTATATTAACTAACCCCTTGGTTTCATCTTTTGAGTCCCTCTGTTTTTTTATAATAGCTTGACAGGCATTAACAATAATATTTAAAAATACCTGATCTAACTGTGATGGGTAGCATTCTATTTTTGCATCAGTATGAAAATCTGTCATAAATTCAATTTGTTTGGCATACTGAATCTTAACTAGCCTTATTGTTGTTTCCAATGCTTTGGAAATATGTATTTCTTTTTTAGCTGCTTCGTCTAATCTAGAGAATAATCTTAAATCCCGAACTATAGTCTTTATCTTGTTACTCCCATCTAGAGTAATATTTATCGAATCGGAAAATCTTGTAAAGTACCCTTCAAAGAAATTCCTAACCTCATCATCAGTTCCATCCAACAAATACATAAGTTCTTCTTTAAAATTGTCCAGATCCCTCTGAAGCACTGTTGAACTCAAATATGCATAATTAATGGGATTATTGATCTCATGCGCCACACCGGCCACCAAAGTGCCAAGACCGGCCATTTTTTCCGACTGCACCAATTTTGATTGAGTTAATTTAAGCTTTTCATGCTGCTTTTCCAATTCCATTAAAGTTTCTTGTAATTGTTTAGTTCTTTCATTAACTTTATTTTCAAGTTCATCCTTAGCACGTTGCAACTCTTCATGTGCCTGATTACGTTCAGTAATATCATTCCAAACAAATATTATGCATGGAACACCGCTAATTTCAATTATTTCTGTTGAAAATAATCCAACTCTAATTTTACGATCTTTAGTATACCAAGTTGCTTCTTCATTACGTAATAATTCTCCATTATCTAATATTTCAAGTACTTTTAAATGTTGCTCCTCATCTTCCCACAAATTAAATTCACTAGAATAGTGCCCAATTATTTCTTCATGTTTGTAACCAAAAATACGTAGAAAAGATTTATTTATTTCAATATATAGCTTGTCCTTAAATCTTACAATAGCAATTACATCAGCACTGTGATGAAAGGCTTTGTTAAATTTCTCTTCAGAAGCTCCCAGTGCGTTTATTGCTTCATCCCGCTCTTGAATCATATTGTATAAATTTTTAGTCATGCTGTTGAATTTACTTGCCAGTTCACCTATTTCATCTCCCGAATCAATAGATAACCTATGGGTCAAATTCCCACTCGATATTTCATCAGTTCCCAAACTTAACTCATAAATTGATTTCGTTACAATACGTGAAACAAAATCAATTGCTAACCAAAGAACAATAACCATTATCAAAATACTTATAATTGTTGTTACTATATCATTTTGAAGAGTTTTCATCCTATAGTACTTTGTAACACCTATGGTGACTTCACCTATCGTCAGATCTTCTTTTAAAACCTCTACTTTTTTGATAAGCAAATTTTTATCATCATATATCTGACTTGTGTTATATTTATTATAGATTTGATCAGAGCCATTAGCTTTTACCAGTACATATCCAATCTCTTTGTCTTGAAACAATGCATTACCTATTTCTTTAATACCAACTACATTCAAATTCCAAATTGGATCCTCAAAACTCAGTGCTGCAAGCTTGGCAGTTGTTTCAACCTTTTGTGAAATATCCCTATTGATACTTGCAATTACCATTAATATTCTTATAAGTTCAAAAAGAAACATAGTAATAATAACCACTGTTAATGCCGAAGCCGTAAATCGACGTTTGATTGTCATATTTTTGAATTTATTTTTTATACTCATATATTTAATCCCTACTTAGTTCATATGATTTAATACTGGAACATAATCTTTTGGTCCAAATAAATCTTCATACTTAAATTGTAAAATATTATTTTTCGAAATTATAGGTATCTCAGGACCACTTTGAAACGGAAAATCTATTCCAGGTTTTTCTCCATTTAAAATTCTTACCATCATATCCAATGCAATTCTACATTCTTCAATAGTCTGATCAGATGATGAAGCTAGTACAGTTCCCTTCTGTATTAAATCGTACACTTCATTTGTAATATAAGTAGATACGATTTTGATATTTTTAAATTTTTCTTTGTCCGTGGCAATAAATTTTTCAGCTTCAATTACGGCTGGAGCACAACCTACCAAATAATCATAATCATTATTTTTTTCTAAAACACTTACTACACGTAATCTCTGCACTTCAGGTCGTGTATCTCCATAAAAAGGATTACTGATATTTATTTTTTGATTTTCATTCTTTAATTTTGATATAGCATCTTTAAATCCATTAAACGTATTTGGTGCCCATCCTGATCCTTCAGGCCCAGGAAAAAATGCAATTTTAATGTCTTTTCCTGCTGAATCTTCAACAACAGATTCGCCTGCTTTATAACCCATTTCATAATAGGAAACTATTGATTTAGCACTAATTTTAGGTGCATTAATATCATTTACTAATTCGACAACGGGCTTTTCAGAATTAACGATATCTGCTATATCTGAATCAAATTTCGTACTATCTAAAGCAGCAAATATTATTCCATCAACTTTATTATCTTTTGCTAAAGCTTGTAATTGTTCTTTTTGATTTCCAAATTCTATATACCCTCCCACCGTGTATAATTTTACTTTTACGCCCAATTCCTTAGCATAATTTATTATTCCATAATTTGCTGTAATCCAATATTTATCCTCAAAATGAGGTAACAAAACACTTATTTGATACTTCTTTTTTGGTTTAACAGAAACCCAATTTTCTTTAATGGGGTTCCCTAAACGCATTAATGGAAATCTATTTTCTTCGTTTGCTATATCATAAACACCATAATAGCTATTTACCATTAATCTTTGTTCACCTATTTTTGTTGAAATTTGTTCTTCGCTTGTTTCTACTGTCTTCATAGTTTTTAATGTATCTGCTTTGGATATATTCTCTATCATAGTTTCTTCAACCATGTTATTAAATTCTCTATTTTTTTCACTTTTTGTATTAATAAATATAAAAATGCATATTGCTACTATAAGTATAAACAATAACAGTGGTGCCTTATTAATATTTTTTTGAATCTTCACAATAAAACACCTCCTCACCTTTAGTAGTTAAACATTACTTTATTCTAAAAATACTATAATTATGGTGAAATACATTTGAATTATTGATAAACCAAAGTCTTTGACAGTAGCTTAATATCATATTTAGTTTAAGTTTTTTACAATAATTTGTCAAAATATATCATCTGACAAGATTCTACAAAAGTAAATATAAATGTAAATTGCATCAAGGTATTAAATACCTAAATACCTCTTTTCAATTTTGGGATTATAGTAATTCTTGCGGGATTATTCCATCTATATTCATATAAACTTATATAAAACCATTGTTCTATTTGTTTATCAATTAGTGAAAGTACAACCCCTTTAAAAGAAAATCCCCCAGACTTTTTTTAGTCTGAGGGAACATAAACATACTTTAACTTTTATTTAGAATCCTCTATATATTTTGATACAAGGCTATTCCCTCTCTATCTTTACCACACACTCCACATGCTTAGTATTTCCAAACATATCAACAGGTTGCACCTCTAATGTTTTATACCCTAACCCCTTCAAATGTTTTAAATCCCTCGCCAAAGTACTAGGATCGCAAGATACATACACTACTCTTTCTGGTTTTGCTTCACCTATAGCCTCTAGTAATTTAGCATCACAGCCTTTTCTTGGAGGATCTACAACTATTACATGTGGCTTAATTCCTTCTTGTATTAATCTTGGAATTACCTCTTCTGATTTACCTACATAAAATTCAGAATTAGTTATTTCATTTTGCTCAGCATTAACTTTTGCATTTTCTATTGCTTGTTCTAAAATTTCTACTCCATAAACTTTTTTAGCCTTCTGAGATAAAAATAGTGTTATTGTACCTGTACCACAATAAGCATCAAATACAACTTCATCTCCACTTAAATCTGCATATTCTAAAGCCTTATTATAAAGCACTTCTGTTTGCATTGGGTTTACTTGAAAGAAAGATACTGGAGATATATTAAACTTATATTCTCCTATATAATCACATATATAATCTTCGCCCCATAAAGTAACACATTTATCCCCAAGCACTAAATTAGTGTCTACAGAATTTATATTTTGAACTACACTCTTTAAATTTTTAACTTCTTTATTCAAATCATTTATCAATTTATCTCCATGAGGAATTTCTTTATCTGTAGTAACTAATACAACCATAACTTCATTAGTCTTAAAGCCTTTCCTTATCATTATATTTCTAATTAAGCCTTGTTCATAAAATACCCCATCTTGTTTAGCTGGGATTATTGAATACTTCTCCATCCAATTTCTTATGACTCTTACAATTTTATCAGCTTCTTCATCTTGAAGTAGACAAGTATCCATATTAATTATTTCATGAGTTTTTTCACTAAAAAATCCTATTGCAAGTTTATCTTCTACTAATCCAACAGAAAATATAACTTTATTTCTGTATCTATACCCCTTTTCCATACCTAGTGGATACTTTACAATTTTTTCATCTAATCCTGCAATTTTCTTTAAACAATCTTTTACTCTATCAAACTTAAAATCTAATTGTCCTTCGTAGCTTAAATGCATTAAAGTGCAACCACCGCATTTTTTATAATTATCACATTCAGGTTCTTTTCTTTCATTTGATTTTTCTATTATTTCTATAAGCTTTCCATAAGCATACTTTTTCTTAGCCTTAATTATTTCTGTCCTTACTGTTTCACCCTTTAATGCTCCTGGTATAAATATTGGATATCTATCTATTTTAGCAACACCTTCACCTTCATAACCTAAGGATTCAATCTTTACAATATATTCTTTATTATTTTCTAACACACACACACGTCCTTCGTTATAATTTATGGATATGACATAAAGTGAAACTTTTCATGTGAAATTTTACATTTCAGATGAATTTAGTTGAACTTATCTAGGGTCGTGACGTTCTTAGTTATCATCCGAAGGATGAAAACTTTAGAACGACTAGACATCAGACAAAATAAACTAGCATCCCGACTTATTGTTTTTTTTAATATCACTTAGTCCTTTTCAAAAAAAGAGCACCTTTCGGTGCTAATACAGAATCAGTTGCCATTTAATTCCACGGTCATTAAATAAGTATTTCTCATTAAGATCAATAATATACATTATATATTAAATATTACTTTCATAAATGTTAACTTTTTGTTAACATTTTTTAATTTTATCAAAATAATATATAATTGATAATCCAAACCTCTCTAAACCTAGATTTAATCAATCTTTTATTCTAAAAAATTCTATAATTTCTTTTTATAATGAAAATAGAGACTTTAGTAAATTAATTACTAAAGTCTCTCTGCAAAAAATTATCCACAGGATATTATGACCCTTGAGGGTATAAGTTTCACTTAATGTTTTAGACTTATTTTACAACGCTAACCTTTAATAGGTTTGTTGCTCCAATTTCATTAACAGGTACTCCAGCTGCTAATACAACTGTATCTCCTGATTTAACATATTCATACATTTTAGCAGTTTCAACTGATTTTTCTAACATTTCATCAGTTGATATCATTTTATCTGCAACTATTGGATATACACCCCATGAGAATGCTAATTGTTTAGCTACTACTGAATCTGAAGTAACAGCTATAATTGGGCATTCTGGTCTACATTGAGAAATTCTTCTTGCAGTAGCACCAGTTTGAGTTGATGATATAATAGCTTCTGCTTGTAATTCACTAGCTGCATTACATGCTGCTCTTGATATTACTCCTGAAATAGCTGGTGTATGAGATTTAGCAGCTGAAACAGCAACTGTATAAGTTAATTGCTTTTCAGCCTCTTCTGCAATTTTAGCCATTGTAGCTACTGCTTCTACTGGATAGTCTCCATTAGCACTTTCTCCTGATAACATGATTGCATCAGTACCATCAATTATTGCATTAGCAACGTCTGAAACTTCTGCTCTTGTTGGTCTTGGATTTCTCATCATAGAATCTAACATTTGAGTTGCAGTTACAACTGGTTTTCCAGCAGCATTACATTTTTGAATCATCATTTTTTGAACTGTAGGTACTTGTTCTATTGGAATTTCAACTCCTAGGTCTCCTCTTGCTACCATTAAAAGGTCTGAAACTTCTAAGATTGAATCAATGTTATCAACACCTTCTTGGTTTTCGATTTTAGAACAAATTAATATTCTTTCTCCACCATTTGCATCAAGTATTTCTCTAATAGTTTTTACGTCAGATGCTTTTCTTATAAATGAAGCTGCGATCATAGTAACTCCAACTTCACAACCAAAGATTAAATCAGATTTATCTTTTTCAGTAAGAGCTGGTAATTTAATAGATACTCCTGGTACGTTAACTCCCTTATGAGTTCCAACGAATCCAGTATTTTGAACTTCACACTTTATAGCGTTTCCTTCAACAGATTTAACAGTTAATCCAACTAAACCATCATCTATTAAAATAGTATTTCCTGGTTTAACATCATTAGCTAATCCTTCATATGTAACAGCACACTTAGTAGCATCCCCAACTATTGACATATCTCCAGCATATACTGTAAATTCTGTACCTTTAATTAATTCAAGTTTCTTAGGTTCGAACTTTCCTGTTCTGATTTCAGGTCCTTTAGTATCAAGAATTATTGCAATTTCTCTGTTAAGTTTCTTTGATAATTCTTTAACTTTTGCAATTCTTCCACCATGTTCTTCATGATCTCCATGTGAAAAATTATGTCTTGAAGCATTCATTCCTGCTAAGATTACTTTTTCTAATATTTCCATATCCTCACTTGCTGGGCCAATTGTACAAATCATTTTAGTTTTTCTCATTAAACTAACACTCCTCTATTTTTGATTAGGCACATAAAATAACAAACATACTGTTCCGTCATTTTTTAATGTGTCTTTATTTATAAACTTTATATAAATAAACTATATTATTATAACCTTTTATTATTATGATAATACTTGCGCAATATCATATAATTCTTGATCAAAAACACTTTCTATATCTAAAGCTTCATCTATATCTTGATCAATTATCTTGTTATCTTTAATTCCTATTACTCTTGAAGTTTTTCCTTCTAATAATACTTCAATAGCTTTTGCTCCCATTCTTGAAGCTAAAACTCTATCTGTAGCACTAGGGCTTCCACCTCTTTGAATATGACCTAAGATTGTAGCTCTTGTTTCAATTCCTGTTACTTCTTCAACATATTTTGCAAGTTCAAATGCCCCACCAATTCCTTCTGCAAGGATTATTAAGTTGTGCATTTTTCCTCTGTTTTTACCTTCTAAAATAGTTCTGCAAAGCATATCTTTATCAAATTCTATTTCTGGAATTATAACTGATTCTGCTCCACCGCAGATACCCGCATATAAAGATAAATCTCCACAATCTCTTCCCATAACTTCTACAATTGAAACCCTTTCATGTGAAGAGGAAGTATCTCTAATTTTATTTATAGCATCTACAACAGTATTTAAAGCTGTATCAAATCCTAAAGTAAAATCAGTATAAGCTAAATCATTATCAATTGTTCCTGGTAAACCAATAGTTTTTATTCCAAGTTTTGACAATAACTTTGCTCCCATAAATGAGCCATCTCCACCTATAACTACTAAAGCTTCTACACCATAGGCTTGTAATATTTTAGTAGCTTTTTTTCTTACTTCTTCATTCTTGAATTCAGGACATCTAGCAGTTCTTAGGATTGTTCCACCTCTTTGAATTATGTCAGATACTGAATTTCTATCCATGCTGAATAATTCTCCATTTATAAGTCCACTATATCCTCTTTGCACTCCCATAACTTCAATTCCGTTATGAATTGCAGTCCTTACTACGGCTCTAATTGCAGCATTCATTCCTGGTGCATCTCCGCCACTTGTTAACACAGCTATCTTTTTCATAATATATATTTCCTCCTTAAATACCATAGGACATTTAAAATCCCCCATGTATATAATATAACCATAATTTATTAACCAACAATTATTGTACATAATATTTTATCAATTATCAATCCTATTCACACAATTTTTGATATTCTTCTAAAATAAATGTATTAATCCTATGTTTTTTTTGCATTATATATATATTGTAAATTATTGTATTTACTTTTTTATTCCGCATATATCTAATTATAGTCTTACATACTATAGTCCACATACATTCTTAATCAAGATACTAGCTGCGTTTAATATACTACATTTTTTATAACTATATATTAAACTTTAATTACCTTATCTATTATACCCAATAATCGATTAATTTATATAAATTAATCTAATTTTTGCAATATTAATTTTTGTAATAATTTTCATTTGCCTATTTGATAATTTTACAGCCTTAACTTGCTATTAATTCACAATTCAATTAACAATTAACAACTTAGAATTGTTATTCTTGTATTTTTACATTCTCTTCACCTAAATTTTCTTTCAGCAAACTTATGACATCACTTTCTAGTGAAATCCATCTATCTCTTGGTACCTTAAACTTTTGTTTTTCTTTATTTGCAAATATATAAATAGGTGTATCTCCAATGTATTCCTTTATTAATAACTCTTTAAGATTCTTACTAAGTTCTTTAGCTTCTACTGAATCCTCTACTCTTAAATATACTTTTGAATTATCTATTTTTTCTAACGGTTCTATAGTTTCGCAGATAAGCTTAGGTGGTTCATCTTCTTTTAAACTTAATCTACCTTTTATTATAACTAAACTATCAGTTACACATAATTCTTTAACTTTATCCAATGTTTTAGGAAATACTATTACTTCAATTGTTCCAGTTAAATCTTCAAGCTTTAAAAATGCCATTATTGTATTATTTCTAGTTACTTTTTGATTAACTACTGCAAGTATTCCTCCAAGAATTACTCTATCATTGTCTTGTAGAGTATCTTCACTATTAAATATAGACATTTCAGCTATATCATTTTCTAATGTATCATCAAGTGTCTCTTGAACCAAAAATATTTTAGATATTTCATTTGAAGTTTGCATTTTTAAGGTTTGAGCATAATCATCTAAAGGATGCCCTGTAATATAAAGTCCCGTCATTTCTTTTTCCATAGCTAACAAATTTCTTTTATTAAATTCTTTTATATTAGGATACTTAACTTCTGGATTTTTTAATTCTTCAGTTGCAAATAAACTTATTTGTCCATCAATATTTCTTTTCTTATCACTATATATATTTTCAATCATTTTTTCATGAACGGCTAGCATTTTTGATCTAAAAACTTTAAACTCATCTAAAGCGCCAGCTTTTATTAAACATTCAACTGCACGTTTATTTATTGTTGAGGGTTCCATCTTATTTATAAAGTCTACTAAAGATTCAAATTCACCTTTGCCTTCTCTTGCCGTTACAATACTATCTACAACATTAGCTCCTACATTTTTAATAGCTGCTAAACCAAATATAATTTTATTACCCTTAACTGTAAATCTTGAAAAACTCTCATTTATGTTAGGTGGCAATACTTGTATTCCTAATTCTTCTGCTATTGCAATATAATAAGCAACCTTCTCATTTATCCCCATAATTGAATTAAGCATAGCTGCAATCATTTCTACAGGATAATATTTCATAATGTATGCTGTTTGGTATCCTACAACTGCATAAGCTGCTGCATGTGACTTGTTAAATGCATAAGACGCAAAATCCATCATAGAATCAAAAATCTTATTTGCTGCATCCTCTGTAATTCCATTTCTTATACATCCTGGAACTACTACTTCATCATTTTCAAGAATCCCATGAATGAAATTTTGTCTTTCTTCTTCCATGACTTTATGCTTCTTCTTAGACATGGCTCTTCTAACCATATCACTTCGCCCCATAGAATATCCTGCCAAATCTCTAACAGCTTGCATTACTTGTTCTTGATATACTAAACATCCATAAGTTACTTTTAGTATGGGTTCTAATTCTTTAGTTAGATAAGTAACTTTTTCTGGATTTTTCTTTCCATCTATGTATCTTGGTATTTCAGCCATAGGGCCTGGTCTATATAGTGAAATCCCTGCAATTATATCTTCTATAGAATCAGGTTTTAATTCCTTCATAAAAGATGTCATACCAGCTGATTCTAATTGGAATACCCCAGCTGTTTTACCTTCACCAATCATTTTATAAACTTCTTTATCACTAAAATCTATCTTATCAAGATCTATATCAATGTTTCTATTTTCTTTAACCATATTAATAGCATCATTCATAACCGTTAAAGTTCTAAGTCCTAAGAAGTCCATCTTTAGTAGTCCCAGTTCTTCTAAAGTTCCCATACCAAATTGAGTTACTATCATTTCATCATTTTTTTGAAGTGGAACATACTCAACTAATGGTCTTGATGCAATAACTACACCTGCTGCATGAGTTGAAGAATGCCTTGGTAGACCTTCTAAGTCCTTTGCAACATCTATTAAGATTTTTACTCTTTCCTCATTATCATAAGCTAATTTAAGCTCTGGATTAAATTCCAATGATTTTTCTATGGTTATTCCCAACATGGTTGGTATCATCTTAGCAATTCTATCAACTTCTGAATAGCTGTAGTTCATCGCTCTCCCTACGTCTCTTATGCATACTCTAGGAGCCATTGTACCAAAGGTTATTATTTGCGAAACATTACTTGATCCATATTTCTCTGCAACATAATCAATTACTT
>Ga0302173_10000837_pt1 | contig 16222 bp, 13 predicted proteins | sample I_Fen_N3_1_FD_198785 | JGI IMG/M metagenome (GOLD analysis project Ga0302173, IMG submission 198785) | Peat permafrost microbial communities from Stordalen Mire near Abisko, Sweden - I_Fen_N3_1 | ecosystem: Environmental > Terrestrial > Soil > Wetlands > Permafrost | place: Sweden: Abisko... | reverse complement strand
AAGATCCGTTATGGGTTTTAGATGGTTTACCACTTGAAGGAAATGATGTTCCTCAAAATTATGATAAAGACAATATCGATGTTTTAAGTAATTTTTCTATCGCAGGTTTAAATCCTGAAGATATTAAAGATATTACCATATTAAAAGATGCTGCTGCAACTGCCATTTATGGTGCAAGAGCTGCAAACGGTGTTATTGTGGTAACGACTAAAAAAGGAAAAAAAGGAAGTATGAAAGTAGATTTGAATGTCAATACTTTCGTGACTCAAAAACCTGATTTTTCTAAATTAAACCTTTTAAATTCTTCTCAAAAAGTAGATTTTGAACTTTCACTAGCTTCAAGAGAGGATTTGACTTACAGAGACGGTAACGGAGAAATTTCCCGTATTCTTAAACAGGCTAATGAATTAGGAGCCTATAGATCGGGAGGTTTTTCGTCTCTAAGTTCAGCAACACAAAACTCAATTAATGCTTTAAGAAACATTAATACCAATTGGGGTGATTTATTGTACAGAAGTGCCATTAACAAACAATATACATTAAGTTTATCTGGTGGTGGAGAAAAATCTGATTACTATTTCTCTTTAGGAGCTTATAACGAAGAAGGTGCTACTATTGGAACTGGTTTTGACAGATACAACCTTACCTTAAAAAACAACTTTGATGTAACTGATAAATTGCATGTTGGTGTTGGTATTTTTGGTACACAAAGCAAAAAATCATCTTATATTTCAGATACAGACACTTTTACAAATCCTGCAAATTACTCTAGAAACGCAAATCCATATTTAGCTCCATTAAATGCTGATGGAAGTTATAATTATGATAAAGACATGACAGGGTATGGAAATGGAAGCGCATATATTCCTTTTAATTACTTAGAAGAAAGAGAAAATACCAATTATGAATTGACAACAAGATCTATAAAAGCATTACTTGACGTTGATTATACTATTACAAAAGGATTAAAAGCAAGTACACAAATTGGTTTACAGTTTGACAACAATGCTTCTGAAAAATATGCTGGTAAAGACACTTACTTTACAAGAAAAGAAAGAGAAAAAACAAGTGTATTTGCAAATGGAGCTTATAGTTATTTCCTTCCTGTGGGCGGAATTATTCAAAATTCAAACACTGACTTTTTTCAATATAACTGGAAAACGATGTTAAACTATAGTACTACTCTTGGAGGAAAACATGAGTTAGAATTTATGGTGGGTAATGAATTAAGAAAAAACAAAAGCACAGCAATTAATACAAAAGGCTTTGGTTTCGACCCTAAAACATTGACTACAACTCAAATTATTTTTCCAACTCAAGCTTATGCATCTAATCTAAACTATAGAACATATTTAAAGAGTGAAAACGAAAATGCATTTGCATCATTTTTCGCAACAGCATCTTATACTTATGACAGAAAATATACTTTCTTTGGAAGTGTTCGTTACGATGGTTCAGATTTATTTGGTGTAGATCCTAAATACAAATACCTACCATTATGGGCAGTTTCCGGTTCATGGGCAGTATCTGAAGAAGATTTCTTAAAGGGTAACGAAATAGTTTCTAATTTAAGATTACGTGCATCTTACGGTTTACAAGGAAACATCGATAAAAATACTTCTCCGTATGTCGTTGGAACAAATCAAACAACTACTATTTTACCAGGACAATCAGAACCTATTATTACTGTAATTTCTCCTCCAAATGATAAATTAAGATGGGAAAAAACAGCAAACACCAACTTCGGGATGGATCTTGGTTTATTCAACAATCGTATCAACATTGTAACTGATGTTTACGGAAGAAAAAGTACTGATTTAATTGGTTTACAATCGCTTCCTGTTGAAAACGGTTTTGAGTTCACAAACGCTAACTGGGCTCAGGTAACGAATAAAGGATATGAAATTTCTTTATCTACAAGAAACATTGACCGACCAAACTTTAAATGGAATACCACTATTAACTTTGCTCATAATAAAAGTAAGATAGATCGTATCCAGACAAGATCTAACACCTATTTACCTTCAAGACAAGGATTACCTGTTAATGCCGTATTTGCATTAAAAACGAACGGAATTGATGAAAATGGTTTCCCTTTATTTGTAAATAAAAAAGGAGAAACTGTAAACACGCAAACTCTTTTTGGTCTTTTTGATCCTTATGCAGATTTTTTCCCGGGAGTTTTCTCGCAATCAAAACTTACAGATGAAGAAACAAGAGATTTGTTTACTTATGTTGGAGATGCAGATCCTAAATTTACCGGTGGTTTTATCAACACTTTTAAAGTTCATAATTTTGATCTTACTATTGCTACTACTTTCAATCTTAAACAAACTGTTGTTGAAAGACCAAATTTTAATGGTACACAAGTAGATCGTGGTCAAAACTACACTACAGATATACTTAATGCATGGTCACCTACTAATACAGGTTCGCACATACCTGGAATTACCAGTGAAACTTCAGGAACAGGAGATTCATGGATGGCTTTCCAATGGTTTTCTCCAGCAGGAGCGCCACTTAATGTTTACAACTATTTAGATACTTGGGTTCACGAAATGAGCTACATGCGTTTAAGCAGTGTTCGTTTAGGATATTCATTGCCTAAAACAGCAACAAAAACTTTGTTTATGGATAGTGTAAGATTTAGTATCGAAGGAAGAAACTTATTCGTAATCAGCTCTGATTATAAAGGTTACTTTGACCCTGAAACGTACGGAAATATCTATGCACAACCAATCCCAAGATCAATATCTTTAGGATGTAACCTAACTTTTTAATCTGATTTAAAATGAAAAATATATTAAAATACGTATTCTTTGCCGGCGTAGCCATTACTACTGTAAGCTGCGATCATTATCTTGATGTTGAACCAGTAGGTAAAGTAATTCCGGAAACTTTAACTGATTATAGAGCAGTAATGACAAGCGGTTATTCTACAACCGCTATTCATAAAGCATTATCTGCTATTAGAGCAGACGAATTGGTTTTAGATGAATTTAATGATAATGCTACTTTTTACAGAGATCATTATATCTGGAACGATGCAAATCCTGATAAATCTACAAACAGTTTTCCTTATGCTGCTTTGTACAACAGAATTTTCTATACCAATGTTATCATCAATGAAGCAAGTGTAAAATTAGCGCCATCTGCAGAGAAAGATCAACTAATAGGAGAAGCTTATGCACTAAGAGCATTAACTTATTTTGATTTATTGAATATCTTCAGTAAACCTTATGATGCTGCAACAGCTGCAACAGAAAGAGGTGTTCCGTTGGCTTTAAAAATAGATTTAGAGCAGGCTTACGTTCCTGAAAGTGTTGCTGTTATTTACGACCAGATTTTATCTGATAATGAAGAGGCTAGCAAATTATTGAATTTAGACACTCAAACAGCGGGTATAAACTACCGTTTTTCTAAAGCTGCTTTATATGCAATGGAATCTCGTATTTTCTTATACAGAAAAGAATGGGCAAAAGCAATTGCTGCTGCAGATAAAGCAATGACGTACAAAAGTGCTTTAATAAACTTAAACACTACTCCTGCTTTACCTAATCTTTACAACGGACCAGAATCTATATTAGCTCTTGAAGATCCTTTTATTAATCTTTTGAAAGGAGCATCATATGCTGCGCCAACTTTAACAGGCGTTTATGATAAAACAAACGATTTACGTTTTGCCTTGTATTTTCAGGCAAGCGGAAGCAGATTCAGATTTAGAAAAGGTGGCGATATCGCTCAAAAATGTACGTATAGAACATCTGAATTGTACTTGACAAAAGCAGAAGCATCGGCTCAATTAAATGATCTTCCAACGGCAAGAACAACAGTAACCACTTTTATTAAAAACAGATATAATGCTACTGCTTTTAATACATTAAGTACATCGATTGCTGCCATGACACAAACTCAACTTCTTGATTTTATAGCTCAGGAAAGACAACGTGAGTTTGCTGTAGAAGGTCACAGGTGGTTTGATTTAAGAAGAACAACTCAAAAACAAATCAATCACACCTTTAATGGTCAAAGCTATACATTGATAGAAAATGATCCGCGTTATACGCTTCCATTTCCTTTAGATGCCCGCTTAAACAATCCAAAATTGTAAAAAATTAGCTCCGTTTTAAACGGAGCTTTTTTTTTAACTTTGCATAAAATTAAACGAAATGAAAATAGTTATAATTGAAGATGAACATTTAGCTTCAAACTATCTAAAATCAATACTCGAACAGCAAAGTATAATTTCAATAAATGAGATTACCGTACTTAAATCTGTAAAAGATGCTGTCGCTTTTTTTAATAAGAACACAGTTGATTTAGCCTTTATGGATATTCATTTAGGAGATGGTAAAAGCCTTGACATTTTTGAGCAAACAATTATTTCATGTCCCGTTATTTTTATTACCGCTTACGATTCTTATGCCGTAAAAGTTTTCAAACATTTTACAATAGATTATCTTCTCAAACCGTATGAAGAAGAAGAATTACTCGAAGCTTTAATAAAATACAAAAGCATAAAAGAGACTTTTAATACCAACTTAATTGTAGAATCACTGGTCGAGATTGAAAACCAAAGTAGCGTACAACATCACTTTTTGGTCAATCACAGAGATAAATTATTATCCATAAACGATGCCGATATTACCTATTTTTATGCTACCGGAAAACACCTGTTTATCTACACCAATTCCGGAAGCAGTTATTTGTACAACAGCAATCTAAAAGATCTTATCAATAAGCTTAATCCTGCCCTTTTCTTTAAAATCAATAGAAGTTATATTATTAACCGTCATAACATTCAGGAAATCGTTAAACATTCAAGTCAGAAAATAGAAATTTTGCTCAATGTTGCGCTTCCAGATTCTGAACCAATCATTTTAAGCAAAAAGGAAATTAATAACTTTAAAAATTGGCTTGATTCATAGTAGATTCAAAACAACTTTTCGCCTTTTATAATTTATACTTCAGTTTGAAATCAATTTCAAATATCAAAACCGTGTTCCTTAAACTCTAAGAAAATATTACACTTTTTCTTTAGTTTTTATCACATAATCCGTTTCGCCAGCGATTTTGTCCGTCTCCACCCAATTTACGATTTACATCAATTGAAGTCATTATACTTTTGACCTGCATAAAGCAATAATTAGTATAAAATAAAATCTTGAAATTATGAAAATCGTTAAAAAATTATTCATTGGTTGTATTCTTCTTGCTTCGACAAGCGGTTTTAGTCAGAGCTTTTTTAAAAGCATAGGAGAACGTCTTTACTTTGGAGTAAAAGCCGGAGCCAATTATAGCAACTTTACCAATGCCAACTTCGATACTGAGGGTTTAACCGGATTTCATGCCGGAGCTTTTGTAGGGTACAAATTTAATGATCACTTTGCTGTACAAGAAGAGTTTTTATATTCGACACAAGGCGCAAAACTTAAAGGTGGTCTTATGGATGGAGAAGATATAAAACTATCTTATGTAACCGTTCCTATTCTTTTAAAATACAAAACCAATTTTGGAATGTATCTTGAAGCTGGTCCGCAAATTGGAATTTTAGTCGACGAAGATTTTTCGGCTCTGGGAATTCCCTCCAGTACCAAATTTGCAGAAAAAATTGACGGCGGTGTCGCTGGTGGAATTGGCTATGAATTTAAAAACGGACTCGGGATTGGTGCTAGATATTATTTGTCTCTAACTAATGTTAGTAAGATAAAAACGGCTGGTATAAACAATGATTTCCAAAACAATACAGCCCAAGTTAGCTTATCATACACTTTTTAAGAAGGTTAAAATAACAAAACAAAAACTCCGACTACAAAAACGTAGTTGGAGTTTTTGTAAAAAATAATATCCAATTATTATCCTCAGATATTTGTATATTAGATAGGGCAAATAAAAAGCAATAAAAACAGGCATTAAATGATAAACAATATTAGAAAAACAATAACTCCTTATAATCTCAAAGAGATTCGCCGATTAAATATGTTATTGGTAAGTCTCGCCTTTCCGTTTACTTTTTTGCTCCTGTTTTTGTTCGAAGAAATTCTCTCAGCATTATTTGTACTCGCCATTAAAACTGCTTGTTATATGTTTATCACCAGTAATTTATTGGTTTGGATTTTAAAATTCAGTGCAAAAAAATTCCCCGATGATAAATTCAAATTTCAACTTTGCAGATTGAGTCTTAGTTATTCGTCCGGAATTGCAATCTATCTTACACTTTGGCCTATTTTTTCGTATCTGGCTAAAATTCCAAGTCATTTAGAGAATTATAAATTATTAGCCGCTTTTATAGCCATTTCGACCGTACTTACAACGATTATCTTGTTTCTACATGATTTTGTAATCTTTAGACAAAATAAAATTCAGACGGAGCTCGAAAATTCACGCTTACAACTGCGAAATTCACAGGCCGAAAATCTATTGTTGAAACAGCAAATTCATCCCCATTTTTTGTTTAATTCATTAAACACACTAAAAGCTTTATATAAAAAAGATCCCCAACTGGGCGAAATCTACTTGTTGCAATTGGCAGATTTTCTTCGCTCAGCAGTATCGCTCAACAACAGACTTGCAACAACATTATACGAAGAATTAGAAATTTGCAAAAACTATATGGAAATGCAAAAAATGAGATTTGGCGAAGCTTTAGAATGGAATTTAAACATCGAAAATCAAGAAATGCTAAAAGGTTTTGTTCCTTCATTTTCCTTACAACCTTTGTTAGAAAATGCTATAAAACACAATATATTTACAAAAGAAGCTCCTTTAAAATTAGTTATAGAACAACGCCAAGATTATATAAGTGTATCTAATGCCATAAACCCCAGAAATGCAGGAGAAACATCTACAAAAAGCGGTCTCAGCAATCTTGCCGAACGTTATCAATTGTGGTCCGGAAACGAAATTATAATTAAGAACGACGGAAAATCTTTTTCTGTTAGCTTTAAAATCATGCCCGATGAAAATAGTAATAATTGAAGACGAATTGCTCGTTGCCGAAGATCTGGTTAGTAATCTAAAACAAATAAATCCTGATGTCGAAATTGTCAGCGTTTTGAGTTCTGTTAAAGAAGCTGTCGATTATTTTGCCGTTAATCCGCAACCCGATCTTATTTTTAGCGATATACAATTGGGAGATGGATTGAGTTTTGAAATTGCAAAAAAGATCACAATTGAAGTTCCTGTGATATTTTGTACCGCTTTTGATGAGTATGCATTAGAAGCTTTTAGAGCCAACGGAATTGAGTATATACTGAAACCTTTTAGTACTGAATCTTTGCAAAAAGCACTTTTCAAGTTTCAGAATATGCAAAAAGTAATGGCTGGAAGTATTGCTTTAAAATATGAAGCCGCAATGGCAACTTTGGCCTCCAAAAACAAAAATAGCAGCAATACTATTATGATTAAATACAGAGACAGGTTATTGCCTTTTACCCTAGACAAAATTGCTCTGTTTTATCTTGAAAATGAAATAACTTATGTACAAACTCATTCCGGAAAAACCTATGCAATGACAGAGAGTCTCGAAGAACTTGAACATAAAGTAGACAAAGCTTTTTTTAGAATGAACAGGCAATTTCTCGTCAACCATAACGCTATTGTAGATGCAACAGATTACTTTCCTAGAAAACTAAAAATTAATCTGTCATTTCCGTTCAATAAAGACATTATTGTAAGCAGAGAAAAAAGAAGTAAATTATTAACCTGGCTCACAGAACATTAAAAACTATTGAAATAAAAATACTATACAAAAAAAAGAGCTGATTTTACAATCAGCTCTTTCCATCAAAATTAAAAATTAGATGCAAATTCCTTTGCAAAATCCTCTAGTTTTGTTTTTCCATCAACAGAAGTTTTAGTACTCAAAAAATCTTCCTGAATTTTTCCGCTTCTTAAACCAGCTCCCATTTCAGTATACAATTCTGCTATTTCTACTGGTAATCCAGCCTGTCTCATTCCGCCAAGAGCATCTTCATCTGTAAACTCAATCCAAGGCAATTCAGGTTTGTCAATCGCAAGACCCAAAACTGTTGCAACATCTTGTGGCGTGCGAACATCACTTACAATGTAACGTACGTTTACTCCTGATGCTTTTTGTAATTCCTCTGCAGCAGCAGTTGCAATATCCTCAGGATGCACAAAAGGAATCGAAATTGTCGACGGATAATTAGACCCAATAATTCCTGCACCTTTAATTAGGGGTATATCATTGTACAAATTTGTGTAGAAAAATCCCGCACGAAGAAACGTGAATGAAACATTCTCAACACCTTCATAAATTTTTTCAATATTATGAAGTCCAGCAATTGGTCCGTTTCCGCCAGATAAATCAGCACCAATACTGCTTAACATAACCACCCGTTTTACGCCTGTTTGTTTTATGGCTTCAGCCAAAGCTTTACCGGCATTTGTAGTATTTTCAAGAATATTTGCTCCTCCCAAATTTGGCGGTGTCATTGCAAAAACCGCATCGGCTTTAGCAAAAGCATCTTTCAAAAAAGCAACATCGTTTACAGAACCAATTGCAGCTTTTGCTCCCAAAGTTTCAATAGCCCTAACTCTATCTGCGTTACTGCTCACGACAGTTACCTCATGTCCTGAAGCTATAAGTTTTTCGGTCAAAGGTTTTCCTATGTTTCCTAATGAACCTGTAATTGTAATTTTCATATCTAATTTTTTTTTTTATTAGCAGTAACAAAGGTATATTTGTACTTACTTTTATACAAGTACTTACCCTAAAGTATGCACAATGACAGCAATTAAAGAAACATCGACAATTCAGGAGAATAAGCAATATGCCTTAGAAAAATGTCCTGTAACATATGTAATGGAAAAAATTGGCGGATACTGGAAACCTATTATTATTTACCACCTTTCTAGTGGTCCATTACGCTATAGCGAATTAAAAAGAGCGATTCCTGCCGTGACCGAAAAAATGCTAATTCAGCATCTTAAACAACTAGAAGCCGATAATCTTGTGATTCGAGAAGCAAAACCAGTTGTACCACCTTTTGTAACTTATAGTTTAAGTCCTTCTGGAAACGGATTATTACCCGTTATCGAGGCAATGGCAACTTGGGCATTTAAAGATAAAGAAGATGGATTTAATATCTCTTAAATACTCAAAATAAAACAAAAGCCGATTAAATTTCCTTAAACATCGCTATTTTTATATCAAAAATATCCAAATGAAAAACATATCAATACCACAAGCAGGTTTAGTTTTAAGAGTTGTTTTAGGAATTACAATGCTTTCGGCAGTTGCGGATCGATTTGGTCTTTGGGGTGCGCCGGGTGAGCCGGGAGTTGCTTGGGGAAATTGGGAAAATTTTATTGCGTATACCCAAACTTTAAATTCATTTGCCAGTAAATCTGTAGCAGGAATATTGGGTGCTTTGGCAACTTTTTTTGAAGTTATTTTTGGAATAACGCTAATCATCGGTTTCAAAACCCGAATCTCAGCTTTGGGAACATCGGCATTACTGCTTCTTTTTGCAATTGCAATGGCAACTTCATCGACTATTAAAGCACCTTTCGATTATTCGGTTTTAACCAGTTCAGCAGCAGCTTTATTGCTTTCTGTTATTGGCAAGACTTCGTTTGCTATAGACAACAAATAAATGCCATTTTTCTCCTAACAGTTTTTAAAAACTTATTAGGAAACTCAAGATTTTATTTCTTTTCAAGCCTTCAAAAATCAAGGTTTTCAAAGGCTGAACTATTTTTAAGGCTTTTTTAAGTCCTTAAACTTTTCGTCACCAAATATCTATTCGTAAATTAGCCAAAACAAAAATTATCCGAATGACAGTACTTACATTTACCCTAATAATGATTCTTGGTGCTTTTTTAGCAGGTTTTATTGGTTCATTATCAGGTTTAGGTGGCGGAATTATTATTATTCCCCTTTTAACCGTTATTCTTGGCGTCGACATACACTATGCAATTGGTGCAGCATTAGTTTCTGTAATCGCAACTTCTTCAGGATCAGCGGCGGCATATGTTAGAGAAGGAATTACCAATATGCGATTAGGAATTTTTCTCGAAATTGCAACAACAATTGGAGCTGTTTGTGGTGCACTTTTGTCAACCATTGCTCCTACTTCTTTTATCGCCGTTTTATTTGGTTTAACTTTAATTTTCTCGGCTATAAATTCTCTTCGAAAAAAAGAAGAACATATTGTTTTAGAATCAAGCCCTTTAGCAAAAAAATTACGCTTAAACGGAACTTATCCTTCGCATGACGGAGAAGTTATCAGTTACGGAACCAAAAATGTTCTTGGAGGTTTTAGTATGATGGGAATCGCCGGAATGATGTCTGGTTTATTAGGAATTGGTTCGGGAGCTTTTAAAGTAATCGCAATGGATAACATTATGCGAATTCCGTTTAAAGTTTCAACTACAACCAGTAATTTCATGATGGGAGTTACAGCAATGGCGAGTTCTGTAATTTATATTCAAAAAGGATATATTGAACCGGGAATTTGTATGCCAGTTGTTATTGGTGTTTTGTTTGGCGCTATGGCCGGAGCAAAAGTTCTGGTAAGAACAAACCCTAAAAAACTAAGAATCTTTTTTGCATGCCTAATTTTTGTACTTGCAATTAACATGATATATAACGGAATCAATGGAAAAATCTAAGGTTATGCAAAAGGAAAAATTTGGAGAAAAAGATTTTCAAACCATCGTTGGAAACTTACTGCGTTACGGCGTTTGGATTTCATTATCTGTAGCTTTTGTTGGTGGTATTGTTTACTTAATGGGTCATCACTCAGATATTGAGAATTACTCTGTATTTCATGAAAATGACCGCAACATTTTTGAAGTTATTTCTACAATTTACAATGGAGTCATTCAAGGAAACGGAGAATCAATAATCTTCTTTGGGATTATCTTGCTTTTTTTAACACCGGTATTTCGTGTTTTACTTTCGCTGTTTTCCTTTATTTTAGAGAAAGATTATTTGTATGTAGTAATTACACTAATTGTAATTTTAATTATTCTAATCAGTGTTTCTTTTGGATTCTCGCATTAGATATTTTTTTACGCAGATTTTTACAGATTAAGCAGATTTTATTTCTTAATCTATTATGCTAATATTATTACGAGTCGCGCTTTACTTTAAAACAACTATTTCAGTAATTTAAAGGCTGTTTTTTACTAATTGACCTAATCGTTTTAAGTTAAGTTCTACTTTTTCATTCCATGCCAAACCAAAATTAAGTCGCATACAATTATGGTATTGGTCGTGTTGTGTAAAAATTCTGCCTGGAGCAAAACCTATCTTTTGCTGGATTGCTTTATCATACAAAACAGCCGTATCAATGCTTTTGTCTAATTCGAGCCAAAGAAATGATCCTCCTTGTGGTTGTGAAATTTTGGTGTTTTCTGGAAAATAATCTTCAATAGTTCGCTGAAAATGAAGCGAATTTGTATACAATATACTTCTAAAAGTTCTTAAATGATGATCGTATCTGCCGTGTTCCAAAAAATCGGCAATTACTTCCTGATACAACGAAGGCATACAAACCGTGTGAGCCATTTTTTGCTTAATGATTTTATCCTTAAACTTTCCGGGTGCCACCCAACCTACGCGATATCCCGGCGCCAAAGTTTTAGAAACAGATCCGCACCACATTACAATTCCTGCTTCATCATAATATTTGCAAGGTTTAGGACGCGTTGTTCCAAAAAACAAATTACCATACAAATCATCTTCGATCAAAGGAATATTATGATGCGTAAGCAATTTTACAAGTTCCTTTTTACTTTCATCAGGCATCAAACTTCCTAATGGATTACTAAAATTGCTCATAAAACAGCATACATTCACTTTATAAATCACCTTTTTTAAAGCCTCCAAATCAACTCCTGTAATAGGATGAGTAGGCAATTCGATAATATTAAGACCCAAACTTTGAGCCACCTGAATAATTCCAAAATAAGCAGGACTCTCAATTGCAATCGTATCTCCACGTTTGGTTACCGCCATTAAACAATTAAAAATAGCGTTCATAGCTCCAGATGTGGTAACAAAATCGTCTTCGTTCAGTTTTCCTTCCAGTACAATCGACCATTTTGCCAAATTACGCCTCAAATTGGCACTTCCCTGAACAGATTCATATCCAGTACCGCTTTCTTCTAAATTGCGCATAACTTTAACAAGTCCTTTATTGAGTTTAGCAATAGGCAACAAACTCTGATCTGGAACTCCAATAGAAAATCTGGTAATATTTTTATCACTTAAACTATAAAAAACCTTTGTTATTAAATCCTCAGAAGTCGTTTTATCTTCTAATAATTTAAGCTTATTCATTGATGGTATCGAAAGCTTTCTATTGGAAGTATTACTAACATAAAAACCAGATTTTGGACGCGATTCTATTAGCGATTTACTTTCTAACTCTAAAAATGATTGTTTAATGGTATTCAAACTCACGTCATGCAATTTTTGCAAAGCACGAATAGACGGAAGCTTATCTCCAATTTTTAAAGTTTCGGAGGATATTTGCTCCTCGATAATACTTGCAATTTTTAAGTATAAAATTTCTTTTGCCATTTCTTTAATCTGTATCCTGTAAATTTACAAAAAATCAATCTGTAACCACATAATATTAGTTACAGTTGTTTAACCAATTTGATAATCTATTGGTAGCATTTTTAATTTTAACTGCACTTGTTTCCGGGTCATTGAACATTGAATTAAAAGTTTTTTCTGCATGAAATTTCAAATCATGCTCCGCTTCAATACTATAAAAATCTTTTTCCCAATAAGAATTAATTTCAGTTTCACCCTCGTTATTGAATTTAACAAAAGCATAACCAATTACTCGATTTTCAAAAGAAGCAATACTTAAAGGAAGTCCAAAATGATTCGTAAATGGAGAAAGTTTTTGATCATCGTAATTATCATCATTCCTTTTATTTTGATAAATATTTACTATAGATTTTAAGGATGATAAATTAACCTGATCGAACAGGATGTTGGTGGTAGTTGTGGTATTCATTGCTATAGATATTTAATTTCTATTCAAAATTACTGCGCAAAAAATACTAGATACAGATACAAAAATCATTTATTTTAAGGGTACAGATGATTATTTTTTAACTGTTTTAATACACATTTATAATCTCTGAAAAAAGAAAATTTAATATCTTTACTATTATGATAGAGATAGGAATTGACAGTTTTGCTTCGGCAATGTACGGAGACAACAACACCCTTAGTAGTGTTGATGCGATGGAACAATTACTGCAAAGAATCGAACTTGCAGATCAGGTTGGATTAGATGTTTTTGGAATTGGAGAACATCATAAAAAAGAGTTTTTAGATTCGGCTACGGCTGTAATATTAGGTGCCGCAGCCTCCCGAACAAAACGTATTCGATTATCGAGTGCTGTTTCTGTTTTAAGTGCTGCCGATCCTGTAAGAGTTTACCAAAATTTTTCTACACTCGATTTGATTTCAAAAGGAAGAGCCGAAATTGTTGTGGGGCGTGGATCTTCGATCGAAGCATATCCCTTATTTGGTTTTAATTTAAATGATTATGATGCTCTTTTTAAAGAGAAATTAGAATTATTATTACAAATAAGAGACAATGAATTTATAACATGGTCAGGAAAATTTCGTCCTGCCATAAATAATCTTCCTGTTTATCCAAGAGCATTACAAGAAAAATTGCCTATTTGGTTGGGTGTTGGAGGAACTCCGGAATCTTTTGTACGAGCAGGATCTTTAGGTTTACCTTTGATGGTAGCCATTATTGGAGGTCAAACACATCGTTTTCGTCCTTTAATAGATTTATATCGTGAAGCTGGTAAAGCCGCAGGTTACAAGCCCGAAGAACTTCAAGTAGGTTTACATTCTCCTGGTTATGTTGGAAATACTACCGAAAAAGCTATAGCAGAATATTATCCCGGTTATACTGAACTTTGGACTAAATTAGGGCTCGAGCGCGGATGGCCACCTGTAACTAAAGCTAAGTTTGACGGACTTATTAACGATGAAGGTGTTTTGATTGTTGGTGATCCTGAACGCGTTGCCGAGAAAATTTTGCGCCACAGCGAATCATTAGGCGGAATCTCGAGATTTACATTCCAAATGGATAATGCAGGCCTTACACATAATCAACTTATGAATGCCATAGAATTAATTGGTTCAAAAGTTATTCCTTTGGTTCAAAAAGGGTGATAAATAATTGTGAATTGTGAATTGTTGCTCAACTTATAACTAGCAACAGATAATTCACAATTCACAATTCTTAATTTACAACTATACTTAAAACTTATAAGTTACACCAACTCTAAAGTTTCTCGGAGCTTCTGTTTGCCAGTAATAAGCACTAAGCCATTCATAGTAAGAACCGCTATAAAGATATTTATCAAGTATGTTAAAAACGTTTGCAGTAATTTTTACTTTTCCTGTTTCATAAGATAAACCTCCATCCAGTTTAAAATAACTTGGTAACTTTTCAAGTCCTACACTCCAGCTATCTGTCTGGCGTCCGTCAAGGAAAGTTCCTCCAATCGAAGCTCCAATCCCTTTTAGTTTTCCATTTTGAACAGTATAATTTAACCATGCATTTGCCGTATGTTTTGCATATCCCGGAACAACAGAACCTACTGTTATACTCGAAATAGCAGAACTTGTTACTACAGATTCTGTAAAAGCATAATTTGCGATAAGATTTAACCCGTCGAATAATTTTCCTCTAACATCAAATTCCACACCTTCGGCTCTCTTTTCTCCTAAAACAATTTTGTAAATATCATTTGGTCCATTTGTAGGATCAGCTGTAAGTTCGTTTTCTTTTACAATACGATAAACTGATGCCGACGTATTCCACGATCCGTCAAACCAATCTTTTTTGATACCAAATTCAATGTTATTACCTGTTAATGGTTTTACTTTATCTCCATTTTTAATGATACCGGATTGCGGCAAAAAAGCCTGATCATATAATCCGTAAACCGCCAGATCATCCGTTACAGAAAAACTAACCCCTACACGTGGTGTAATGTGACTATCTGCCTGAGTTTCGCCCCAACTTGTATCACTAATCCAAGTATATCTTGCTGCAAGAGTTAATCTTAATTTGTTTTCAAAAAAGCCAAGTTCATCCTGAATATATCCCGCTGCATATTCTGAATTCATTTTACCGCCAGCTCTTACTGAAAGTGGTGTTGTATGATCAAAAGCAGGAAAACCATTAGAAGGTGTTCCGTAATTAGGATTATAAACATTAAATGGGTTCGCAGGAGTATCAAGATTATGAGATTGTCCCCAATCTGCCATATAATCTTTACTTCCTAAATCTACTCCACCTAATACTTTATGCGTAATTGGTCCGGTAGTAAATTTTCCGTTTACAAATATTTGACCTAAATACATATTACTTTCTGCATCCCAAATACCAACATTTCTGATGATATTTCCTTTTCCAAGAGCATTATCGTCTGAACCTACAGCACTTGGCCATGAGCTATATCCTTGTTGAAGATATTTAAAATATGAAGTTTGCGCGGTCAGCTTCCAATTGTCATCAAACTTATGTTCAAACATTAGGTATCCACTATGATCTTGTATATTAGTATCAGGCAATCCCGGCTGCGTCATAGTAAATCCAACTGGTAAAGTTGCATAACCATCAGATGCGGGACCAAATACATAATAAGACCCCACCTCAGTCATGTTGGCATATTGAAAATTATATTCAGCCGTAATTTTTGTTTTATCATCAACCTGATACGTAATAACCGGAGCAATCACATAACGATCATTGTGTTCAAAAGGACGATGAGAACCTTTTTTTTGCGCTGCCGCATTAAAACGGTATAATAATTTTCCTTTTTTATCTAGTTTTCCATCAAGATCAATACTTGCGCGATAAAAGTCATAACTTCCCGCCATTATAGTAGCTTCACCCTTAGTAATTCCGGTTGGTTTTTTAGTCACCACATTATAAAGTCCGCTTGGATCACCGCTCGAAAGCATAAATCCTGCTGGACCTTTTACAAATTCGATATGATCTACAAAACTCATATCTTCTGTAAGAGGCCCCCAAAAAGAAGAAACGACATTAAAACCATTACGAAAAGCCTGAATTTGTGAACCACGCATCTTAATATTAGTATATAAATCCCCCCAATGCTCTGAGCGTACTGCCCCACTCACATTTCTAATTACTCCATCGCTCATGCTTGTAATTTGTTGGTCTTTTAAAGT
>Ga0302173_10000835_pt1 | contig 16228 bp, 9 predicted proteins | sample I_Fen_N3_1_FD_198785 | JGI IMG/M metagenome (GOLD analysis project Ga0302173, IMG submission 198785) | Peat permafrost microbial communities from Stordalen Mire near Abisko, Sweden - I_Fen_N3_1 | ecosystem: Environmental > Terrestrial > Soil > Wetlands > Permafrost | place: Sweden: Abisko... | reverse complement strand
TAATTTAAAGGTTTTAATTTGTAGTCCTTAGGATCTATTTCAAAAGACGCTAATCCACCTTTTTCACCATCTTTTATTACGGAATAAAGATTTGTGTTATTATTATCTATTACTAAATAGGTTGGGTAACCAATTTCGGAAGCAAGTTCAATATTTTCGATACTGGACTTAGTTTCATTAAGTGTAAGTTTATAAATTCCTTTACTTTCGCCATATGTATAAGTTCCTATATAAGCAATGTATTTTTCATCATTCATAATATTACCTCCAATTCAATATATAATCATTCTAATCTAAAAAAGTTTTTATTACTAGTAAATTTAAACTTAACCTTATGGTATCAATTCTATTTGGAATTATAGATTTTGATAGAACTAATATCTTAAACTAACTATTAAAATTATAAGCAAGTATTGCTAACTGTAAATAGTTTGCAAATTTAATATTAAAAGATACTTATTTAATATTGTAAGTCTTACTAAAAGATGATATTCTATATATGAAAATAAGATTAACGTTAACCTAAAAAAGTAATAAATGAAAAACATAAAATTAAGGAGGCTTATTATGGCTAGCATTTCGCTTAAACATATAGTAAAAACTTATCCTGGTAATGTAACCGTTGTACAGGATTTAAATCTAGAGATAAGGGACAAAGAATTTGTGGTTCTTGTAGGGCCATCAGGTTGTGGGAAATCAACTACTTTAAGAATGATTGCAGGTTTAGAAGATATAACTGGTGGAGAACTATATATTGGAGATGAATTGGTAAATGAACTTTCACCTAAAGACAGGGATATTTCAATGGTTTTCCAAAACTATGCATTGTACCCTCATATGACTGTATACAAAAATATAGGTTTTGGTTTGAATTTACGTAAAATTGATAAAAAGCTAATAGACCAAAAAACTAAAGAGGTTGCTAAAGTTTTAGATATTGAACATTTACTAAATCGTAAGCCGAAAGAACTTTCAGGAGGGCAAAGGCAACGTGTAGCATTAGGACGTGCTATGGTTCGTGAGCCAGCTGTTTTTCTTTTAGATGAACCGCTTTCTAATTTAGATGCAAAATTGCGTGCAGAGATGAGAAGAGAAATAATAAAGCTCCATAGAAGATTAGATATTACTTTTGTATATGTTACTCATGATCAAACAGAAGCTATGACAATGGGTGATAGTATAGTTGTTATGAAAGATGGTTATATACAACAGGCTGATAGTCCAATGGTATTATACAATTCACCAAAGAATATATTTGTTGCTAGTTTTATAGGATCACCACAAATGAATTTTATTGATGCTACTATTGAAAAAAAGGATAGTGGATATTATGTTAATTTTGGAGAGTATAGTATGTTAATTCCAAAGGATAAAGGTGAAAAGGAAATGTTTGAATCGTATGTTGGACAAGACATAGTTCTTGGTATTAGACCAGAACATATTCATATAGAAAAAGATTTTTTAGAAGAACATAAAGAAAACGTAATTAAAGCTGAAGTTAATCTTAGTGAATTAATGGGCGCTGAGGTTTATTTACATCTTAACTTTGAAAATAAAAAGATTGTCGTGCGCGCATCGGCAAATATAAATGCAGAAAATGGTCAATCAATTGATTTGGGAATTGATATTGATAAAGTTCATTTTTTTAATAAAAAAACAGAAAAAGTTATTTGTAATTAAGGAATAAGAAAAAGGTCTTTTTATTATATATTTGATATAAAAAATGAGTTTTAAGTCGTGTTTAATGAGTAATCCTTTATAAAGATTAATTATTAAACATGTGAAATAAAGTAATAAGTCAATGATGCTATGTCTATTTTGAGTAAGACAAAATAGACATAGCGTGTTGATTTGTTATTTTTTGAATGTGACTAAGGTTCATTGAATTTTAGTATGAAGGATATAAATACATTAAATCCACCTGTGGTAGGTGAGTAGTTTGAATATGGAGATGTACTATGAAATTATTTTTTTTAGATTACAACAAAGAAGGTCCTGGAGTTGAAAAAAATGCACCGCCTAAAGAAGGTCTCGAATTGTTTTTTGATATATTCGCTCGCGAATTTACATCGCTTGTAAAACTGAACATACTTTTTATAATTAGTTGCATTCCAATTATTACGATTGGTCCGGCTATTGGTGCAATGACATCAGTGACGATTACAATGGTGCAAGATAAACCTTCTGATTTATTTTATGATTTTCGTGAGGCATTTAAAAAAAATTGGAAATCATCTTTTTTGACGAGCGTTTTATTGAGTATAATTATACTTATTTTATTGGGATCAGTCATATTTTATATGCGTTCAGATGGATTAATTTATAATGTAATGATTTCATTTACAATAGTAATTATTATGCTGTTAGGGATTTCAACTATATATATCTACCCAATGATAGTAAGAATAGAATTACCGCTAAAAGTAGTTTTAAAAAATGCATTTTTGTTAGGCGTTGCATGCATAAATCATTCTTTTATAACACTTGTATTATGTTTAGCGATACTTGAAGGATGTATTTTATTTGCGCCATTTACTTTACCGATTATCTTATTATTTACATTTTCGGTTATTAGTTTTATAACTAGTTTTTGTGCTTGGTCAGGTATAAAAAAATACATAGTTAACTACGAAAATACTAATAATAGCTAAGAATAGAGTATATATTAATTCGTGGAATTTTATTTATTGACAATAAATAAGTTAAGATATATACTAAAAGTGGTTAAACGTTAACTTAAAAAAGAAAAGGGGTATGTAAAAATGAAAGTACGTAAACAATTAGCACTATTGCTTGCTGGAGTATTAACTTTTGGATCTTTAACTGGTTGTGGTGGAAACGCAAACAATGGAAGTACTGGTGGTGATTCAAAATCAGGTAAAACTCTTACTGTAATAACTCACAGAACTGATATGGATGCAACATTCGCAAAATACAAAGCAGAATTTGAATCAAGTCATCCGGGAACTAAAGTTAAGTTTGAATCAATAACTAATTACCAACAAGATATGAACACTAGAATGAGTACAGAAGACTATGGTGACGTTTTGATGATACCAGGTAATATTACTAAAAACCAATTTAAAGATTTCTTTGAGCCAATGGGAAAAATTGATGAACTTAAAGATAAGTATGGTTTCCTTGATAATGTAAATGTAGATGGAACAATTTATGGTTTATCAACTGGTGCAAATGCTTTTGGCTTTGTATATAATGAAAAGGTTTTAAAGGATGCTGGAATTGAAAAATTACCAACAACACCAGAAGAATTTCAAGCTATGTTAAAAGCTATAAAAGAAAAGACATCTGCAACTCCTTTATATACAAACTATGTAGCAGATTGGTGCTTGAATAATTACTGTTTACAACAAATTGAATTATCGGGTGATGTAGATTACATGAATAAGATGGTTTATAACAAACATGAATTTGAAAAAGGTTCTGCTACTTATACATCATTAAAGATGTTAAATGATGCGGTAGCTAATAAATATGTTGAAGCGGATCCAATGACATCAGATTGGGAAGGTTCAAAACAAGCAATGGCAGATGGTAAAATTGGTGTAATGTGCTTAGGATCATGGGCAGTAGGTCAAATGCAGGCTTTATCTAAAGCGCCAGAGAATATTAAATTTATGGGAGCGCCTGCAATACATGATGGTAAACAATATGTACAAATAAGTTCGGATTATACGATGGGTGTAAATATTCATAGTAAAAATAAAGATATTGCAAAAGAATTTGTAAAATATTTCGTAGAAAAGTATCCAGCTGATTCTAATATGATTTCTTCTATTGCTGGAGCAAAACTACCAGACTATTTAGCTGGATCATCTAACTTAGAATTAGTTCAAGCAAAGATGGGTAGTTCACAAGGTGACATTGACAAGGATAAAGTACAAAAAGAATCATTAATTAACATTAATGACGGTAAATGGGTTAAAACTATAATAGAAATCGGATTAGGCAATGGTAAACAAACTTTTGATGACTATATGGCTTCATTAAATAAGAGCTGGACTGCTGGAATAGAGTCTATTGGTAAATAATATTTCAATGTAGTCATTTGATAAAGAAGAAAAAGCGATATCGAATTTTAAGATAGAGATATCGCTTTTTAATTTAAGAGTAAAGGAGTGTTATTGTGAGAACAAATGCTGAAAAAGTCGCAACAAATAATACTACACAGATAGCAACTAGTACCCAAAATATTAAGAAAAAATTTGGATTCTCGTCCTTACCTTATAAGAAACAGAAAATTGTGATTTCTATTGTATTTTTATTTATACCGGTATTATTATTAACAGTATTAACTTATATACCAGCAATATCAATGTTTGGATATAGTTTTACTGATTGGGATGGTATAAGTAAAACTAAGAATTTTATAGGACTTAAAAATTATCAAACTATGTTTAGTGATATTAAATATTTTCAACCATTATTTGTAAGTATTTATTATTTAATTGCAACTTTCATTCAAATTGGATTAGCTATTATAATTGCATATTTGGTTTCTTTTGGGTGTAAAGCGTCTGGTATATTTAAAGGTGTATATTTTTTCCCTTCATTAGTTAATAGTGTAGCTATAGGGTTCGTATTTTTGTTATTTTTCCAACCAGGTAGTACATTAGATGCTGTTCTAAATATGCTTGGTCTAGGTGGATTTACAAAACTTTGGTTACAAGATACGAGTACTAATAATATTTCCCTAGCATTTGTATCGGTTTGGAGATATATCGGATATAACATAGTTATGTTTGCAGCGGCAATGGCTTCCATTTCATCAGATGTTTTAGAAGCAGCAAGAGTGGATGGGGCAAACAAATTCCAACAACTTAGACATATAATCCTTCCAGGTATTTCAACTATTTTAGGTTTGCAGTTATTCTTATCTCTTACAGGAGCATTATCTGCATTTGAAGTACCATACATTATGACTCAAGGCAGTAATGGGAGTATGACTTTCTTAATTCAAACTGTAAATTATGCATTCGTAAACCATAGAGTTGGTCTTGCATCTGCAATGGGAATAGTACTATTACTTTTATGTATTATAATTACTAGTGCACAAAAATTAGTTATGAACAAGAAAGGGTGATTATATTATGAATAAAAGAAAACTTAGTGGTAAAGAAATTTTCTTTGAAACAATTAAATATGCATTTTTAATATTTTTACTATTGATATTCATTATTCCTCTTCTAACTGTATTATTTGCAGCATTTAAGACAGGAAATGAATATGCTACAACTAGTGTATTACAATTACCTAACTCTTTTTTGAATTTTGAAAACTTTAAAGAAGTAATGCTTAAAGGTAATATGATTAATGGTTTTAAGAATACAGTAATTATTTTAGTGTTCTCTCTACTTGGAGCTGTTTTTACTGGATCTATGGCAGCGTATATTTTTAGTAGATTTAAATCAAAATTCAGTAAATTTGTAAACGGAATGTTTTTAGTTGCAGTAATGATTCCAAGTATTGCATCACAAGTTGCAACATTCCAAATTATATCGGGATTAGGTTTGTTTAATACTAGATTAGCACCAATATTGATATATTGTGGCACGGATATAATGACTATTTATATTTTCTTGCAATTTTTGGAAAATATTTCAGTTTCGTTAGATGAATCTGCTATTATTGATGGTGCAAATTATTTTCAAATATTCTACAAGATTATTCTACCATTGCTTTCACCAGCTATTGTAACTGTAGTAATTACAAAAGGTGTTGGTATTTATAACGACTTTTATACTCCATTCTTATATACACCAAACTCGGATTTATTAACATTATCAACAACATTGTTTAAGTTTAAAGGTCCATTTGGGGCACACTGGGAGATAATATCTGCTGGGATAATAGTAATTATGATTCCAACATTAATTATATTTCTTTCATTGCAAAAACGTATTTATAGTGGATTAGTATCAGGATCTGTAAAAGAATAGACTAGAAACGGTAAAAGTAATAAAAGTAATAAAAGTAATAAAAGTAATAAAATATATAGTAAGGAAGACTATGAAATTATGTAGTTCGTAAGAGAGTTTATAGAACAATATATAAAAGTAATAAGTCATTAAGAAAGGTGAATTAATATGAGTAAAATTTTAGGAGATAATCTATCGAATATTCCATGGCAAGAGAAACCAGCAAATTTTGACGGAGCAATATGGAGACATACTGAAAACCCTATTATTGGAAGAAATCCTGTAGAAGGTGTATCGAGAATTTTTAATAGTGCAGTAATGCCTTATGGAGATGCATTTATTGGTGTATTTCGTGGAGAAACAATTAATGGAAGACCGCATATTTATTTAGGGCATAGTAAAGATGCTATTAATTGGGAATTTGATAAAGAAAAAATTAAATTTGTAGATGAAAATGGGGCCGACTATCAACCGCTTTATGCTTATGATCCAAGATTGTTAAAAATTGAGGATACATATTATGTTATTTGGTGTGGGGATTTTGATGGAGCTGCAATTGGAATAGCAAAGACAACTGATTTTAAGACATTTACAAGATTGGAAAACCCATTTCTTCCATTCAATCGTAATGGAGTATTATTCCCTAAAAAAATTGATGGAAAATATCTTATGTTGTCTAGACCTAGTGACAATGGACATACACCATTTGGTGATATTTTCTTAAGTAAGAGTCCTGATTTAAAATATTGGGGTGAACATAGAATTGTAATGCAAAAAGGCGGAGCAGGTTGGTGGCAATCAGTAAAAATAGGTTGTGGACCTGCACCGATTGAAACTGATGAAGGTTGGTTGATGTTCTATCATGGAGTAACTGGAACTTGTAATGGTTTGGTCTATTCTATGAGTGCAGCAATTTTAGATAAAGATTGTCCGTCAAAAGTATTATATAGAGCAGGCAGTATGATGTTGACACCGGAAGAGTGGTATGAAGAACGTGGATTCGTAGCAAATGTTATATTCCCATGTGCTGCATTAACTGATGCTGAAACAGGAAGAATTGCAATTTATTATGGTGCAGCAGATACGTATGTAGGATTAGCTTATACTACTATAGATGAAACAGTGAAATTTATTAAAGAACATAACGAACTTGGAGCAATAGATGGTGAAGAAGGAAGACTATAGTATAGAGATATATAATTATATACCCTTATATATAGATGAAAAAATAAAAAGCTAAAATTTAAAGCTGTATTTCTAGCTAGTGCTCCAAACTCTTTTGAGTTATATGATTAATAGCGAAATACAGCTTTTTATTATAAAAATAATTGAGTTTAAATTATAATATATTACTAAAATGTCCTATGATAATGTATTATGTTACGATATTATGTTATCATAGTTATTACAATGTTATACATATATTTAAGTATAAAGAGAGGAGAATGGAAAATATGGCAAAAGCAATTAAACTTGCTGATATTGCTGAGGTTTTAAACGTAAGTAAAGTAACTGTTTCAAAAGCTTTATCTGACAAAGATGGAGTAAGTGATGAGTTAAGGGCAAAAATAAAACAAGTAGCTGCTGAAATGGGATATCGTCAAAATTCTATAGCACGCTCATTGAGAGATGGCTATACTTATAATATAGGGGTATTAGTTCCGGAAAGATTTGTTGAAGCGAATCATTCATTCTATTGGGATTTATACCAAAATGTATTAAGCGCATTAACTAAACAATCATATTATGGAATTATGGAGATTATCAGTAAAGAGGATGAGGAGAATAGAACTATTCCAAGAATGATACAAGATAGTAAAATAGATGGAATTATTGTTATGGGAGAATTTAAAAGGGGATATGTTGAGTATGTTAATAGTCTTGATGATGTACCTTTAGTATTATTAGACTCATATGATAAACATAGTAACTATGATACTGTGACTTCAGATAACTATTATGGTATGTATATTTTAACTGATTATTTATTTGAAATGGGTCATACAGATATTGTTTTTGTAGGTAACCCTATTGCAACTAGTAGTATTCAGGATCGTTTTTTAGGATTTTCAAAGGCTTTACTTGAAAATAATATCGAATATTCAAGTAGCAGATATATTTCAGATAGGGATATTGGTAAAAAGGAATTAAGCTTTGAATTGCCAGAAAAAATGCCAACAGCTTTTGCTTGTAATTGTGACTATACAGCATGCCTTACGATTAAAAAGTTACAAGAGAAAGGATATCGTGTACCGGAGGATATTTCAGTTATTGGATTCGATAATTATCTAATGTCATCAGAAATATCTGATTTAGAAATTACAACTTTTGAGGTAGATATGAAAGCAATGGCAGAAACGGCTGTTGATGTTATAATTAAAAATATATATAAAGTTGATCATAAACCCGCAAGAAGAATTATTAGTGGAAGGATTATTATAAAGGACACTGTTAAAAATTTAAATAAAAATTTGTAAGAAAATTTATAGTGCTTTGATAAATCATTTTGCTTAAAGGATTGTTTAGTAGATGAATAAGAATTATATTAGAATAACAGTAGATAGTTTTATTATCAGTAAGACTATCTACTATTTTTATACTAAGGGTTAAGTTGGCTTTTGAGCGTAAACTTGTCTATCGTTATACTTGTATTATAGTACTTATTTAAATAAGAAGTTTAAATACTAGATTATATTTTAATTAGTAGTATAATTTTAAAAATATATAAAATCAGGAGGAACAGGAATGGAATTTAAAATAACAGAAGAAATGTTTGAAAAATCTTTAGTAAATAAAGGCGATGTAAGCAGAATATTAAAATTAATTGAAAAAGCTGAAAATGGTGAAGATATAACAGTTGCATTTTTAGGGGGATCAATAACTCAAGGGTGTAATTCAACTGTTCCTGAAAAATGTTATGTTGAATTAACTTACAATTGGTTTAAAAATAAATTTAATAATATAAATGTTAAATGCATAAATGCGGGTGTAGGGGCTACAGGTTCACTTATAGGAGTTCACAGAGTTGAAAGACAAATTCTAAGTAAAAATCCAGATATAGTATTTGTTGATGCAGCTGTAAACGATGGTGAGGATTATTCTTGTAAAGTTGCATATGAGAGTGTAATTAGAAAATTATTAAGCAGTAAAAGTAAACCAGCAGTTGTGGAGATATTTATGACTATGGATACTGGCTTTAATGTTCAAGAGCAAGAAATAGCAGTAGGAGAAAGATACAATGTTCCTATGATAAGCTTTAGAGATGCTATTAAAGTTGAAGTTGATAATAATAAAATGAAATTCGCTGATATACTAACAGATGAAGTTCACCCAAATGATGATGGGCATTACATTATATCGCAAATATTAACGAACTTCATTAATAGTGTTTATGAGAATGACTATAAAAGGGGTGGAAAAATAAATATTGTAGATGACGCTTTAGAAAAGGAGTGTGTATTTGAAGATAGGTATATAAACGGAACTATATTAAATAACTTAACAATTAATACTAATAGAGTAGTGGGATTTGAAAATTGTGATGAAGGTTTTCAAGTATTTAAAAATGGATGGAAATTTAATGGTCAAGCGAATAAAGATGGAAAGTTAGTTTTAGAGGTAGAAGCAAGAAATATTATTTTGTTATATAAAAGGAGTACTTCTGAAAATGCTGGTAAGATTATTGTAAAAGTAAATCATGATAAAAAGGTACAATTAGATACTTATTTTAAAGATGGCTGGGGAGATTTTTCAGCGACAGAAATCTTAGAATTAAATGATGAAACTAAAAAATATATAATAGAAATAGATGTAATTAAAGAAAATACACTAAAAGAAGTAACCATATTAGGAATTTTAGTATCTTAGAATTAAGGAGAGATTAAATGTCAATTATATTTAATGAAGAAAATAAAATGTTTCATTTATTTAATGATAAGACAAGTTATGTTATGCAATTAATAGATGAAGGATATCTTACTCATATATATTATGGTAAAAGAATCAAAAACTATCAATTAATTAATACTACAAAGGTTAAGGAAACTAATCTTGATATAATTTCACAAGAATATGCATCCTTTGGAACGGGCGATTTTAGAACGCCAACATATGAAATAGTTGAAGAGAATGGATCCAGTACTAGTGAATTAAAATATGTGAAGCATGAAATTATTGCTGGTAAGCCTGCATTATCAGAATTACCATCAACTTATGTGAAGCATAATGATGAAGCTGAAACTTTAGAAATTACTTTGAGTGATGATATAGTGGGGCTTACTGTTGTATTGTCTTATACAATCTATAATGATTATAATGTAATAACTAGATCGGCTAAGCTCATAAATACTAATTCTAATGGACAAAAAATAAATTTACAAAAAGCACTTAGTTTTAGTATGAATTTTGAACATTCTAATTTTGATTTATTACAATTATCAGGTGCTTGGTGTCGTGAAAAACATATATATAAAAGAGCTTTGGTACCAGGTATCCAATCTATAGATAGTAAAAGAGGCATGAGTAGTCATCAACAAAATCCATTTATTGTTCTTTTAGGGAAAAATACAAATGAAGATAATGGTGAAGTTTATGGATTTAACCTAGTATATAGCGGTAACTTCTTAGGTGAGGTAGAAGTTGACCAATTTAATTGTACAAGAGTTCAAATGGGAATAAATCCATTTGATTTTAATTGGGAGTTAACTGTAGGTGAAGAATTTCAAACTCCAGAAGTTGTTATGGTATATACAGATCAAGGTTTAGGAGACATGTCAAGAACTTACCATAAATTATATCGTAATAAACTATGTCGTGGCAAATATCAATTTGAAGAAAGACCAATTCTTATTAATAACTGGGAGGCAACTTACTTTAATTTTACTGCTGAAAAAATCGAAGAAATTGCTATGACAGGAAAAGAACTTGGAATGGAGCTATTTGTATTAGATGATGGATGGTTTGGTAAGAGAGATTCAGATAATTGTTCACTCGGAGATTGGGTTGTAGATAAAAGAAAACTACCAGATGGGTTAGATACCCTTGTAAATAAAATTACAAAACAAGGTATACGTTTTGGATTGTGGTTTGAGCCAGAAATGGTATCTCCAGACAGTGATTTGTATCGTGCACATCCTGATTGGTGTCTTCATGTACCTAATAGAGAACCAAAGCAATCTAAAGCTCAAAGAACTCAATTAGTTTTAGACTTAAGTAGAGAAGATGTACGTAATGAAATAATACGTATGCTATCCAATATATTAGAAAGTGCACCTATTACTTATGTAAAATGGGACATGAATAGAGGATTATCAGATTTAGGGTCATCTAAACTCCAAAGTAACAAACAAAGAGAAATATCACATAGATACGTGTTAGGATTTTATAATCTTCTTGAAACTATAACAAGTAAATTTCCGAATGTACTCTTTGAAAGTTGTGCTTCAGGTGGTGGAAGATTTGATCCTGGAATGTTATATTATATGCCACAAACTTGGACTAGTGATGATACAGATGCTATAGAACGTTTAAAGATTCAATATGGAACTAGTTTAGTGTATCCAGCAAGTTCGATGGGATCTCATATATCAGCTTGTCCTAATCATCAAGTTGGACGTACAACTAGTTTAGAAACTAGAGGAAATGTAGCTATGTCTGGTAATTTTGGTTATGAGCTTGACTTAACAAAATTTTCAAATGAAGAAAAAGAAATTGTAAAAGCACAAGTAGCTCATTATAAAGAAATACGTCATATTGTACAATATGGAGAATTTTATAGAATTTTAAGTCCATTTGAAAGCGATGAAACTTCATGGATATATGTAACACAAGATAAAACTGAAGCTGCTATGTTCTATTTTAAAGGATTAGAAGTGCCTAATATGTTTCCTAAAAAAATAAAATTGAAAGGATTAAATCCAAATTATATTTATCAAATTGAAGGTACAGATATAGTTGCAGGTGGAGATGAACTAATGTACTCTGGAATTGAGACTACGGGAGTACAAGGAGATTTTTCTTCGAAATCTTGGATACTTAAAGCTTTAAAATAGATAATTAATTTTATTGATTATAATTAGTTATAAAGTAAGTAGAAAAATTATAATGAATTAGTTAACAACAGGGGAAGTGTAGAAACAGCCTTGGAGTGGGGAAAAAATACGCATGCAATTATAACCTTATGTTGGCATTATTTTTCTCCTATGAATGGAAAAAATAAAAGCTTTTATAATGAAAATACTACCTTTGATTTGGAAAGAGCTTTAGTAATGATTATTATGTTCCGCCTGGAAACCATGGATATATAACAATTGAATTTATAAATACGCCAGCAATTCCAAACATTATGAAACCAGTAGCGTTGGGTTAAAAAGGCCAATAGCTGCTCCAGATATGTTGAAGGAAACAGAAACTCATTGGTTATGGTTTATGATATGGAATAACTTTGCAAATCATTTAGAATGAAATAAAAAAGATGAATTAGTACAGTTTTATAATGATGAATATGTTATACAATGTATATTGGTAAGTTTATGAAATATTTCATAAACTTATCATTTTTTTTGCGGTTTGTTAAGTAATAATAGGAAAAAATCTTGAAAAAATTAAAAATACATTATATAATATAATTGTTTTAATTAACCGTTAAGGTTATATAATTTATTTTTAAACTAAAATAAGCAAAAATAGTTTTTTTGTAGTAAATTGATAACGTTTAACCGATTGTTATAATAAATATATTTACTATATAATACTAAAAACATTATTTTGTTTATAAAAATAAAACAATGGTTTATTAAACGTTAAGTTAGAATGAGGGAGGAAAATAATGAAGAAAAATAAGATTAAAAAGATATTAGCAACAGCTATGGTAATTTCAACATCAACTACTATTTTTCCAGTATCACAAATAGCAATGGCAACTACTACAGATAATAGTACTTATGTTGATTCATTAAAAACTGAGGAAGTAGTAGCTGGAAATAATCAAAGTAGTGATACTGATTATTATGGTGAACAAATCCCAGATGTATATGGTGTTACAACTGGAGCTGCTGTTAGTACAACATCTGCTGCAGTTTATTATAATGATTTTGAAAGTGGGAAATTACCAGATCAGTTAGGTGGAGTTATTACAAAAGATGATGTTTCAATTGCAGAGATAGATGGAAATAAAGTACTCAAAATTAATTCTAAATTTGATGGTGGTACTGAGTGGAATGATAAACAAGAATTATCATTTTTCACTGATAGTTCTGATGAAATACCAAGTAGTTCTATAATACAATTTGATGTATTAATTCCAAAGGCAAACGCATGTTATGAAGGAATAATAAAGTATTCTGGAGGTATTGGTGATAAAAGCTGGGCTTGGAAAAGTGCTGGAACCGGAGATATAAAATCAAGTGATTTTGAAGATGCAGGAAATGAATATCTAAAAAAAACAGTATCTGTAAAAATTAATGATACAAGTGATGGTCTTAAAAAAGTTGTAGTTCAGCTTGCAGGATATGAATGTAAATATAAAGGCGAGTTGTATATTGATAATATAAAACTTCTTGCAGCTCAAGCTAAACCTGATGTTGTTCTTCCAAGCGTAAATGATTTAGCATGGAATTTTGATGCGGATATTAGTGGATGGAAATATGAAGGGGCTTACCAATATACAGGACCAAGTGATAACGTTGTTAATTATGATTCATCAGTTGGAACTGGTTCAATGAAACTTGATGTTGATTACTCAAATGATTCTACTGAATCATGGAGTGAATTTAAAATCAGTAAAACTTTAGATCAGGCAACTTCATTTAATGGATATAATATGCTAACATATGACTTCATATATGATCCATCTAAAATGACTACTGGAGGCTTCCAAACAAAGTTATTCATTACTGATAGTTTAAATACTTATGGTTCAATTGATTTAGATAATGCAGTAGATGTTGGTAATGGATTAAAGAAAGCACAAGTAACTCTTAAATTCACTTCTCAAAATGTAGAAGCAAGCTCAATAACAATTGGAATTATAGGAGCTAGTACTAATTATAAAGGTAGTATATATGTAGATAATATTAAACTTGGTCAAGAACAAGTACAAGATAAATATGTTGATAAGACTGCTACAACATCAGCACAAGTTGTTGTTGAGCCAGATGATATAAAAGATAAAATGCCTACAACTGTTAAATTAGTTGATTCTGGCGCAACAGAATCAACAGCAGATTTATATGCATATTTAAATGGGGTAGGTAAAACTGACTATGTGTTATATGGACATCAAAATGATACTCATCATAAGACAGTTTTAAAAGACAGTGGAACTAACTCAGATACAAAAGATATAACAGGCTCTATTGCAGCAATTTCTGGAATTGATGCCCTTTCATTAACAGGTGCTGAATTACAATTAACTGATGAGGATAAAGCTAATGGAAAAGATTTAATTTCAAAGGCAGCGCAATTAGGTATAGATACAGCAAATGAAGGTGGCGTCATAACTTTGTCTGCACATATGCCAAATTTTGATTTGGTTGCAAAAAAGGGAAAGGATAAGGTTACTGGGAAGTATGATTATTCAGGATATACTCCAGGAGTTACTACTGGAAATGTTACTTCAAGAATTATGCCTGGTGGAGATTTAAATGAAGTATATAATGGATATTTGAATATGATTGCAGAGTATGCACATAAATTAGAGGCTGCTGGAGTTCCAGTAATATTTAGACCTTTCCATGAAAATAACGGAAGTTGGTTCTGGTGGGGTAAAGCATTCTGTGATGAAGAAGCTTATAAGAATATGTATCGTTACACTGTTGAATACTTAAGAGACACTGAGAATGTGCATAACTTCTTATATGTATATTCACCAAATGGTCCTTTTCAAGATAAAGATGATTATTTATCACGTTATCCGGGAGATGAATTTATTGATATATTAGCATTTGATATGTATGATGATAATCCTACTGCAGATGCTTCTACAGATCCATGGATGGATAGTTTTAAGAAAACAATAGATTTAGTTCAAGGAATAGCAAAAGATGGTAGAGGTAAACTTTCAGCAGTATCTGAAGTAGGGATACGTGTTAATGGTAATGGATTAGGTGTGTCCGGAAATGTAGATAAAAAATGGTTTAGTGAAGTATCTAATATAGTATCAAAATCAAGTATGCCATATTATATGGTTTGGGCAAACTTTGGTGAAACAGACGGATTCTTTGCTCCATATATGGTAAGCGATACAAAAGGTCATGAAATGATTAATGACTTTATAGACTATTATAATGAAGATGAGTCAGTGTTTGCTAATGGAGTGGGAGATTATGCAGAAGCTGGCACTCGCGAAGATTCTGCATATTCTTATGGATTTATAACAGGTCCAAATTCAAGTAGTCGTGTTCTTAAACCAACTACAATAACAGCAAGTGTAAAGGGATATGATCAAAGTAAATTTGTTTTGAAGAATAAAGCAGGAGAAATTATTGCAACTCTTGATGGGACTTTAACTTATGGTTCATATTCTGCAGATATTACACAGGATATTCTTGATAAAATAGGACAAACAATTGGTTCAATTGAATTATATTCAGGTGATACAAAGTTAGATACTATAAGTGTATTGTTTAATATGAAAGAAGCAGCTGTAGATCCAAAGGTAGTAGATAACTTTGAAACCTATTCTGGTGAAGATTCATTATTACAAAATACTTGGACTACTAATCAAGGATCAGGTTGTAAAGTTACACCAAATTTATTTGAAGATAATTATAATAGTGGTAAATACGGACTAGCATTTAATTATAAAATCGCATCAGGCGGGTATGCAGGTATTACAAAATCTTTAGCTGTTGATTGGTCAGATTGTGACGCATTACAATTTTGGTGTAAGCCAGATGGTAAAGGGCAAAAACTTGTTATACAAGTTACCTCTAATGGGCAAGATTTTGAAGTGTTCATGCCAGAATTTTCAGCTACAACAGAAGCTAGGCTTGTAACCTTAAAGTTTAGTGATTTTATACCTAAGACTAAAGGAACAGCACTTGATTTAGCTAATATATCAAAAATGGGAATATGGTGTAATACAATTGGATCAGAGACTGTAGATTCAACAATGTATTTTGATGATATTAAGGCTATCAATACTAAAGCTCCAGAGGATACGAATACTGGCGGAAGCTCAAATTCAAATAATGGATCAAGCTCAAATGGCACTTCACATCACCATTCATCAAGCTCAACTACAAGCGATACTACTACTACTACTACTACTGCTACTACACAAGAAGTAGCGA
>Ga0302173_10000829_pt1 | contig 16291 bp, 15 predicted proteins | sample I_Fen_N3_1_FD_198785 | JGI IMG/M metagenome (GOLD analysis project Ga0302173, IMG submission 198785) | Peat permafrost microbial communities from Stordalen Mire near Abisko, Sweden - I_Fen_N3_1 | ecosystem: Environmental > Terrestrial > Soil > Wetlands > Permafrost | place: Sweden: Abisko... | reverse complement strand
GAAATATTACAAAAATCACTGGAGTATAATTCGATGATTGCAAAAGATGATATGACAGTGATTGTAGCAGGAGTGTTTGACACATATAGGAAAGTATATTAGTATATAAAATATAATTTTGATTTTAAATGGTTGATTCCATATGGGAGCTAATATGTTAGACAGAATTCATCAGTTTATGAATAAAAATAATATGATTGTACCACATGAGACTGTAATTGTAGGGGTATCTGGTGGTGCTGATTCTGTATGCCTCTTAACTATTTTGAAGGAATTACAGAAAACCATCGATTTTTCTATCATTGTTGTACATATTAATCACTGTATACGAGGCCATGAATCTGATATGGATCAAGAATTTGTAAGACAGTTGTGTGAAAAATATGAAGTTGAGTTTAAGGCATTTTCTGTTGAAGTACAAAAAATGGCGGAACAAGACAAGATTTCTGTAGAAGAAGCAGGCAGGAAAGCACGGTATAGAATATTTGAAGAGGTACTATCAGAATCTGCAAATGAAGGCTCAGGAAAAATAGCGGTTGCACATCATATGGATGACCAAGGTGAAACAATTCTTATGAATATGTTCAGAGGCAGCGCAATAAAAGGGATTTGTGGAATGCAGCCGGTGAGAGGCAATATTATCCGACCTTTACTTTGCGTCCGCAGACGTGAAATCGAACATTATCTTGAAACAAAAAGGCAGAATTTTAGAATAGACAGCACAAATCTTGACAACGAGTACACTAGGAATCGTTTACGAAACGTTGTATTTCCGTATCTTGAGGAGAATGTGAATCTACATTCCATTGAGAATATATCCTCAATGGCACAAATGGTAAGTGAAGCCGAAGACTTTATTGATCGTCAAGCAATAGTGGCCAAGAGCAAATGTGTTAGCATAAATGAGGATAAAGCGCATACAATTAATATCCACTTATTTTCTGAAAATGATGTAATCATTAAGAAATATATAATCAGAAAAGTAATAGGTGAATTAGCTGGTAAACTAAAAGATGTATACAAAATTCATATTGAATCCATACTCGAATTGGAAAATAAGCAAGTAGGAAGCCAGGTCGATATTGCCTATGGAATCATTGCAAAACGAGGGTATAACGAAATAGTGATTCAAAATAGGCCAAATCATGAAAAGTATATTTATAAAAATGAATGCAAGGATATTATCATTGAAGAAAAAACGACTGTTTCTATCAAAGACACGTATTATGTGAAAGACGAAAGTTTTGTAAGCTTTTGTAATGCAGAGTTTTGCAAATTATATGAATTTAAAGAAATCATAGGAAATGACTATACGAAAGTGTTTGATTATGATAAAATAAAATTTACTCTCCAATTTAGGACTAGGCAAAGTGGTGATTATATACAAATCGATGGAAATGGCGGTAATAAGAAGTTGAAAGACTTTTTTATTGACTGTAAAGTGCCAAAGGATTATCGTGACAGGGTACTTTTGTTAGCAGATGGTAACTCCATTTTATGGATCGTTGGATTTAGAATGAGTGAAGGCTATAAAATATCAAACAATACAAAAAGTTTTTTACAAGTAAAGATATATTAAATTGCGGAGGATAACAAAAATGAAATTAGAGCATGATATAAGTGTCTTGATTCCTGAAGAGGAACTAGATAATAAAATTCTTGAATTAGGTAAAAAAATAAGTGCTGATTATGAAGGAAAATGTGTTCATTTGATTTGTATTTTAAAAGGAAGCATATTTTTCACATGTGAATTAGCGAAAAGAATAACAGTTCCTGTAACAATTGATTTTATTTCAGTTTCAAGTTACGGAAGTGGAACAGTATCTTCTGGCAGCATTAAAATCAAGAAAGAACTTGATGAGAGCATTGAAGGAAAAGATGTAATTGTAATTGAAGATATTATTGATTCAGGAAGAACACTTAGCTATCTTATTCCAATGTTACAGGAAAGAAAGCCTAATAGTTTAAAACTATGTACGATGTTAGATAAACCAGAAAGAAGAGAGTTCGAAATCCAAGTTGATTATAATGGATTTCAGATTCCAGATAAATTTGTGGTTGGTTATGGTCTTGATTATGACCAGAAGTATAGAAACCTTCCATATATTGGAGTGGTACATTTATGATTTGTAAACGTGTGAATAAATAACTAGAAATCCTTTAGGAGGTAACAGATGAATAAGAATAAACTAGGCGGAATGGGGATATATTTTCTCGTTATTGTCCTTGTTATTGCAGCATATTTTGCTGTGAGACATACAAACATGAAAAATGAGCAATATAGTCCTCAGGAGATGACACAAGATATTGAGAATGATAATATAAGTAAGGTAACAATTGGTCAGAATGCAGAAACTCCAACGGGCGTTCTTACAATTGAACTTAAGTCTGGTGAATATACAACCAAGGTTTTATATGTGTCTGATGTGAAAGATATGGAGAACTTATTTAAAGATAAGGGAATTATTTATGAAACGAATGATGTGACCCGCGAAAGCGTTTGGCTTACAACTGTATTGCCATGTGCAATTGGATTGATCGCCGTAATATTTATTTTTCTGATGATGTCACGTCAAAATGCAGGTGGGAGTAATTCCAAGATGATGAATTTTGGAAAAAGCCAAGCGAAGATGATTAATGATTCATCTAAGAAAGTTAAATTTGCAGATGTAGCTGGTTTACAAGAGGAAAAAGAGGAACTCGTGGAAGTGGTGGATTTCTTAAAAAACCCCAAAAAGTATACAGAGCTTGGTGCTAGAATTCCCAAAGGCATCATTCTTACAGGTCCTCCAGGAACAGGTAAAACATTACTTGCTAAGGCAGTAGCTGGAGAGGCTGGAGTTCCATTCTTTAGTATCTCAGGTTCAGATTTCGTAGAAATGTTTGTTGGCGTTGGTGCTTCAAGAGTAAGAGATTTGTTTGAAGAAGCTAAGAAAAATGCGCCATGTATTGTGTTCATAGATGAAATAGATGCAGTTGCCCGTAGAAGAGGAACTGGTATGGGCGGTGGTCATGATGAAAGAGAACAGACATTAAACCAGATGCTTGTTGAGATGGACGGATTTGGAATTAACGAAGGAATTATTGTTATAGCAGCTACCAATAGAGCTGATATTCTTGATCCTGCAATTTTGCGACCAGGTCGATTTGACAGGAAAGTTCTTGTAGGAAAACCAGATGTACAAGGACGATTGGAAATATTACAAGTACATTCTAATGCAAAACCACTTGGTGATAATGTTAATCTCGAAACGCTTGCAAGAACGACTGCTGGATTTACAGGTGCTGATTTAGAAAATCTTCTTAATGAAGCAGCTATCAGTGCAGCTAAACATAATAGAAAGTATATTACTAATGAAGATATTGAATATTCATTTGTCAAAGTTGCAATCGGTACAGAAAAGAGAAGTAAGATTATTTCAGATAAAGAAAAAAAGATAACAGCATATCATGAAGCTGGTCATGCAATATTATTTCATTTGTTGCCAGATGTAGGACCTATTCATTCGATTTCAATTATTCCGAACGGTATGGGTGCTGCTGGATATACAATGCCACTTCCTGAAAAAGATGAGATGTTTAATACAAAAGGGAAAATGCTTCAGGATATTATTGTTGGATTTGGCGGAAGAGTTGCGGAAGAACTGATCTTCGATGATATCACTACAGGCGCTTCACAAGATATTATGACTGCAACTTCAACTGCAAGAGCGATGGTTACTAAGTATGGTTTCTCAGAAAAACTAGGACTTATCAATTATGATAATGGTGGCGGAGATGGAGAAGTATTCCTCGGCAGAGATCTTGGTCATTCAAGGCCTTATGGTGAAAATGTAGCAGGTGAAATAGACTCAGAAGTCAAGGCAATTATTGATAGTTGCTACACGAAAGCAAAGAGCATGGTAAAAGAAAACGTTAACGTACTACACAGATGTGCAGCACTTCTATTAGACAAAGAAAAAATTTCGAGAGCTGAATTTGAAGTGTTATTTGAGGCGTAATATAATTTCGCTGATTCATTAATCCCAAAATAGCAAAAAACGTCATATTGTATATATTTTTGTAATTTGAACATACAAAATGCACAAAAAAATATAATGTGAAAAGTGATATTTGTGAACACTTTTGTATTGAGCGATGATACAATAAATATTGTAAAACCCCCCCCAATACATTATATATTTTTTTTGCTACACCCCATAATAAGAGAAATACCTTCTTCAAAAAAAGACAGCTTTCGGAAGCTGTCTTTTTTTTTATGGTGCGGAAGTAATGAGCAAAGTGCATTTATAGAATCTGCAATGGTATTCGTCAGCTAAAATATATTAAAAAGTAGGAAGAAAACAAGTTTTCTTCCTACTTTTTAATATATTTTGGCTTCATCATTCCTTCCGTGCACAATTTGGTTGAATTATATTAAAATTAGTTATAGAATGAATATAATACGGTGTTTAGGAGTTGGTATTTATGAAGGTAGTTAAGTCGCTTGACAATATATCAGAAAAAGAAAAGAAATTATTATATATGTTTAGTGTTAAACCGGTTTTAAATCTAAGAGCGTTGTTTAGTGATGCTACACAGGTTTACAGGAATCCTACAGAGCCGGGAGTGGATGAACAGGTTACAATCAGACTCAGAACTGCAAAGTATAACGTAGACGAAGCTTGTATAGTGGTTAATGATAATTCACTCCAAATGAAATGTGCATATTCCGATGAAATATTTGATTATTATGAAGCCAACATCCAAACTGGAAGTGATAAAATACAATATTATTTTGAAGTAAAAGCCGGAAAAGTTAGATGTTATTATAATCAAATTGGAGTAGTCAAGGATCTGGACCCATATTTTAACTTTTGGATTACACCTGGATTTAAAACACCTGATTGGGCTAAAGGTGCAGTTATGTATCAAATTTTTGTGGACAGGTTTTGTAATGGTGATCGATCTAATGATGTGCGTGATGGTGAGTATTCATATATAGATAAGCAAGTAAATGCTGTAAAAGACTGGAACAAATACCCTGACCAGATTGGGATCAGAGAGTTTTATGGTGGAGATTTGCAAGGAGTTATGAATAAACTTGATTATTTGCAAAAACTTGGAATTGAGGCAATATATTTTAATCCTTTATTTGTTTCTCCTTCAAATCATAAATACGACGTTCAAGATTATGACTATATTGATCCACATTTTGGTATAATCGTAGAAGAAAAGGGCGAAGTACTTGAAGTTGGAGATCTCGATAATTCTCATGCCTCAATGTATATTAATCGAGTTACAAATAAAAATAATCTAGAAGCGAGTAATGCATTTTTTGTCAAATTGATAGATGAAATTCATCTTCGAGGAATGAAAGTAATTATCGATGGAGTATTTAATCATTGTGGCTCCTTTAATAAATGGCTTGATAGAGAACATGTTTATAGTAATAGTCTTGATAAATACCAGGTTGGAGCCTCAATAGACGATCAAAGTCCATACCATGATTTTTTTAAGTTTTATAATAATCAGTGGCCTGAAAATATATCCTATGATGGATGGTGGGGTAATTGTACACTTCCAAAATTGAATTATGAATCTTCACCGAAGTTGGAAGAATATATTTTAGACATTGGAAGAAAATGGGCTTCTCCTCCATTTAATGTAGATGGTTGGAGACTTGATGTTGCGGCCGATTTGGGTTATAGTAAAGAGTATAATCATAATTTTTGGAGGAAATTTCGAAAAGTGATTAAGGAGGTCAATCCCGATGCGCTTATATTGGCGGAAAACTACGGGGATTCGTATGACTGGTTACAAGGAGATCAATGGGATACGGTTATGAACTATGATGCATTTATGGAGCCTATATCATGGTTTTTAACAGGAATGCAGAAACATAGTGATGAATTTCATGAGGATATGCTAGGTAATGCAGATAAATTTTTTGAGGCTATGAATCACAATATGGCTAGGCTAGGTGGCCAGGCGATTGCAATTGCAATGAATGAATTGTCTAATCATGATCATTCTAGATTTCTTACAAGAACAAATAAGACAACTGGACGTATAGAATCAAAAGGCGCGAAAGCGGCTGAAGATAATATTAATAAGACTGTATTTAAAGAAGCGGTTGTAATGCAGATGACTTGGCCAGGTGCACCAACAGTTTATTATGGTGATGAGGCTGGCGTTTGTGGTTGGACAGATCCTGATGATAGAAGAACTTATCCTTGGGGCAACGAAGACAAAGAATTAATTGAGTTTCATACAGCGGTTATCAAATTGCATAAAGAAAATCGAGCGTTAAGATACGGCTCGTTTAAGCAATTATATTCAGAAAAAGATTTAATTAGTTATGGACGCTTTGATGCGGATGATGGTATTATTATTGTTATAAATAACAGTAATGATGAAAGAAAAGCAAGAATTCCAGTTTGGGAATTGGGTATAACTCACAATGATGATGTTGAGCGGATCTTTTTAAGTTATGATGGTGGATATAGTACAGAAAAAGTAGGATATAGTGTCCCAGATGGGTATTTGGAAATTGAACTTGGGAAGACATCAGCAGTGATACTTAAAAAGAAAAAATAGTATCAAATACTAAAAGAGAACTGGTGAAAGGAATTATTAATAAATGAATAAAAAAAATGAATCAAATAAATCCGAACAAAATATTAGCGATATTAGAATTAACAAAAAAATGAGATTATGGAATAAATATAGGAATTACATTATTGGAGTTGCAGGGATTCTTGCAGTGATTTTGATAGTGGTATTCGTTATCAAAGGGTGTGGTAAGAGTGGGTCTGATGGTAGTGACAAGGTTACAGATGCAAATCAGATTACTGTAGGTACAAAAGAATCAAGTGATCAAACGACACAAGCGGCAACGAATCAGACGCAACCATCAACTACACAAGTTGCTTTAGCTAACAAAGTATATACAACGACAAGACCGATTGCAAAAGAAGAATTTACAACCACTTCATTTTATGATAATTCGGTTTTCTTAGGAGATTTTATTGTAAGTGGAATTGCATATTACGGATTCCTAGGAAAAGATAAAGTTATTGCAGACACGAATCTTACTACAGATAAAGCACTTAGTAATGTAGATCAGTTAGCTTCGTCTGCACCACAAAAAGTATTTATAATGCTTGGTATTAATGATTTGAATTATGGAGTAAGAGGCGTAGATACAATTGCGGCTAATTATGCGACGTTAATTGCTCAAATCAAAGCGAAGTTACCATCAGCTAAGATTTATATCTTATCGGTACTTCCAATCACGCAAGCTTATGAATCTAAGGCAAACGTATATATAAGAAAAGCTAATTTGGATCAACTTAATACTAAGCTAAAAGAATTGGTTTCGACATCAGGTGTTGATTATCTTGAGTTGGGAGCCCCATTTCAGAGTAGTACAGGCTATCTAAACGAAAGTGCAACTAGTAATGGTCTTAATATCAGTAGCGACTATTATGGGTATTTGCTTAATACAATTGCTGATATGCTAAAATAGAAAGGAATTAATGCTCCATGAATTTTCATGTACTAACATTGTTTCCTCAGATGATAATTGACGGATTAAATACAAGCATCACTGGTAGAGCTATCGAAAAAGGTACGTTATCAGTGAATGCGATTGATATAAGGGACTTTTCTACGAATAAACATTTAAAGGTAGATGATTATCCATATGGCGGTGGAGCTGGAATGGTTATGCAGGCTGCACCGGTATGTGCAGCTTACAATTATGTGGCAGATAAGATTGAGCATAAGCCTAGAGTTATATATATGACGCCACAGGGGCATACATTTAATCAAAGTATGGCTAGAGAGTTTTCCAAGGAAGAAGATTTGGTTATATTATGTGGTCATTATGAAGGCATCGATGAGAGAGCATTAGAACTGATTGTAACCGATTATGTATCAATTGGAGATTATGTGCTTACCGGCGGAGAACTTGCGTCTATGGTTGTTATTGATGCGATTTCAAGATTGGTTCCAGGTGTGCTTAATAATGAAGATTCTGCGGAATTTGAGAGCTTCCACAATAATTTACTCGAGTATCCACAGTATACAAGACCAGAGGTATTTGAAGGTAAGAGTGTGCCAGAGATACTGTTATCAGGACACCATGGAAAAGTAGATGCATGGAGACTGGAAAAATCAATCGAGAGAACAAAAGAATATCGACCAGATTTGTATGAAAAGTATTTTGATAGCTTAAAACTTAAAAAAATATAGGAAGTATAAATGAATAAATCCTAATATAATTGATCAATCATGATTAATTATGTTAGGTTGGCGCTTTTTTGATTTAAGGCAAGAGGTATTTGGAGGATAATATGGGTGGGGATTTTAAAAACAGATATTTTTGTGGAAAGGCTGCAATCGATGTTTTTTTGCAAATTCAAAAAGCGGACGATGAATTTTATAGTTTTGTAGGGGATAATGCATTATACTCTTTAACGAGAGCGATACATTCAGACGATTTAGAGAAGTTTGAGAAGGCAGTTGTTGAATTGAAAGAACTCAAACACAATTTTGTTACACTACGAATGTTAAGATTCGATGGTGTGTATAGGTGGATGGTTATATTTTTATCTTATTCGAGATTGGAATTTAAAGGCCAGAAGTTGATTTCGTTTGAAATGGAAGACATCACGATAATTATGGATGAATTAGAAGAACTTAAGAATTCTTGTGAGATATACGAGGAATATTTTAGCTTAATGGAATATTTCATGATATCATATGATATTGAGTCAGATGAATTTACCATATTTATGATGGCAAATCAACAAAGAATAAATTTATATTGTGGCACACTGAGCGATTGGAAGAACAGTAAAATTTCTAATAAAGATATAGATAGTGAGGATGTTCCTCTATTTGAAAAATCCTGTGCAAGTTTTGTAAATGGGGACAAGACATTTGAATATGAAATGAAAATCAAACTGTTTCCAGAAGACGAGAGTATGGAGTGGACCAAATTAAAAGGTAGTACAATTCATAGTTCCACTGGTGAAATATATGTAATAGCAACCGTTTCCAAGATTAATCCAGTTACTAAGAAACATAAGATTAATTTAACAATTGAGTCATCTAAGGACAATGGAACTGATTTAATCAACAAAAGAGCGATTACAAAATATGCAACAGAATTGATCGGCTCAAAGCCTGATCACCCCGTTACATTTGCAATCATTGATCTAGATGATTTCAAATACGTGAATGATACATTTGGCCATATGTTTGGTGATAATGTGTTGAGCAAAGTGGCTGAGATACTAAAAGAAGCTGTAGATGATAAAGGTATTGTTGGACGAATCGGTGGCGACGAGATGTTGATTATACTGGAAAACATTAGCTCTGAAAATGAATTAAGAGGAATACTTCGAACGATTCGATCAAATGTGGAATGGGCATACAAAGGGAAACTGAATTCTTTAATATTATCTTGTTCCATAGGCTGCGCAAGTTATCCAAAAGATGCACAGGATTATGAATCATTATTTAACATCGCAGATAAGTGCTTATATGTTGCGAAAGAAAAAGGGAAGAACAGATATATTATTTATGATAAAGAGATACATGGTAAGTATGTTGAGGGAACTAGTGAAATAATACATTTTGAAAAGGACTTTAGCAAATATAATAAGATTAATATCGTTAAGGATATTATGGAGAATTTACTATATAAAAAAAACATGACCATAAATCAAGCATGTGAAAAAATTGGGCCTTGTTTTGAACTTGAAGATATCAGCGTTTTTAGAGGTGAGAATAGAGAACGTGAAGTTTGTTGGGGAGTTCTTATGGATCATGATTTAAATGGGAAATATTTCGACGAAGATAACTATATCAGTAATTTTAATAATAATAGTATTATGGTTATTGATAATATTAATTCCTTAATAAGAAAAGCAGACTCAGCTTATGACAGTATGTTTAAAAGCAAGATAAGTGCATCAATTCAATATATGGTAGGACCAATTGAGTCGCCAAAAGGGTTTATTACCTTTAATAAGAGCAAAACGTCTAAAAAATGGACAGAATTAGATATTAGTTATTTGAGCATACTAGGGAAGCTTTTTGAAATGGTATTGTTTTAAATAAACTTGGAAAATGGAAGTAAGGTAGCGCAATGAGAACATTATTAGTAGCAATTAATTCAAAATATATTCATTCAAATTTAGCTGTATATAGCCTTAAGGCATATAGCGAGCATTGTGGAATGGATATATGTATAGAAGAATTTACAATTAATCAATACACTAATTTCATATGTAAGGAAATATATAAGAAAAAGCCGGATATTGTGGCTTTTTCTTGTTATATTTGGAACATTGATTTTGTGTATGAAGTGTCTTTGGAACTGAAAAAAATATTGCCTAATACGGAGATTTGGCTCGGGGGTCCTGAAGTTACTTATGATAGTGCATCGGTTCTTGAGATGCATCCTTATATTAAAGGTGTTATGATAGGAGAAGGTGAAGAAACGTTTTCAGAAGTCATGAGGCATTATGCAAATAAGGCGGTTGAGAATGATTTGAAACTGATTAAAGGAATTTCTTATCATGATAAAGAGTTTTTAATCATAACAACTGGGCCAAGACCGCTAATGGATATGGATAAGTTAGACTTTATATATGATGATATATCTAAATTTGAAAATAAAATTATATATTATGAAAGCAGCAGAGGTTGTCCATTTGGCTGCAGCTACTGTTTGTCTTCAGTTGAAAAATCAGTTAGATTTAGAAGTGTTTCTAAAGTAAAAGAAGAGCTTCATTATTTTCTTAAAAATAAAGTGCCACAAGTTAAATTTGTCGATAGAACATTTAACTGTAATCATGAAAGAACCAAAGAACTACTTACATTTATTAGGGATAATGACAATGGAATCACTAATTTTCATTTTGAAATAGCGGCTGATATGCTAACTGATCAAGAAATAGAAATTATGAAAACAATGCGCCCAGGTCTTATTCAGTTAGAAATAGGCGTTCAATCAACTAATTTGCAAACGATTCATGAAATAGACAGGATTATGGATTTTGACAAACTTTCAGGAATTGTTGAAAAAATAAATGAAGGGCAGAATATTCATCAGCACTTGGATCTAATAGCAGGGCTTCCCTATGAAAATTATGATTCATTTATTCATTCATTTAATGATGTATACAAGTTAAAACCAGAACAGTTGCAATTAGGGTTCCTAAAACTTCTGAAGGGATCAAAGATGTATCGAAAAGTGAAGGAATACGGAATTGTATATACAGATAAATCACCTTATGAAGTGTTGTTTACAAATTGGATCAGTTATCAAGATGTCCTTAGAATTAAGAATGTTGAAGAAGTAGTAGAATTATATTATAATAGCGGTCAGTACAGACATACAATGGAACTATTAGAAACAAAGTTCGATACACCATTTGGAATGTATGAGGGACTTGCAAATTATTATGAAGATAATCATCTATTTGATATAAAACATTCCAGAATCACTAGATATAATATTTTGTTAGAATTTATTAAAAAAAATGTAGCGGAACAAATTAATGTATTTGAACAGGTAATGGTATTTGATTTGTATCTGAGAGAAAATCTTAAGACAAGACCCACTTTTGCGATGGATATAAGTGAGGATAAAGCTATATTTAGAGAGCTTTACAGTACGTATACTACGAATAAAAATTCTCATATTGAGCCATTTTCTATTGATATTGAAAAAGTGTGCAATATCAATATAGAAACAGTTAAGAATTCTTGTGAAAATCTTAATGAGACAGTACACGTAGGAAACAGTTTACTGTTATTTGATTATGATGATAGAAATCCACTTAATTATGAAGCTAAAGTATCAATCATAAGGACTTAAGAATTTGGATATACAAATTTGATGTACAGAAGGGAGCATGGAATGGCGACGAAACGAACCATAGTAATTCTTGATTTGTTTGATAAAAACTATACAACTGAAATTTCTTGCAGCCTTGACTATAAAACTCCTTGGCAGCTGTTGTTTGCAACTATATTAAGCGCACAATGCACGGATGAGCGAGTTAATATTGTAACAAAGGAGCTGTTTAAGAAATTCCCAACGGTGGAAGCATTTGCAGAAGCTGATTTAGAAGAAATGGAACTGTATATTAAATCTACAGGATTTTATCATAATAAGGCCAAAAATATAATTGCAAGTGCAAAGATTATAATAGAAAAGTATAATGGTAAGATACCAATGACTCTGGAGGAACTGACAGTTTTGCCAGGTGTTGGACGAAAGACGGCGAATGTAGTAAGAGGAAATATTTATCAGATTCCAAGTATTGTTGTAGATACACATGTAAAACGTATTTCTTATCGATTAGGGTTTACAAAAGAGAATGATCCAGTTAAAATCGAATTTGATTTGATGAAGACGATTCCTAAAGAGCATTGGATACTATATAATATTCAAATAATAACATTCGGAAGAGAAATTTGTACAGCTAGGTCACCAAAGTGTGAAATCTGTTTTTTAAACAAGCTGTGCAAAGCGAGGAAAAATAAATGATAAATTCATATGTAGCACTTGACTTGGAAACCACAGGGTTGAATCCATCAACGGATAGGATAATTGAAATCGGTGCGGCAAAAGTTATAAATGGAATAGTAGTTTCGACATATTCAACATTGGTTAACCCTCAAATCCCAATTAGTTTTAGGGTAAACCAGCTTACAGGAATTGATTCACAGATGTTGGAAAACCAGCCATTGATTCAAGATGTAATTGCTGATTTCGTTAAATATACAGAAGATATGCCAATTCTTGGACATAATGTAATATTTGATTTTAGTTTTTTGAAAAAAGCTGCAGTAAATAATAAATTAACTTTTGAAAAAGAAGGAATCGATACTTTGAAAATGGCAAGACGTATGTTACCACATCTTGAACACAAGGGACTTGAATTTCTTTGCAGTTATTTTAGTGTAAATCCAGAAAATAGTCATAGGGCTATGGATGATGCGATAAGTGCAATGCGAATCTATGAGAAACTTTATGAGCTGAATCGTAAAGATAAAGGATTCTTAGAGACAATTAAACTGAATTATTCTGCAAAACGTGATACATCAATTACCCCTGCACAAACATCTTATTTGACGAAACTGGTAATACATCATAGTATTGTGATGCAGGCTGAGATAAATAGTATGACAAAAAGCCAGGCATCAAGGATGATTGATAATATAATCTCTGAATATGGGAAAATAATATGCTAAGATAAATATTACTATAGATTTTAATAAATGTTTATTATTTATAAAAAAAAGGGTAGGGTATCGAAAGAAATTGTGATATAATTTAATTTATTCATATTTATCAATTTTAATAATAAGGAGAGTGTAAAGATGTTTAATTTTTCAAACAGAAAAGTAAAGAAAATTTTTTCGAGTGCTATTATCATTATTTTAGTACTAGCAATGGTTGTTCCCGTTATAATATCTGCGTTCTTAAATTAAATTATATTTAATAAAAGTACATTTAAATATCGAGGAGATCCAATATGAATACAGGTAAAATTTCCAATTCTATATTAAAAAGGTCGGTTTTAAAACTTATTAAACATGGTAGAAAAGAAGTGGTTAGTGGACCTGGAATAGGGATGGATTGTGGCATCATTGAAGGCAAAGAGAATAACAATATTGCCCTTGCTACAAGTGATAATATGTATGGAGTATACCGCGTGGTTAATAATCTTTCGGCATCTGGTGCTGAGAGTGTCGCAGTGATGAGCAACATTATTATACCGAATGATTTTGAAGAAAAGAATTTAAAATTGGTTGTATATGGTATCCAAGAACAATGCAGTGACTTGAATGTGCAGATTATTGGAGGACATACCGAAGTATCTGATGCAGTTACAAGACCAGTTGTAAGTATAACAGGTGTAGGTTATGTTGAAAAAAATATCTCTATATCATCTAAAAATGTAAAACCGAATCAAGATGTGATTATGACAAAGTGGATTGGAATAGAAGGTACAAGACTGATAGCTGAGTTGAAGAGAGAAGAAATTCTTAAGATTTATTCAGCAGATTTTTTGAATCAAGCAATTGGAAAAACATCTGAGATGTCTGTGGTTGAAGAAGCTAAGATTGCAATGCAGAACGGTATAACTGCAATGCATGATGTATCAGAAGGTGGAATATTTGGTGCTTTGTGGGATATGGCGGAAGCAGGTAAAGTAGGACTTGAAATTGATTTCAAAAAAATTAATGTGAAACAAGAGATCATAGAGATTTGTGAATTGTTTGATAAGAATCCATACGAAATCACTTCGTCAGGATGTTTATTAATGACATATGAAAATGGATATGATATAGTAAAAAAATTAAGAGAAAATGGCATAAGTGCTACAATAATTGGTAGGACAACAGATACAAATGATAAAATTATATATAATAACGGTGAAAAAAGATATTTGGAGACGCCAAAACGTGATGAAATATATACGGTCTAAAAGAGTGGCGAAGTATAAGAGCTGCTAAAGCAGCGGAGGGGAGTTATTTTGAGAGAAAAAATCCTTAATATGCTAGAAAAGAACAGTCGCATTGATTTAAAAGATATGGCAGTAATGCTAGGGACCACTGAGGTTGAAGTTGCGAACGCAATGGCTGATATGGAGAAAGAACACATTATATGCGGTTATCATACATTGATTAATTGGGATAAAACGAATGAAGAAAAAGTAACAGCGCTTATTGAGGTGAAAGTTACGCCTCAAAGAGGGTTAGGATTTGATAGTATTGCAGAAAGAATTTATAATTACGATGAAATCACAGCTGTATATCTTATGTCAGGTGGGTTTGACTTTACAGTGATTATTGAAGGGAAGACGATGAAGTCAGTTGCCCAATTTGTATCTGGGAAACTATCACCTCTAGAATCAGTACTTAGTACTTCCACACATTTTGTTCTTAAAAAATACAAGGACCATGGAACTGTTCTTGAGGCACCGAACAAAGACGAAAGGATTTTGGTAACACCATGAGAAACCCAATATCAAAGAAAATAGCAGCAATTGAACCTTCTGGAATCAGAAAGTTTTTTGATATAGTTAGTGAGATGAGTGATGCAATTTCTCTTGGAGTAGGGGAACCTGATTTTGATACACCTTGGAATGTCAGGGAAGAGGGGATCTATTCACTTGAAAAAGGACGTACATTCTATACATCTAATTCTGGACTTAAGGAATTAAGAATTGAAATATGTAAATATTTAGATAGAAAATACGATTTGCATTATGACCCAATTGAGGAAACATTAGTAACGGTTGGTGGGAGCGAGGCTATTGATGCGGCTTTTAGAGCTATGATCGATCCGGGTGATGAAGTGTTAATCCCGCAGCCTAGCTATGTTTCGTATATTCCATGTGCAGTATTGGCTGATGCAGTACCGGTTGTAATCAATTTGCAAGAGAAGAATAATTTTAAGCTTACAAAAGAAGAACTTCTCGAAAGTATAACTAAAAAAACTAAGATTTTAGTACTTTCATTTCCCAATAATCCAACTGGTGCAATTATGGATAAAGATGAACTTGCAGAATTAGTTCCAATTATCATTGAACATGATTTAATTGTGATATCAGATGAGATATATTCCGAACTTACTTATAAGGGGGAACATACATCGATTGCAAGTTTTCCAGGAATGAAAGAAAGAACGATTGTAATTAATGGTTTCTCAAAAGCATTTGCAATGACTGGATGGCGTTTGGGCTACGCGGTTGGACCTTCAGAGATAATTAATCAGATGACGAAAATACATCAGTTTGCAATTATGTGCGCACCAACGAATAGCCAGTTTGCAGCAATAGAGGCACTTAAAAACTGTGATGAGGATGTTAGCAAAATGGTTGAAGCTTATAACCAAAGAAGAAGATATTTGCTGAATGCATTTAAGGAGATGGGGATTGAATGTTTTGAACCACATGGTGCATTTTATGTATTTCCATCGATTAAAAAATTTGGTATGACATCGGAAGAGTTTGCAACAAAGCTTTTACAGGAAGAGAAATTAGCAGTCGTTCCGGGGACGGCATTTGGTGATAGTGGAGAAGGATTCCTTAGAATATCTTATGCATATTCATTGGAAAATTTAAAAACTGGACTAGAAAGAATTCGAAGATTTGTAGAACGATTGGAAAACAACTAAGGAGGTAAAAATGGCTGATATAAATGTTGAATTTATTAATCCATTTTTAATCGCAACAGTAGGCATTTTGAAAGATATGTGTCAAGTAGTGTTAAA
>Ga0302173_10000825_pt1 | contig 16307 bp, 18 predicted proteins | sample I_Fen_N3_1_FD_198785 | JGI IMG/M metagenome (GOLD analysis project Ga0302173, IMG submission 198785) | Peat permafrost microbial communities from Stordalen Mire near Abisko, Sweden - I_Fen_N3_1 | ecosystem: Environmental > Terrestrial > Soil > Wetlands > Permafrost | place: Sweden: Abisko... | reverse complement strand
TAGGCTTGAAATACGGAGCTGAAAAGACTGTATGTTATGAAAAGACAGTTGAGTTCCACAATGCGTTCAGGCAAAAGAATGGCTCCATTGTCTGTCGAGATTTACTTGGATATGATATCTCTACTGAATTAGGGATGAATACGGCAAAGAAAAAAGGACTTTTTAAGACAACTTGCATTGATATGGTTACTGATGCGGTAGAAATATTAGAGTCACTGGGTTATTAGTTCTTAAAAATATTCCAGAATAGTTTTTATGAAACCATGTTTATTAATCGAACAATATAGATTGAAATACATAAGATAAATATGAAATCATAAATATCAATATGGAGAATTAGCTATGCAACGTTATAAAGTACAACCGAATGATAATTTATTAAGTATTGCAGAAAGATCTGGAATTACACTTTCACAACTTCTAGAAACAAATCAGCAGATTAACAATCCAGACATGATTTATGTTGGTGAAAAAATAGATATACCTGAATATCGGTATATTGTACTTCCAGGAGATAATTTATATAAAATATCACAGCTATTTGGAGTTCCTATTGAATTATTAATAGCAGCAAATCCTCAAATTTCTAGTCCGTATAATTTGACGGTAGGACAAGAAATAATTATTCCTAAAATGCAAATGCCAATGACGGCACCTCGTCAAGTAGACACATTGGAATCAAATTTGGAGGATATAATCGATGATATTAATAACAAAGATTGGAAAAAGGCTTCAATCAAAATGGACGAAATAAATAATATTTTCTATGTATTAAAGCCAATGCTACAGGCACATATGATTCCGAAAGAAATCATTAATAATATTGAAAATGAAATTATGAAGTTAGAAAAGGCAGTGGCATCAAAAAATGCATATCAAGCTAAAGTTCATGCAAATCTTATAACGGGGTATATCCCAGATATACTTGACTTTTACAAAGTTGAAATTCCAACGGATGTTCCTAGATTGGAATATTTAGGAAGAACTATTATTTTAGATATTGAAAATAATGACTGGGATTCAGCAACTGCAAATTTTCAAAAGGCTGTTAAGATTTGGGATGTATTACAGACAAAATTGAACGAGTCATTTCGTGATCTAATTGATTACGGCAATCAAACGAAAGAAATATTGCAGCGAGCTATCGGCAGTAAAGATGCAGATAAGACAGTAAGTATATTGAACGATTTGCTCGATAAAGTTGATGCATTGAAGGCTGAGTATATATTGCAGATGAATAAATAGGATAAGATTCAAAAGGCTGACAGTGCCACATATTTGCAGGTGGAAACTACCAGCCTTTTTATTATGCATTAGTCATCAACAATTAGAAATTATTTTATCTAATAACCGTTTCAATATCAAAAATAGGAAATTATAATAGGGTGTGTTATAATTGCACTTAAGGAAATTCCATGATGTTTATTTAAAATGGTACATAAACTTTATTATAATCTATAACTTTAATAGATTGACACTTTTTTTCGATTCTGTTAAAGTGGATTTTACTGCAAGTATTACAACAAAAGATAATAGTAAATTTATAAATTGGGAATACTACAGTCATATTACAGTCATAATTCAAATAAGCATATACTTAACAAATTTAATTTGACATAAGTAAATTATTAGAGGAGTATATAAATGGATTTAAAAGAAATCATGGATCAAAAAAACTTTGCAGTAGTTGGTGATACACTGAACAAAGAAAAATATGCTTACAAAATAAAAATACAATTGATGGAGAAAGGATACAAAGTATTTAGTGTTGGAAAAGAATTAACCTCATTAAATGATATATCGGAAGAAATAGATATTATTGATTTGTGTATCCATCCCGTAAAAGGATTAAAACTACTTCAAGAATGCACAAAAACTTTCAAATGTATTTTGATTCAACCAGGAGCAGAAAGTAAAGAAATTCTGTCTTATTTGCAAGAAAACAAAATTCCTTACATAGAAGGATGCGTATTAGTAGGTCTGAGGCTTTATTCATAATATGAATTTAAAGCAATTATAAATGAAAAATAACGAGGTACAGATAGTGGAAAAGTTTAAGAAAATAACTTTAGAGGATAGAGATATTATATCGAAATATTTAAGTTTAAATAAATACAGTGCATGTGATTATAGCGTAGGAAATCTTGTTTTATGGTCACCAGTTTATAATACTCATTTTGCGGTCGTAAATGATATGCTTTTTATAAGATTTATGAGAGGTGAGGATGCTTATTTTTCATTTCCACTTGGAAATGGAGATTTGAAACAGGCATTTGAATGGATGCTTGCTTATTGTGAAGAACAGAATATAAAATTCCAAATGAATATTGTTGAACCTGATATGTTTGAAGCAGTTGAAAGAATATTTCCAGGTGAATATGAAATTACTTATATTAGAGATAGCGCTGATTATGTATATAGCACGCAAGATTTAAAAAATCTTTCTGGAAAGAAATATCATTCAAAGAAAAATCATATCAATAAATTTTTGAGCACAAATAATGATTGGACCTATGAACCAATTTCCGATGAAAACACACCAAAATGTATTGAAATGGTCAAAGAATGGTGTATTCAAAATGGTTGCGGCGAGGATGAAGCCAAATTAGCTGAAATCTGTGTAGCAATCAATGGAATTAAGAATAGAAAAGAACTTAATTTAACTGGTGGCATTATAAGAATAGCAGATCGTATTATTGCAATGACAATGGGAGAAAGATTATGTGACGATACATTTGTGATACATTTTGAAAAAGCATTTTCAGACGTGGATGGGGCATATCCAATGATTAATCAGCAGTTTATTATTCATGAGCTCGCAGATTATACCTATGTTAACAGAGAAGAGGATATGGGTCTAGAAGGTTTAAGAAGAGCAAAAGAATCTTACAAACCTGTATTTATGGCGGAAAAAGGTATTCTTACCAAAAAATAAATCGTTCGATGGAGGTTAAAATCAATGATTTCTTATGGGAAGTATGAATATATTCCAGAACTTAAAATTATGTGGCATAAAATTTTCGGGGACACTGAAAGTTACCTGAATTCTTTTTTTGGTAAGGTTTATAAGGATGAAAACACATTAGTCGATATTGAAGATGGGAAAGTGGTATCGGTTCTATTTATGATTCCATATAAATTTATCGTGAGTGGAAAAGAAAATGAAATTGTATATCTGTATGCACTTGCAACTGAGCCAGCATATAGAGGTAGAAAGATAATGTCTAAATTAATCCAGGAATCCCTAAATATCAGCACGAAGAGAGGATATGCATTATCTGTTCTTATTCCAGCCGACAAGTCCTTATTTGAATATTATAGGCAATTTGGATTTGAAGAATATTTTGGACGTGTGTTGCTCACAAAGACAATTACAGATATAGAAAATGAACAAACAAATAAAGGTCTCAAGATTCAGGAAATAGAAAAGATACCAATGGAACTTATTAAGGCAGATGCAGAACAGATTTGGACTGCTTATTCTCATAGTGAGATTTTTTCTTCTGGAGGTATTGTCTTATCGAAAGAACAAAACGAATTTTATTTAGAAGAGTTAAAAAGCGAAGGTGGACAGGCTTATGTATTTAAAATGGATGGGAATAAGGATGGATATGCGCTTTTGCAGCTGCTAGACGATAACCTTTTGGTTTTAGAAACAAATGTGGATGCGGATAGCCTAAAATTATTTTATGAGGCACTTTATAGATTATATAAATTTAAAGCAGTGACCTTTTACCAACCGATTTGTTTTGATGAATCAGAAATTATGCCATATAAAAAAGCATTCGCAATGGCAAAGAGTTTAAATGGAATTAGTGTGAAAAATCCATTTATTAACAGAGTTTTAATGTAAATAAATTTCGGTTCTATTATCATTTGGAAAAATATGCCGATATATATATTAAGCTATGGAAGGCATTTAAATCAAAGGATTGATTATTTGATTTAGGTGCTTTTTCTTTTAAAAATAGTTTGGTATATAATAAGGCAATACGGGGAGGAAACAATGGTAATAGCAAGGGCTGGAGATCTAAAGAAGTACGATAACACTAAAATTTCAAAAGAGTTAAGCAGCAGTGAAAGCTTTATTGGAACAATGTCAGCAGCATCAACGCAGGTAGAAAATCAAGCAAAGGGGGATGTTTTGAGTATTACGATGGTTGCAAAACCGAATACGAATATTTCTTATGGAGTGGTTGCAGCATATGCCAAAGAATCAACATCAAAAAATCCAATCATTAACGTTACAACTAATTATGATGGGAAAACACTGTCTTATAATGTAAATGTGAATGAAGTTGATCCTAAAAAAGCCTCAAGATTGGAACTATTTGCATTATGTGCATATGCGGATGATGTAGGCCTCGGTGACAAAAGTACATTTGGAACCTATCAAACATTACATACCTATGAAGAAATGGCAAAATATAATGGATATATTTCGTCAGACACGCAAGCTGGAACATTGGAACAATTCGAAAACGAAAAAATAAATTGGGTCAACATGAGTCAGAAAGTGATGGGCTTGTTGTACAAATGCAATGATTTGGCTCAATATAACAAAGGGATTCGTATCATGGATTTATTCGCAAATTATCCCAAAGTGGGGTAAGTGATTATTGATTGGGTGGAAAAATAGATGAAATATTACAAGTCAGACCAACATAAGATAGAGTTTGTATTCTCAGAGAACTCAACAATTTCATATGGAAAACACAATCATGTTTCGATATATGCGGTTGGTTTGATTTTGGGTGGAGCAATCATGCTTGAAAGAACAGGAGAAAGCCTTGAATGTGTGAAAGATGATTTGTTTATTATTCCGCCTTATGAGGTGCATGCAACCTATTTATGTGATGTAGTGCATACAATGGTGACATTATGTATTGGTGTGGAATTTATTGAAAACTATAATTTGGAAGATGCGAAGACGATTCTGAAAAGTCTGGCAGACAAGTTGATTTGTGATGCTATTCTTAATCATATGCAGGTAGAAGCTTTTACTGACGCCATGGAAATGGTATATGGTATGTATGGTAATTATAATATTGAATATAGCGAAATGATTTCATATACAAAAGAAATCATCGAGAAGCATCCAGAAACGGATATGAGATTGGATGAATTATCTCAAAAAATATTCGTAAGCAAATATTATTTAATAAGAGAGTTTAAAAAGAAAATCGGGTTATCACCTCATAATTTTCAGATACAAAACCGCATTAGAATGGCACAACAGTTCCTTGAATGCGGTTTAAATATAACAGAAACAGCAATCAAAACTGGTTTTTATGATCAAAGTCATTTTGATAAATATTTTAAGAAAATAGTTGGGATAACGCCGTCTGAATATATGAATTCTCTTAAAAAGCTCCTATAATTAAAAATTAAATTTAGAATTAATAAATACATTGAGCGACATATGATAAAACAAATCAAATTAGATTTAAAACAGCAACTTTTTACAAGTAAAAAATACCTATATTTGATATATTTCTATTGAAAGCAAAAAAACAATAGAACAGAAAGAGGTATTTCAAATGAGTGAGTCAGTGACGTTTGAGAAATTTGACAAAGGAGTATTAGTGGTTCCAAACTACAAAAAAGAATTTGAAGCGATTCCATGGACAAAGCATCCGATATTTGAAGGTGTTGAATTGAAACATATTGTGACTTCAAAGGACACACAGGGTCAGTTTAGCTATCACATCATTTCGATAGCTCCCAATAAGAGTATCAAGAATCATATTCATGAAAAACAATTAGAAACGCATGAAGTGATTGGTGGAACAGGAGTATGTATAAATGATGGGGTTAGCATTCCATATCAGGAAGGTACTATTTCTATTATGCCAGCAGGTATTGCACACGAAGTAAATGCAGGCGATGACGGACTTTATATGTTTGCAAAATTCATTCCAGCGCTTTGTTGAGGTGAAAAATATAATGCATTCATCACATATAATTCATTTGACTTAAGTTTTACATTTAATATAATTCGGTATTCAATATGAGAAAATTAAAAGACAACGGAGACATCAAAGAATAATAAAAAACTTTGATGATTCCGTTGTTTCTGTTATAATATGGAAAGAAAGATGCAAATTAATTTTATTGCAGAAAGAGCGATAGTGAATATTATATTTGGAGGGGAAATTGAGAAAACATTATATTGATAATATACGTTGGATTAGTATTTTACTGCTTTTTATTTATCATACTTGTATGATTTGGAACAATTTTGGAGATGAATTTTACATTTGGGGTGGAGATAATCAATTATTAAGTGGATTTATTCTTTTTTTATATCCTGTATATATGCCACTTTTATTTACAATTGCAGGAATCAGTTCCAAATTAGCATTAAAGAAAAGATCTTATATGGAGTATACAAAAGAACGTGTATTGCGATTACTCGTACCATTTGTAGGAGGAGTTTTGCTAATTGTTCCAGTACAGACCTTTTATGCAGAAAAGTTCCATAATGCATATAAAGGAGGATATATTCAACAATACAAATTGTTTTTTACGAAAATAACGGATTTATCTGGATATCAAGGTGGATTAACACCCGGACACTTGTGGTTTATTTGGTATTTATTTATTATATCATTGATAGCCATTATAATTATAAGCCTAATCAAAAAAAGCAGATTTAAAATTGATGTTAATAAAATATCATTATCTAAAGTGATTGCTCTTTTTATTATAATATGCTTTTCAATTCCTATACTCGAAATAGGCGGTAAGAGTGTTGGGAAATTCTTAATGTTATTCTTACTTGGATATTATGTTTTATCAAATGACGCTGTAATGGATAAAATCGAAGAAAATCGATATTCATTGTTAATTGCCTTCATAATTGTTAATAGTATACATATGTTTTTATTTATTTGCTATAAATTTGATTCAGGACTTTTATATAATGGATTTGTTAGTTTCGCTGGGTGGCTTGGAATCCTTGCTATACTTGGAATAGGAAAACATAGTATGGATTTTTCTAATAGATTGACAAATTATTTTGCGATAAGTTCTTTTCCGATTTACATTATCCATCAAACAGTATTAGTAATGATTGCGTATTATGTAATGACTATGCTCACGGGTCTGCTAATACAGTTTAGTTGTATTGCAGTTGGAAGTTTTCTTGTTACAATGGTTATATATGAAATCATCAAAAGAATTCCATATATTAGAATTTTATTCGGAATCAAGGTAAGATTGAAAATATAATACAATAAAGGAGTAAATATGTTTGATTCGGAATTTTGTAATGTACAATACAATATTGAAGATAAGGTTGTACTTTTGACTTGGAAAAAATTCAGCAGTGGTGAAAATTATAGAAAACCTGTAAAATATAGTTTGGAGATTTTCAACTCAAATCAAGTCGAGAATTATGTGGTTGATGCTAGAAATGGATTTGAAGATGAAAAAGCTGATGTGGATTGGGTATTTACAGAATTTTTACCTAAAATCGCAAATACCGCTTGTAAGAAAGTGGTATTTATTATGGAAGGTGTAAACAATATTGAAGATGAAATGGATATGTGGACAAAGAAATTTTCCCAATATTTTAAAGTCTATAGAGCGACGTCTTATGAAGAGGCCCTAGAGCAGCTACAAAGCGAACAAATCTGTAATATAATGAAATGATAAAAGAGATTGAGAGGTTAATATGAAACTAATATCTTGGAATGTAAATGGAATAAGAGCTTGTGTACAAAAAAACTTTTTGGAATTCTTTCATGAGATAGATGCCGATATCTTCTCTATTCAAGAAAGTAAGATGCAAGCTGGACAACTTGATTTAGAGCTAGAAGGCTATCATCAATACTGGAATTATGCTGAAAAAAAAGGCTATTCTGGAACAGCAATATTTTCAAAAAAAGAAGCACTCTCAGTAGAATATGGTATTGGAATTGAAGAACATGATAAAGAAGGAAGAGTGATAACACTAGAATTTGATAAGTTTTATATGGTGAATGTTTACACTCCAAATTCACAAAATGAATTAGCTCGCTTGGATTATCGAATGAAGTGGGAAGATGATTTTAAAGGCTATTTAAAGAAATTGGAAGAAAAAAAGCCAGTTATAATATGTGGTGATTTGAATGTTGCCCATAATGACATTGATTTAAAAAATCCTAAGGCGAATAGAAAAAATGCAGGGTTTACAGATGAAGAAAGAGAAAAAATCAGTGAATTGTTGGATTCTGGATTTATAGATTCATTTCGTTATTTCTTTCCAGAGCAAACTGATATCTATTCCTGGTGGTCCTATAGATTTAGTGCCAGAGCAAAGAATGCAGGATGGAGAATTGATTATTTTTTAACTTCAAAATCATTACAGGATAAATTGTTGGGAGCTAAAATTCATACAGACGTTTTGGGGTCAGATCATTGCCCTGTGGAATTGAGCATATTATTATAGTATCAAGATAGAATGCTTTTCATTTAGGTATAAATGATTTCACTATTTACACCCTTTATTTGAGTGGTGCAAGAGCATCAGATTGGAGCAATTATAATTATGAAAAAATTAATTGTATATTATTCATTAGAAGGCAACACGGAGTTCGTAACCAGCAAAATTTCAAAGTATTTGGAAGCTGATGTTATTCGTTTGGTTCCAAAGAAAGATTTCCCAAAGGGAAACATTACAAAGTATATTTGGGGCGGAAAGAGTGCAACGTTTGGAGAAAAACCGAAATTAGAGGAGTATTCATTTGTAGTTGATGATTATGATGTAATTATAATTGGAACCCCAATTTGGGCAGGAACATTTTCACCACCAATTAAAACATTCTTAGCAGATAACAAAATAAGTGGTAAAAATATTTATCTATTCACTTGTAGCTTAAGTGGCGTAGCTGATAAATGTATTGAAAAATTAAAAGGCATACTAAAAGATAATCGATTTGTAGATACAATCAATTTGGTTGAACCTCTAAAAAACACAACTGACAATATTGATGAAAAAATTAAAATATTTTGTGAAAAAATTAAGAATAAATAGTAAAGTTTCATTTGCAAATTTAAGCGTATTTTATTATAATAATAAAACAAAGATAGAAACACGGTTCGGTAGGTAGTCCGGACGCAATATATTATATTGTCAGTAACCTGCCTCCTTGGTTGTCCATTCTTTGTTCATTAATCTTTTAAAGGAGGGTTATTAATGAACAATGAATCAAAGACTGAGTTAAATTCAGTAAAGTTACAGGTATTCTTTGAAGGCCAATTTTGGATTGGCGTTTTTGAACGTCTGTATGATGGAAAACTATCTGTATGTAAGGTGATTTTTGGACCAGAGCCAAAAGATCATGAAGTTCAAGAATTCGTTTTAAAGAATTATGATAACTTTACATTTAGTCCAGCTGTTGAATCGGAAGTAGTGGTGAAGGATAAAATTAATCCAAAACGTTTGCAAAGAGATATTAAAAAACAAGTTCAAAACATTGGAATTGGAACGAAATCTCAGCAAGCATTGAAACTGCTACAAGATGAAAACAAAGTTGAAAGAAAAACTCGAACGCGGGAACTAAGGGAAGCAGAGAAACAATTTCAATTTGTTTTAAAGCAACAAAAAAGAAAAAAGAAACATAAGGGCAGGTAACTGTAAAACAACATCTTCCATTAGGTGGATTTTAGAGTGACTGTAAGGAGAAGCGTGCTTCTCCTTTTTTCTTATAAAAAATAAGGGGAATTATATGAAAAAATTAAAGAAACCAAATATGTTAAAAACTGGAGATAAAGTGGCATTAGTAAGTTTGTCATGGGGTGGAGCAGGTGATTTAGATATACAGTGGAGATATAAGCAAGGAAAGCAAAGACTTGAACAGATTTTTATATCATTTTCTGTTTTGGAATCGGGAGTGATATAATAAGAATTTAATCGATCACCTATGGTAAAACTTTTACTAAAAAAATACTACCAACTATATTAGCCTATGGTATACTAAAGGAAAATTATGGAACCGAAAATTGGCAGTTTGTTTTCCACTTTTATTAATACCACATGAGCGTATTTGGTTATATTTAATTGTTCCATTTGTAGCAATTTTCCAAGGACTTACACAACCGAATGGTACAGCGATTATTTCAAATATAGCAAACAAAGATAAACAAGGTGAAATCCTGGGTATCAATCAATCGATTTCCACTTTGGCATAGGCAATACCGCCAATCACTGCTGGATTTGTAACTGCGGTAAATATTAATTTGCCAATAGGGTTTGCGGCAGGAGCTACCTTGCTTGCTTTGATTACTTTTGAGGTGTTATTTAAAGAAAAAACTCCTAGGAAAGAAGTAGAAGTAATAATAGAAGCAGAAGAAGAGCCTCTTTTAATTGAGTAGCTTAATTTGCTCTTTATTCAGCTGATACTACCATTTGTGTTATTATAAATTGCAGAGACGAGGAATATTATGAAAATTGATTCGATTTTTGAGAAAAAAAAGCCAATATTGTCCTTTGAAATATTTCCACCGAAAAAGGAATCCGCACTTTTAAATCTTGACGAAACACTGAAAAGCTTAAGTGAACTAAACCCCAATTTTATAAGTGTGACTTTTGGAGCAGGAGGAAGTATAACTAATAATTCTACAGTAGAAATCGCAAAAAAGATAAAACATCAATATAATATTGAACCATTGGTACATTTGACATGTATAAATTATAGCAAAGCGCAGATTTGCTATATATTAGACCAACTTAACGACGCAGAAATCAAAAATATTCTGGCCTTACGTGGTGATATTAATCCTGAAATCCCAAGAAAAAATGATTTCACATATGCAAGTGATTTAGTCACATTTATAAAACAATATGGCGACTTTTGCGTGAGTGGTGCTTGCTATCCAGAATCACATATTGAGGCAAAAACTGTTTCTGAGGATATTTTGAATTTGAAGAAAAAGACTGATAATGGTGCAAGTCATTTGATCTCTCAATTATTTTTTGACAATGAGTTGTTCTATAGTTTTAAAGATAAAGTTAGAACGGCAGGAGTAAATGTTCCTATTGAAGCAGGAATTATGCCAGTTATCAATAAAACTCAGATTGAAAAAATGATTTCCTTGTGTGGTGCATCTTTACCGATAGAATTAAGAAAGATGATTGAAAAAAACGAAAATAATAGTGATGCATTATTTGATGCTGGAATTGAGTATGCAATTAATCAGATAAAAGACCTTTTGGAACATGATGTGGTTGGTATACATATATTTACAATGAATAATCCAATCGTAGCAAGAAAAATATATGAAGGAATAAAGACATTATTATAAATTAAAAATGGAGGAATTTAAAATGAAAATAGGAATTATAATACATTCGCATACTGGAAATACATTTTCAGTTGCAGAAAAGCTCAAAGAGGAATTTTTATCAAAAGGACATATTGTAACTTTGGAGCAGGTGACTGCAGTGAATGAAGATCCACAAGCCGCAGCAAATGTCGAACTTAAGACAATCCCTGACACTGCCCAATATGATATGCTCATATTTGGAGCACCAGTGCGAGCATTTTCATTATCACCAGTTATGCTGCTTTATTTAAATCAATTGCCATCACTTGATGGCAAGAAAATTAGTTGCTTTGTTACGCAACAACTTCCTTTCCCTTGGTTGGGTGGAAAAGGAGCAATAAAACAAATGAAAAAAGCTATTATTGCAAAAAATGGAACTGTTCATGAAACTGCAGTTGTGAATTGGTCAAGCAAAAAACGTGAAGATTTAATTACTGATTTAATCAGCAGATTGACGAAATAATTTTATAACATAGAAATAGTTGTAAGAAATTGATGAGAAAAATGATTCAACCAAAAGAAGGGAATAGCTTTATGCACACATATGCTATATACTATAGTAGATAGAAAGTGGATATGTTCCAAAAGAGAGGTTAGAATCTATGAAATGTTTAATTTTACATAATGAAGAAATATCTGAAGAAGATTGCAAAATTGTAACGGTAGAGTCATATAATGAAAAATGGGGTAAGGAGTTGCCCAAGAAATGCAAAAGAATTTCAGGATGGAACTGGATTTGTAAGAATTGCGCAAATCATGAGAAACCTGACAATGCAAAGAAAGCGAAATACTTTAACTATTAGTGATAAAAAAATCATTTAGAACATTGGCGAGGCTGGTGTTCTTTTTTGTATCTAGTTTTGTGTTACATTTATAATCAATAGTAAATATTAGATAAAAAAACACCATTTGATGAATTATTATGAATAATTGATGCTCAAAATTGTGCATATTAAAGATACGAAAAGTTGACTTGATTTTTGATTTCATCTATAATAAACAAATTACACTATGGATACCTCATAGTAAGGAGGAATTATGATTTTTGAAGACAAAACGTTTGAAGCCGCCATATTTGATATGGATGGAACGATGTTTGATACTGAAAGACTACGATTTAAAATGCTAAAAGAGGCATCTCTTGAACTATATAATGAAGAGATTCTTGATTCGATACTTTATGATTCATTAGGCATCAGTGCTGTAAATGGAGAGATTTTGGCCAAGAAGCATTACGGAGATGAATATCCATATAAGGAAATTCGTGAACGTGCTGATAATTTGGAACGTCAATATGTACGTGAAAACGGTGTACCTGTAAAGGATGGTTTGTACAATATTTGGAACGATTAAAGAAAAATCATATTTTTATTGCACTAGCAACATCTAGCAGACGCGAAATTGCTGAAGAATATTTAATTAGGGCAAAGGTTTTGCGATATTTCGATATCCTTGTTTGTGGTGATGATGTGGATAATGGAAAACCAGATCCAGAGATATTTATAAAAGCAGCAAGTGAATTAAGCTGTGATCCATCTAATTGTTTGATTTTTGAAGATTCTGAAAATGGCATTTTAGCTGCATCCGCATCTGGTGGCATGCCTATTTTCATAAAGGATATCAAAGATATAAGTGAAGGCACTAAGAAATTAGCCTTTAAATCTTATCTTGCTATATCTGGATTCGTAGAAGACATTATTCCACTTACACTTAAATTTCCTGTTCCTGATTTAAATGAACAGTTTCCGTTTAGTCAGGATCATATCATTGCTGGAATTCATGGCTTTGGTGCAATCGGTGGGGGATATTTGGCTCAGATATTTTCACATTGGGATGGCTACACAAGACCATATCAAATTATTGGCGCGACTCGAAATGAAAAGCTACGCCAAATAGTAAATTCAATTGGTAAATATAGCGTGAAATTCGAAAGCCTTGCATATTTTCAAACAATTGAGGATATTCATTTGATTGATATTCAGGACAATGAAGAAGTTATAAAAATGTATGAAGTGTCTAAAATAATTGGACTTTCACTTCCTGAATCGGTTATTCGTTTACAAGCAAATGTAATTGCAAAAGCACTTCTCAATCGCTATGAGAAAGGATTGGAGCCATTAACATTATTGATTATAATGAATAAAATCAATCCTGGTCGTTTCGTAAGGACCCATGTAATGAATGCTTTAAAAACAATGACGGATACTAAGACCGCAACAGCTGTGATTAAAAATACTTATTTTTGCGAAACAGTCGTAAATCGTATGGTTTCTGCAATCCCATATGAAGTTATTATGGAAAAACTACAGAATAACATTCAAAATCTTCATCGTAATATATTTCAATACGCTGATGATTTAAAGAAACTATTTGAATTTTCTCAAATTTATCATGATGACGAATATTTGAAAAATGGGAAACGAAGAAAAAAGAGAACTAAAAATGCAGTTTTCGATATTAGTGATTTCCAAAATTTCTATGCTGTTTCCAAGTTTGCAAATGAACTTACAGATTTAAATGTGACTTTGTTTAGTTCTGAACCTGATATGCCCCTTTTTGCAAGTGATAGTAGTCCATTACTTTCTACGCTTAGACAAATTGTCGTAATTGACGATATTAAATCTATGCAAGAGATTAAAAATAAATTATCCAATGGAACTCATGCAATTATAGCTTGGTATTCTAGACTTCTAGGATATAATACAATCGGTCAGGGTATGGGTGATATCCGTGTGGAAAAACTTGCTCTAAATATTATGCGAGATGAGATTAAGCCTGCATTATTAATTGAAAATCCGGATTTCAAAAAGTATATTACTTCATTTATTACTAATTTTATTAAACGTTGCCGAATTTCATTCAAGGATAAATGCGCAAGAGTTGGAAGAGATCCACTTCGTAAATTACAAAATGGTGAGCGTATTATAGGTGCTATCCAATTGGCACAAAAATACAAGGCACCAACGAAAAATCTTGAGTTTGGAGTAGCTTGTGCAATCCTTTATTCCATTCGTTTTGCGACGGGTACCAATTCGGAAGCTGGGAAAGTGAAAGAGCTTTTTGAAAAGAACCACTCTGTAGCAGATGTCTTAACCTATAGTGGCGATTATAATAAATCAAAATATCCAGGGTTAGATTTAGAACAGAATCGTGAACTGATAGAACGAATACAAGATATTTTCAACAAGATTGAAGTCGAAATCCCTTTGATTGGGGAAGAATAAAAATATAGATTTTAAATAAAAAAATTATCATTAAAAATATATAAAAAGATTTATATAATAGAATTGTTTATGCACAGAATCGCACCAGACATATTTTCATATGTAAGTGCGATTTTTGGCTATATTAATATGTTTATAGATAAAAATAATAATTATACATAGGAGGGATTTATGCAATTATCAACATTATGTTATATAGAAAAAGATGAAAAATACTTAATGCTTCATAGAACAAAAAAAGAAAATGACCCCAATCATGATAAATGGCTTGGCATAGGTGGTAAGTTTGAAGTAGATGAAAGCCCAGATGAGTGCTTGCTTCGCGAGGTAAAGGAAGAAACAGGTTTGACGTTACTAGATTATAATTTTCGTGGAATTGTTACATTTGTTTCAGATGAATGGGGAACGGAATACATGCACTTGTTTACAGCAACAAGCTTTCAAGGGAAATTAATTGAATGTAATGAAGGTGATCTTAAATGGGTTGATAAAGCTAAGGTTTTAAGGCTTAACCTATGGGAAGGGGATAAGCTGTTTTTGAATCGACTCAATGGAAGTCATTCTTTTTTTTCTTTAAAGCTAGAATATCGTGGGGAAACATTAATAAAGACAGTAATGCAGGATGCCAATGATGGTAAGAATGAAACGAAAATATTACTTGGCTATGAACGTATGTATCATGAATTGAAGCAGTCTCAGGTCAAAGTAATAGCCGATATGGTTGATTTAAAGGCAAACGGAAAGACCAATTCAGTTACGTATAAACAGCTCATGGTGAAGAAGCTAAATAACCAGAATGTAATTTCAATGATTGAAATATATGTTCCATTTTAGATAGGTGCTGTTTGGTTTTTAGAGGATATTATATTGTGTATCAAATATTTTAGTGATTTCTTGAATTTTGAACTCATTAATTGCTTGAAAAATGAAAAGAAAAGCATACATTATAGTTCTATGAAAAGAGACATCTGTTTAAAGTTGTCTCTTTTTTTATTGGGCCTAGAAATCCTTATAGAATTCTTATAACTTTCAATTATGATATGAACATAAATGGAGGATGAAGAGAATGAATGAATTAATATTAGAAACAAGAAGTCTTTGTAAAACTTTTGGTAAACAAAAGGTTGTTCAGGATATTTGCCTTGAGATTACAAAAAATTCTATATATGGACTGCTTGGACCAAATGGTGCAGGAAAATCAACAACATTAAAAATGGTAACAGGAATGCTTCGCCCAACAAGTGGTGAAATCCTATTTGAAAATCAACCATGGAGTAGGAAGAGTTTAAATGATATCGGAGCTTTAATTGAGGCAGCGCCACTTTATGAGAACTTAAATGCAAGAGAGAATTTAAAGGTAAGGACAACTGTTTTAGGATTGTCGGATGAAAGAATTGATGAAGTATTACATATTGTGGATTTGAAGAACACAGGGAAAAAGAAGGCTGGTCAATTTTCAATGGGGATGAAACAAAGATTAGGAATCGCGATTGCATTGCTCAATAATCCGAGGCTATTGATACTAGATGAACCAACGAACGGACTTGATCCATTTGGAATACAGGAACTTAGAGAATTAATCCGTTCTTTTCCAAACCAAGGAATTACGGTGATTTTATCGAGCCATATACTCAGTGAAGTTGAGCAGGTAGTTGACCATATTGGAATTATTTCCGGTGGAATCTTGGGATATCAAGGTGAAATTAAAAAGGGCCAGGATTTGGAACAATTATTTATGGATGTTGCAGGAAAATACAGAAGGGAAGGCGAATG
>Ga0302173_10000821_pt1 | contig 16329 bp, 15 predicted proteins | sample I_Fen_N3_1_FD_198785 | JGI IMG/M metagenome (GOLD analysis project Ga0302173, IMG submission 198785) | Peat permafrost microbial communities from Stordalen Mire near Abisko, Sweden - I_Fen_N3_1 | ecosystem: Environmental > Terrestrial > Soil > Wetlands > Permafrost | place: Sweden: Abisko... | reverse complement strand
ATATTTCCTAAAAGTTCTATTGCAGGCGCACTAACTTCTGGAATTATAAAATTAACAGTATAATCATCAACCTTTTCAACTTTTACTGGCTTTCCATTAAATATTAATTGACTATATGCCCATCCAGCATTCTTTTCCTTTAACATTTCATTATATGTAAAAACTACATCATCAGCTGTAAATTTTGTACCATCACTCCATTTAACATCTTTTCTTAGTTTTGCAGTATATGTTAATTTGTCCTCAGATGGTGTTATACTTTCAGCAAGAAAATATTCAATTTTATCTGCATTATACATATATAATGGTGAATATACTGCTTTTATTTCCATTAATCCAAAACGATCACTTGTTGTTATTACATTTACAGAATTACCTGGATCTCCATCAATTCCATATGTAAATGTATCTAATTTTGGAGCACTTGCTTCTGTTTTAGTATTATTACTTGTCCCACTGCATCCAGTTAATATACCTAGTACCGTAATTCCTACAATTAAAATCTTTGATAATTTTCCTATTTTCATTTGTTTTCCCCCTTATTTATGCTGATAGCAAACCTTTATACATTTATAATATCATTCACTATTACTTTTTCATATAAACCCCATAGATTTACTTGGTTTATATTCAGATTATATCACTCAGATTTCCTTTGTCAATATAATTATGTTACTTTTTTATTAAAACTTATATTTTACCATACATGAGTTATTATTCTTTTAAAATTGATAATATAAATAAAGACACAAGAATTCGGCAGATATTTTTTCATTAAGAAAATTTATTTTAGAAACGTATATGTAAATCACCTCACTCCTACTACAAGCTCCATTATGTATTTCATAATATTTATCAACTTTTTGTTGGCTAATCAATTTTTATAAATATAAAAAACTACAACTTTCAATATAAATAAGTTGTAGCTTTTCTTTCATTTCTCTAATTAGATGTTACAGAAAAAGTATTTGTATTAAAATTATAACCTTTACCACCATTATAACTTGATGTAATTTCATATCCAAATTGTATATTATCGAATACAATATCTCCATACCATTTTGGTGTATTCTTAATCCAGTTAGCTATTGCATTAATATCTATAGACCCTGAACTAATATTTCCATTAGTTCTTATAAATGAATAAACCATATTTCCTGTATTATTTGATCCATTGTTTCCTATATATACATTCCAGGTATGACCTCCTATGGATACATTTTTATACACTGGAATAGGACCTGCTGAATCCCACTTATATGAAATCGGATTTACCGCTCCATATTTATTCATCCACAACATAATTTCATGTTTATTCTTACTAGGATGATTAGGATCATAAGCACTAGGATCAGATAACCAAACATCATAGGTAGTTTCCATAGCAGTTCCACTTGTAGGAACTGTGACATTGAAGCTACTTGTAGCTGTCTTTACAGTACTTAACTTTTTGTTTATTACTTTTTCAACATGTGGGTAAGACTTTATGCCTCCAGTACTTGGCTGTGCTGACCATGTTCCCCAATTACTATATGAGTTAGCCCAAATAGTTTGAGGACCTACCGTATCTGGTGACCATACATCATTATTCAAGTTATATCCGCCATTAGACCATGCACCATATTTTTCTGATGATGACCATACTGAAGTAGCATTTGCTTTATCATTAGGCCCAAATACTGTTAACACTGATGTAAACAATAAAACTGAAATTCCAACTTTTATGATTTTTTTCATCATTTTTACTCCACCTCATTATTGTATTACTTATTTAACTTAAACATCTTTATATATTCTTGTCTCCCATATCCCTTTTTCTCAAATTTTAATTTAATCTGGTAGTTGAACATGTCCAGGAATAATATATGCTGGAGAACTTCCGTTTTGAGGTAACGCTGTTATTGTGTCTGTAACCGATATTCCACGGATATCTGTGATTCTTATCTTAATAGAGCCTGTCCCCATATTATTACCGAGGAAATGGTTATACGGCATTTTTTCCATGTTAACCCAAGCACTACCCTTTAGAAATTCCATTTTCACAACAGGATATTTATGATTTCTTACTTGAATAGCTGCCCAATATGGACTACTACCTTCTTTTATACGATAAGAAAACATTCCAGTTATAGGTGCCTTTACTATGTGCCAATTAATATTGATTTTTCCTGCAGACATATTACCGATTTTAGCAAAAGAAGTTGGACAAAGATCCAAAGCCCCCTTAGGTGCTTCAGGATATTCATCTGTAACATATACAGTAGTCTTTTTTCCATTTGGTCCTTGCACCTCTAAATATGCACCAGCTAAAGCCGCATTAATTCCATTATAGTTAAGGTCAGTAGTATTTAATGCAGTAATTTCCATTGTAGACGGAATAGGATCTAGAAGTACTGCACCGCCAGAATATCCTGAACTAGTATATGTAGCATAACCTGAATGATTGTCATTCCAAGCAGCAAAGGCTTGTACTGAAGAACATACTAAGACATTCATAGCGACTATAGTTGATACAATTAACTTTCTTTTTAAACTACTTCTTTTCATAAAGATACCCCACTTTCAAATTTTAAATTACTAATTTAGCTAAATATTTTGTCCAAATTTATATTATAATTATCTAAAACGTTACATATTGTAACTCTTTATATGATTACAACTATATATTCTCATAATTTTTAAATTAAATACATACTTTCTCCTTAAAACATACAAAATCTAGCATCAACAGCGAATATATTTTATTTTTTCTAAAATACTGCTTTTATGCTCAAAAATGTACAGTTTATGATAAAATATTGATTTTTTCTATATTATGTTATCGATGGAATTATGAATCAGGTAAGTGGCGTAAATAAGGAAAAGAACCATCTTATTAAACTCAATAAAAAAAGCCATCCTCTTATGGATAACTTCCTCTTTAATGCTACTATTTCTAAATTTTAATTACCTAATCCCCAATGCGTAATTAATATTGTTATAATGCATAAGCTAATCAATACAGTTATGGAATTAGTAATTCCAGCTCTTTCATGATCTCCATTACATTTTACGGTATTAATAACTGACATTGCTGTTATCGGTGAAAACATAATAATAGCTAAAGCCTGTCTTACTGTTATTGAATATGGTAAATATGTATAACACAAATAAGAAGCTATTGCTGAGCATAAGTATCTTACTACAATAGTTGTTCCGACCTTTTTTAATAAATTTATATTAAAACTTAATTCAAACGCTCCTCCTATCATAAACATAGCAAGAAAAGCATTGCCACTGCCAAAAATACTTGCTATTTTGTATACATCAGGTGGCATTCTAATTTCAGCGAAATAAAAAACTAACATAACTGTATAAACATCAAAGGGAACCGAAGAAAATATTTTTTTAAAGAATGTTCTTATTCCTCCACTATTCTTTCCTCCTACAATGTTTGATGCTACTGCATAAGTTGCTCCAGTACACATAAGTGCATTTCCAGCATCAAATAAACATGTAACTATAATTGCTGTGGGGCCTAAAAAACTTTGCAAATACGGCATTGCAAAAGTTCCAATATTATAGCCAGAATAGTTAATCACATTAAAGGCTTTTTCTGCATTATCTTTCTTAAATGCAATTAAATATCCAATTACCATTAGTAATATATTCATACCTAATCCAAGCATGGCTACAAAAATCAAACTATTATCTCTTTGAAAATTTGAAAAACTAGCAATTACAGCCCCGGGTAAAGTTACATTCATAATCAGCTTCATAATTGTTCTATTATCATTGTAATTAAATAAACCTTTCTTCTTCAGCAAATATCCACTTATTATTATTAATATAAAACTTACTGCCTTAAGCAACGTTTCTCCCATATATCATCCATCCTAAAAAGGTGAGGGCAAAGCCTCACCTAAATTTTATATTTTATTATTACAACTCTTTGTCAATAGCACTACCATTCGTTTCAATTACTTCTTTATAATAATAAAATGATTCTTTCTTCATACGCTTTAAATTTCCATTACCATCGTTATCTTTATCTACATAAATAAATCCATAACGCTTCTTCATCTCACCAGTGCCCGCACTAACTATATCAATTGGCCCCCACCAAGTATATCCAAAAATATCACACCCATCATCTATAGCTTCTCGGAGTGCTAAAAGATGATCTCTTAAATATTCCTTACGAGGTTTATCATTAATAGTTCCGTCCTGATTAATCTCATCTACCATCCCCAAACCATTTTCTGCAATAAATAATGGCTTTTTATAACGATCATATAACTCGTTACAAGTATATCTAAAGCCTAATGGGTCAATTGGCCAGCCCCATTCAGATTTTTTCAGATATGGATTTTCTGCTCCAATTCCACCTCCAGTATTAAATTGCATAGTAGATCCAGCAATAAATGTAGACGTCCTGTAGTAACTAAAAGCCAAATAATCATTAGTATATTTTTTAATTAGTTCCAATTCACCTTCTCTAACATCAAGTTCAGCTCCCAATTCCTTCATTAATTTCTTTGCATAACCTGGATATTCCCCTCTTAACATAACATCTGAGAAAAGTAAAGATCTTCGTCTAAGATTGTAGGTTTCAAAAACATCTTCTGGCTTACATGTATTTGGGTATGTATTGCTTAAAGATAACATACACCCTATTTGTGAATCTGGCATAATTTCATGGCAAAGCTTAACCGCATTAGCATTAGCTACAAACATGTTGTGGCTTGCTTGAAATGCTAATGGAAACCAATTATCTATACCAGTAGTATTAATTGCTGCAGCCAAATAAGGAATTCTTATTGCATTATTAATTTCATTAAAAGTCATCCAATACTTCACTTTATTTTTATATCTATTGAAAATAACATTACAATACTTATCAAATAATGGGATCAACTTTCTGCTAGCCCAGCCATTATATTTTTTTGTAAGTTCTAGAGGTGTTTCATAATGAGAAATTGTAACTACTGGCTCTATTCCATATTTTAAGCATTCATCAAATAAATCATCATAAAACTTCAAACCTTCTTCATTTGGATTTTCTTCTTCACCATTTGGAAATATTCTAGTCCATGCAATAGATGTTCTAAAGCATTTAAAACCCATTTCTGCAAATAGCTTAACATCTTCTTTGTAGTGATGATAAAAATCGATTGCTTCGTGAGATGGATACTTTTTACTTTCATCAATTTCTAAACTTATATTTTTAAATCTACCTTCACCGACTCTAAGCACATCACAAATTCCAATGCCCTTTCCATCTTCTAAATAAGCACCTTCACATTGATTAGCTGCTACTGCTCCTCCCCATAAAAATCCTTTTGGAAATTCTTTTGACATATGTTTTCCTCCAATCTATGATAAATCTGCTCCATTATTAGAAATTACTTTTTTATACCAATCAAATGATTTTTTCTTCTTTCTATTATACGTACCATTTCCTAAATCATCTGCATCAACATAAATAAAGCCATATCTTTTACTAATCTGGCAAGTTGACATACTTACTAAATCTATGCACCCCCAAGGAGTATACCCCATTACATCTACACCATCTTCAACAGCATCTGCTATTGCCTGAATATGATCTCTAAAATATGCTATACGATAATCATCTATAATACTTCCATCATCTTCAACTTTATCTTTATTACCTAAACCATTTTCCACAATAAATAATGGCTTACGATATCTGTCATATATATCAATTAAAGAATATTGCAACCCGATTGGATCTACCTGCCAATTCCATTCTGTTACATCCAAATATGGATTCTTTACACCAGTTGATATATTACCATTAACCTTTTCCCTTTTTTCTGCATCAATACTAGATACTAATGACATATAGTAGCTAAATGATACAAAGTCAACTGTATAAAGCTTTAATATTTCTTCATCACCTGGTTCCATCTTTATATTAATCCCTTTTTTTTCTAATTGATTCTTAATAAACTTTGGATACTCTCCAAAAACCTGTACATCTGAATAAAAATAATTATCTCTATTATCTTTTAAAGCAAGTATACAATTTCTAGGATCACAATTTTCTGGATATGTGAGTGTTCTTGTTAACATACATCCCATCAAAGCTCCAGGTATTATTTCTCTCATATACTTTGTAGCTAGACTGCTTGCAACAAACTGGTGATGTAGCGATTGATATATGATTTCTTCCAATTTTTCTTTATGATAGCGATCTGTTACAAGACCAATTGTAGTAAAAGGATGTCTAAACACGCTATCAATTTCATTGAAATTAAGCCAGTACTTAACTAAATCTTTATAACGATTAAATACTACCTTGCAGAATTTTATAAACATATCAACTACAGGTCTTTGATACCAGCCATCATAATTATTAGAGAGATATAATGGCATTTCATAGTGGTGTAAGGTTACTAATGGTTCAATATTTCTCTTTCTCATTTCTGTAAATAAATCTTCATAAAATTGAAGTCCTTTTTCATTTGGTTCTTCTTCTACTCCAGTTGGAAAAATTCTAGTCCAAGCTATAGATACACGTAATACCTTAAATCCCATTTCAGCAAATAAATCTAAATCTTCTTTATATCTATGATAAAAATCAACTCCATGTCTCTTTCCATAAAGTGATGCATCATTACTTTCCATAGCTGCTTTAATATCTGCATCTGTAATTCCATGTTGTGCTACATAATCTTTTGGATCAACCTTTGGTTTATATGTGCTACAATCTGCAACTGACATCCCCTTACCATCTTCATTCCATGCACCTTCACATTGGTTTGCTGCAGTAGCACCTCCCCATAAAAATCCTTCTGGAAATCTATTTTCTTTCATTCTAATATTCCTCCTTTTAAATAGGCGGATAAAAACCCGCCTAACTAAACATATTTATTCTTTACTCTTCCAAAATGTAATTATTACAAAAACTATTGCAATTTTATATTATTTCTTTTAATTTATGCTTGTTTAGCTTCTTCTTTTGCTTGTCTATTTGACATTAACACAAATGGTGCCCATGTAAAAGTACATACTGCAAAAATTATTATTTGAACTATTACCCCTTGCCAGCCATGTCCAATAAATGGTCCTATAAGAACTGGTACTCCAAAAGGTACATCTACAGTATTACATGGCATAAATCCAATTTTAGTTGCAAAAAGTGCAATTGCCGTAGCTATTCCCGAATTTAAAATAAATGGTATTGCAAAAGTAGGATTTAATACTAACGGTAACCCAAATACTATCGGTTCACTAATTCCACAAAGTCCTGGTAAAAATGCAACCTTTGCAATCATTTTATGATCATCTCTTTTTGAAAAAATGAATATAGCAAATATCAAAGATAAAGTAATTCCTGCCCCACCTGCTACGATAAAGTTTAGCCAGAAGCCATAAGTTACTGCTTGAGTTGCAACTCCACCTGCATTTACTGCAGCTACATTTGCTGCAATTGCCGCTGCAATTAATGGATTTCTAATTGGAGAAATTACAAGTCCTCCATGAATTCCCAAGAACCAGAACAATTGAGAAAAGATAACGATTGCAATAATACCAGCTGGACTTTGGAATACTACTTCAAGTGGAGCTTGTATTGCTTGATAAATAAAGTCATTAACATACATTCCCGTAACGTTAAAAAATACATTTCCAGCAATAGCTGTTATAGTTAATGTAATCATTATTGGAATCAATGTATTAAATGAAGTTGAAATTCCTTTTGGTACAGAAGGAGGCATTTTAATTTTAATTGCTTCAATTTTTGTTAACTTACTAAATAATTCCACTACTAATACTGCTATAATCATTCCTACGAATAAACCTTGTGCTCCGAGTGCTGCTCCTGGAATACCAGCAGCGGTTCCCTTTTGCTTGTCTACAATTACTGTTACTACTTCTGGAATTACAGATATATAAGATGCAACTACAACTACACCTGTTATATATTCTGGAACTTTATTTGCTTTTGCCAGCTGCATTGCAATTAAAAATATAACTGGTACTGTCATAAATGACATAGTTGCAAAATTAACTGCTACAAATGCTGGTTTTATTTTTTCTAAAATCGGTATCCATTTTGCAAGCCCAGTTGTAGGGCTGCAAATCAAAGAATTAAATAAAGTTGCAAAAGAACCAACTATAACAAATGGCATAAATATTGTAAATGCATTTTTTATACTACCTAAATATTTGTTTTCTTCTACCTTTTCAGCTATAACTAATAGTCCATCTTCAAACTTTTTTGAAATCTTTGACATAATTATATACCTCCCATTAATTCTTCAGCTTGTTTTAAAACAGCTTCTCCATCGCACCTTCCATAAGCTGAGGCCTCAATAACTGCAATCGGCGCTTTTTCTCCTACAATTTTGGTAACTTTTCTTAGAATATGTCTTACTTGTGGACCTAATAATAATACATCAAAATTCCCAAGTTCCTCTTCAATTTGAGTTTGATCTACTGCCCAAATTTTATGATCCTTTCCTTGAACCTTTGCAGATTCCTCCATTTTTGAAACAACTAAACTTGTTGACATTCCTGCACAACATGCTAACATAATTCTCATAATCTCTTCCACCTTTCAAAATATAATTATATATAATTTTAATAATTAACTTATTTGTCTTTTAATTCTTTAAGTGTCTTATATAAATTCACAAATTCTGATGTAAAATCTTTAGCCATCATTGCCATTGTAAGATGATCCTGTGCATGAACTAAAATAATATTTAGTTCTACTGGATTTCCTTGGGCCTCATTTTGTATCATATCTACTTGAGATTTGTGAGCTGCTCTTAATTCATTTTCTGCTTCCTTTAAACATTTTTCTGCTTCCTCAAAGTCAAATTCTCTTGCAGCTTCAAGGGCTAATAAAGATTGAGATTTTGAATTTCCTGCACTTAATATTAATTCAAAAGCTGTATTATATTTATTTTCATCCATTATTCTCATCCTCCATGTCATTTTGTATTTTTTCAAGTAAATCCTGCAATACTTGGAAATCCTTCTTTTTAATTAATTCATTAATGTAGTTTTTATTAGATAATAATTTTGAAGTAATTCTATAAAATGATTGTAGATTTTTATTGCGCTTATCTTCAATAGAAACTAAAAATACAATTTGTACCATTATTTCATCCCATTTAATTGGACTTTTTAAAATACCTATGCATACAAAGGTTTCATCTGTAAGTGCTATATTAGGATGTGGCATTGCTACTAAATTTCCAAACTCTGTTTTTGCTAACCTTTCTCTTTTTAGAATGGCATCATAAAAATTGTCTGGAATATCCTTAAATTTCTTTATATGATTGCACATATACTTTAAAATTTCTTTTTTGTTTTGTAAATCTATATCCAATATAAATAGAGATTTATCATAATAGTTGGTAACACTGTTGACTTTATCAGATTGAAAAAGCTTTTCCATAGCTTTTATATCTTTTGATTCTAGAAAATACTTAACTTCTTGAATAGGTACAGGTACTTTTGCAGATATCGGTACTGTTGTAAATATATAATTAATATTTTTAAAATTAATCTTTTCAACACTTCTAACATCACAAATTTCAATTTCATTTATATATTCTTGGAAAGCTTCCTTTAGTTTATAAGCTAATAGCTGAGCACTTCCTTTCCCAGAAGAACATACTAATAAAATATTTTTCTTTTCTACATTTGTTCTTTGCCTTTCAAGTGCTAATGCAAATGTTAATGCTATATATCCAATTTCATCATCACTTAAAATTTTTCCATACCTTTCAGTAATGACTGTACACGCCTGTGTTGCCATAACATATGGTAAACTAAAACGCTCTTTAATATCCTTAAGTAATGGATTTTTCATTGTCATGTCAAATTTCACTCGAACTTTTAATGGCACTAAATGTTGTCCTAGTAACATCATCAGTTCTAAAATCAAATTTAAATCCTTCATATACAACTTGTAACATTTCTTTAACAACGTCATTTATTTCTTGATCTATGACTATATTGCCTTTTCCATCCTTAATCAAATCCAACATTTTCTTGCCTGCTAAATGTACTGCAATATATTCAATTTCTGATTTTGGAAATTCAACATCAAAACGTTTACTTATAAGCCTCGCGCAATCTTTAGCAAGTTTTAGTTCTATATCGCCAACTAACTCACTCATCTCATTATTTCCTAATGGAATATAATAATTGGCTTTAATTCTTTTTATTGCTATATGAATATGAACTATTAAATTTTGAAATGCAACATCAGATATTTTATAGTTTTTATTATCAATTACTTTCATAATAATCTGTGCTATTTCTTTTAACTCTTCATTAAGCTCTTCAGGGTAATTCAAATCAATTTTGATTCTTCTTTCTGTAAATTCTGCAATACATAATCTTAAATCAAATTCAGCTCCAACAACTCTAATACCATGATATGGTTTTCTATCTATTTCTAAATTATATTTTCTCATTAAGCTTTCAACTTCTTTTATATCATGAGTCAATGTTTTCTTTGATACATAAATCATCTGACTTAAGTCTTCAATTTTTACATAATCTTTGCAATTCAATAAGTATTCAAGTAAATATTGAATACGTTCCTCAGATGTTTCTGGTAAATATAGTTTTTGATTTAGTAATTTAAATTTCTTAATTTTCTCAAAATCATCAATTACAAGCCTGTACCCATATCCATGCTTTGATATTATATGAGCACCATTTTCTATTAAAGTTTCATCTAAAATTTTTAATAATGTTCTTATTGTTTTACTACTTAAGTTTAATTTTTCTGAAAAACTTTCTGCTGTTTTATACTCCTTTTCCGATAATAAATTTAATAAACTCATCTGTCGTTTATCTAACATAGGACATATACTCCTTTCAAATAAAGAGATAATCCATATAGCAAAAGGATATCATTTTTATTATTACTAATACTTTTTAATTTCTTTTACTTTATATACCTATAATAACATTTAGTACTTTTTACCTCAATTACTACTTTTTCCACTTTCTATGTGGAAGTTTTTTCTCTAATTTATTAAAATACAACTTTCACTATTATTTTGTCTTTATTAGAGCATATACTATTTTTAAATACACTATTAACATTTCATCCTGTAAGTTCTAGCTGTTAACCATCATCACTTGAAATCATTAAATTATAATATGACATTCCATTATTCAATTTTTAATTATATTATTAAACAAAAAAATCCAATCCATAGATAAAATAATCTACAAATTGGTCATGCCTAATCGCATCAGTAACACTCCATATAATGTGTATACGTATGGCTATAGCATTAAAATAAATACATGTAAATAATAATTCTTTGTTTGATAACCTACTCCCTCAAAATATTCGTATATTCATACATTTCCCTACTTTCTAGCTCTAAAAACCACATAATTATAATATTTATAATAAATATCCACAGATTTAAAACCTGCTTCTTTTAACATATTTATTTGAACACTCATTTTATCCATCTTATCTAATTTTATTCTTCCATATGTATCATCCTTTTCTTCCCTTAACAATGAACAGTTTTCAATATAACTTAATTGATACTCTTTAACAATTTCTTCTGAATCACAATCTTCACCTTTTACTTGATCTGCATTAATAAAAACTCCGCCTTCTTCCAGCATATTAAATATATTCTTATATAAATTTCTCTTTTCATAACTATCTAAATGATGAATAGACAATGCTGAAATTATAGCCTCATACTTTCCTCCACTAATTCCAACTCTATAGTCTTCTACATTAAAACTTATATTATCTAATGTCTCAAATCTTTCTTTTGCTATAGCTAACATTTCATCAGCAATATCTACTAATGTATACTTCGCATTAGGATACTTTTTAATAACTAATTTAGTAAGCAATCCAGTCCCCGCACCTAAATCAAGTATCTTCCCCTTTTCATTATTTATCTTAACTAGTTCAACTGCTGTACCATAGAAAATATCCATTAAAGGTATTAACTCATTTCTTTGCATATCATATTTTTCTGCTGCTGAATTAAATATTTTTGCCACTGATTTATTCATTTTTATTACCTCCTTGTCTACATATATATTATATATATTTTTATTATATAATTAAAATATATATAAGTTATTACTATAATAACCAGGAGTTATATTATGGCTGTAGATTTAAATCTTTATAAAGTATTCTATGTAGCTGAGAAATTATATATATCCCATCCCCCACTACTAGTAAATCAATTAAGGCACATGAGAGAAAATAACAAGTCCAAAATGTCATGTTTATTTTTTAAAAGTTGTTATCTGATTGAAAAAGGGGTGAAAAATAAATTTAATTATTTTCACCCCTCTTTTCTCAATTTTAATTTTTAATCAATTTATTCTAGTAGATTCCTGCCTTTCATTATTTTAAAGCATTTAAAACTGCTTCATAATTAGGTTCTGCTGTTACTTCTTCACAGTATTCAACATGAGTCACTATATCATTTTCATCTACTACAAATACTGCTCTTGTTAACAAACCTAGTTCCTTAATATAAGTCCCAAATTCTTTTCCAAAGCTTCTGTCTTTATAATCTGATAAAGTTTGTACTGCTTCAATTCCTGCATTTCCACACCATCTTGCTTGAGCAAAAGGTAAGTCCATAGATATTGTATAAATCTTTACATCTTGCAAATTCGCAGCTTCTTGATTAAATTTTCTTACTTCTACATCGCATACTGCTGTATCAATTGAAGGTACACTTACATATACTCTCTTTCCTTTTAAATCTTTTGCATCTACTGGATTAAGTCCATTATCTATTACTACAAAATCTGGAGCTACATCTCCAACCTTAACTGTATTACCTTCTAATGTTACTTGATTTCCTTGAAATTTAACGTTCATATTTCTTCCTCCTAAATTTATATATATACTTTCAAATTAACAACTTTCAATTGTCAATCATCAATTGTCAATTAGTGATGAAATTCTTTCAGAATTTCTTAGATTAAGATGTACAATTTTTTAGTGGTTTACTAGATATCTTTCGGCTTCATATATACTAACTGCCCCATCAGCTGCAGCTGTTAACACTTGCCTAACTGATTTTGTACGAATATCTCCTATTGCAAATATTCCATCCACGCTTGTTTTGCAACTCTCATCGGCAATAATATAACCTTGTTTATTTAAATCAACTAAATTTTTTACAAGCTCTGTTGATGGAGTGCTTCCAATTGCTACAAAAAGTCCATTCATTTTCAATTCACTTATTTTATTATCCTTAGTATTTTTAACTTGTATTTCAGTTAAAGTTTCTTCACCATGAAGTTCTGTAACTGCACTATTCCAAATTATTTCTACGTTATTAGTATTAAACAACTTTTCTTGTGCAACTTTATTAGCTGATAAAGACTCGCCTCTACTAATTAAATATACTTTTTCAGCTATTCTTGAAAGATGTAGTGCATCTTCTACGGCAGTATCTCCTCCACCTACAACAGCAACTATTTTATTTCTAAAAAATCCACCATCACAAGTAGCACAATATGATATTCCTCTTCCACCTAATACATCTTCTCTATCTAAACCTAATTTTTTAGGCTTAGCTCCCATTGATAAAATAACCACTTTAGCTTCATAAGTCTCATTATCAGTTATAACCTTTTTAATATCTCCATCAATTTGTATATCTAGAACTTCTTTATATTCCATAGTTCCACCAAATTTCTTTGCATGCTCATACATAATATTGGCAAGATCTGATCCTGTTATATCTACAAATCCTGGATAATTTTCAACTTCATTAGTAGTTACCATCTGACCACCTTGAAATTGTTTTTCAATCATCAGTGCATCTAATTGTGCTCGTCCTGCATATAATGCTGCAACTAAACCTGCTGGTCCACCACCAATTATTATAATATCTTTCATGTTTTATTCTCCTCTTCCCTCTAAATTTATATATTTTCTTATTAATTGATTTACTTATTAGTCTCTTATAAAAATTTAATTTATAATTTTTATAAATTAAATTTTATTCAACTGTATTTTATAATAATATTTACAACATGATTTGTCAACTAGTTTTTATTTCTTATTAATAATTATATGATTTTATTTCTTATTAATAATTACTTTCAAATTAAATAATTAAATACAATCTTCATAATATCTTCATAATAATTGTATACAATAACCTTATAAAGTGAAACTTGATTCAGGTGGGGTTTTATCCCCAACTAAATCTTAGTTGAACTTATGCCCTCAAGGGGCACCTCGTCTAGGGTCGTGCCACTGTTATCTCCCGCTTAAAGAAGGGGGGCGTGTTACAGTGGCTAGACATCAGATAAATTTAAAGGGGGTATTAATTATGAATATGACTCATTACATGTCCTTACTTTCAGATAATCAACCTTGGAATCTAATTATTTTTATGGCTATACCAGTTATTTGTGCCGAATCTCTTACAATTTCAGAATTTTATATACTATTCAACAGAAGTAAAAGCGGTGGCTTAAGATCATTCAATAAAATTGTTGGGACTTTTGCAGGATTATACTTTACAGGTATTTTTATTTATTTATTTTCTACAGCAGTTATTCCATTAACTAGTGGTGGTGGCTGGCATGGTATAATCGATGTATTAGCTGTTGGTTTCTATTTACTTGGAGTTATCTTTCTTCTCCCTATTTCTTTAATGGAACTTGGAATAATCTTTAAGAATAAAACTTCAGATGAAAAAATGAAACTTCATTTTCTCCTTATTAGTGGGTTTCTAGTTGTGGCTCATATTGCAATGATATTTGGTATGGTAAATCCTGAAATCGTAAATAATATGTCAAATATGCCTAACATGTAAAAATATAAGTTAAAGGTTGGAGCGAATTTATGCTCCAACCTTTTTTTGAATTTAGTTTATACAGCATATAAACACTTATATGTTTTTAATTTTTCCGTCTACAAAGCCATTAATATATCTATTAGTTAAAGTTGTAAAAATAATTTGCATAAATAAACTACTATTCTCTTTCAGCCTACCCTAATACATTTCACGCATATTGCTACTGCCTTTTTTAGAATAATATAATGCTCCTCTCTAACTAATCCTACTAAAATTAATATAATCCCTATTATAAACGTTAAAATAGAATATCTAAAATCTTTAATAAATTTATTTAACACTTTTTATTTCCCCCAGTCTCTTTTCAACCTTTTGTAACTTTACTATTCAATCTATATCCAACTAATATACTTAGTAACATATTTTTTTTTGATTGTGCCTTATAATACTATTTTACCTAAAACATTAAAAATCTTATATCGATTTACTTTTCATTAACATTTCATTTTTGTAAGATTAGGCTCTAACAAAAAAATCAAAGAATGAATACTTTTCACATAAATTCATCCTTTGATTTATATTTAACTAATACAAACTAGTTTCAAAGTTTGATTGGCTATTTATTTAAATACATCTTAACCTACAACTTTTAAAATTTTCTTAATTATCTTATATGAAATAAAAGTTATTATCCATATACTAACTACATCAATAGCTAGCATTATCATTGAATTTGAAAATAAAAATAGTTGAATTCTCCCAGTTTTATATTCCATCCTATCAAGAATTATTCCTGTAATTAACATATTTACAAACGCACCTATACCTAAAGATAAATAGACAACTATCATATTTTCGTTAGCCTTACAAGAAAATATTTTGCTTACTGTTTCCAATTTAGCTCTCTTTTCCAATACATTAAATATTAATAACATAATACCTATAATAACTACTGAAAATACAATTCCCTTTAATATTATTAGTAAGTCATCACTATGAAAATATCCTCCATAAAATAATATACTTAAACGTTTTGAATTTCCATACATTATACCACCAAAAATTTTATCCATTACAGAATTATAAAGTCCATGTCCAAGGTAAGTTAGAACCCCTCTAAATTTACAGAAAATAAGTATTGTTGCTGCACCTAGAGTTATCATGCCAAAGTAAGCTATTATTGAATTAGAAAATAATAAATCTATTTCAATCATCAGTAATATTCCTATTGTCCCAAATAAAATCAACCTAATTAACTCTATTAAAATAACTTCAGGGTACCAATTTACAATTGATATAAGTTCATTATTTTTCACATATATAGTAACTGCTATATAGAGATACATAATAATAAATAATCCCAATGTTATCATTAAGCATATTAATTCATTGATTTTTATTTGCTTTTTAGTAAATGGTCCACTACACAAAAACATTGTTGTGTTTCTTTTATTAACTCCATTGGCAAAAATATAAATAGCTAAAAATATAATCCCCAATATAAAATACTGATCCAAATTGGTTACCCTAA
>Ga0302173_10000820_pt1 | contig 16349 bp, 10 predicted proteins | sample I_Fen_N3_1_FD_198785 | JGI IMG/M metagenome (GOLD analysis project Ga0302173, IMG submission 198785) | Peat permafrost microbial communities from Stordalen Mire near Abisko, Sweden - I_Fen_N3_1 | ecosystem: Environmental > Terrestrial > Soil > Wetlands > Permafrost | place: Sweden: Abisko... | reverse complement strand
ACTGCACTTCTAAGTGAACGTGAAATAATTTCAATAGCCTTTAAATGAAGAGTATCTGTTAATTCCCAAGCTCCTTTTGTAATATATCCTTCAATAGCATGAGTTAAAGCATCCATACCTGTAGCTGCTGTTAATCCCTTTGGCATTGATGACATCATTTCTGAATCAACAACTGCTATAACTGGAATATCATGTGGATCAACACATACAAATTTACGTTTCTTTTCTTCATCTGTAATTACATAGTTAATTGTAACTTCTGCTGCAGTTCCTGCTGTTGTTGCTACTGCTATAATATCAACAGATTTCTTTTTAGTATCAGCTACACCTTCAAGACTTCTCACATCTGAAAATTCAGGGTTATTTATAATAATTCCAATAGCTTTTGCAGTATCAATTGATGAACCGCCACCTATTGCTAATAAGTAATCTGCACCAGATGTTTTAAATTTTTCTATACCAGATAAAACTACATTTATAGTCGGATTAGCTTTTACATCATCAAAAACTTCAAACTCTAAGTTATTTGCTTTTAATAGATCTGTTACTTTCGTAGCTACATTGAATTTTATTAAATCCTTATCAGTAACAACTAATGCCTTCTTGTAACCTCTTGTTTTAGCTTCTGTAACAATATTTTCAATTGCTCCTGGTCCTATATAACTTGTTTCATTTAAAATCATTCTATTTGCCATAATACTCAATCTCCTTTTAATTAATTTTATAATAGTTTTGCACTTTAAATTTAAACCATACTTAATAGCAGTCTTTAATAAGATTAATTTACCTTTTACCACTATAAAATATAATATTAACATCCTTAATTATACATAAATTCCATCAAATTAATAATAATACTTATTTTTGTATTTGTAAACAGTTTCAAAAATGACTTATGATAAATCCTTTCTTTAACTGATTATATTATTATACATAAATCTAAATGTATTAAGTCTGGTATAATTTCTAAAAAGTTACTCTGTTAAATAATTAACTTTTCTAGACACAAAAAGTAAACTCTCACATTTACTAATCAATCTACTAATTACCCTCGAGGAGTCTCAAGTATAATTAGTAGATTATATTCCATATTATGATATATTATAATAAGTTATCTAAGACTATTGCTATATACGGAGGTAATTTATGATTAAAATTTACTTCTAGCTTAGTCTTAGAATAACTTTATTAAACTAAATAATCTTCTGAAACAGTAACATTAAAATCTCTTGCTAAGTCTCTAAAGTTTTGAGAAGTTATTGTTTGCTTCTTTCCACCCATAGATAATACCTTAACTAAAATTTCAGCTGATTTTTCTACTGTGTCCATAAGGCCAAAAGTTAAATCTAAGGTTTCTCCTGAACAGAAAATTCCATGATGAGCCCAAATTACAACATCGTGGCTTTTCATTAATTCACCAGTAGCTTCTGCAATTGCAGCTCCACCAGGAACCATCCAAGGAACTATGCCTATACCACTTGGGAATACTACTGGACATTCTGTTGCCATTTCCCATAATTCTCTAGTAAATACTGCTCCATCTAATGGTAATATAAACGTTAAAGCAATAACATTTGTAGTATGTGAATGCATTATAACTCTATGTGCTCCATTTGTTTTTTCCTTCTTAATTGAGTGACTCATTAAATGAGAAGGTAATTCACTTGTTGGTTTTGCTTCATTTAGACCCCAAACTATTTTGTAGTTTTCACCGTTTTCATCAATCTTAACTATTCCTGCATTTTCTTCTAAACAAACTGTCATGTTTCTTATAAATTTTCCACTTCCAGTTACTAAGAAATATTCATTAGCTAAGTTTTTAACAGTTACTCCAATTGGAGTGTAAGCTGAATCTTCATTTATAAATCCTTTAACTGAAGCAACTTCATCTTCTGTTAATCTGTAAGTTATGTTACCACCATTTCTCTCATGCCAACCTTTAAGCCATGAATCATCAGTAATCTTCTTAAAGTTTTGTACAAATTTCATATCTTCTAATACCATTATTATCTCCCACTTTCTTTTTGATCATTTAATAAATATATTAAACATATTTTTAAAATTCAGCTATTTATATAGCTCTAGAATTAAATTTACACTTTCTATGTTTAATTATACTTAGTTTTTTTAACAATTGCAATGCTTTTTTGTTGTTTTTATTTGTTTTTATTTGTATGCAACTATAAATACAACATATATATTCTTTTTAAGCTATTTATACTTAATTTAATGTATTATATTGCTTTATTTATAATTATTTATATACAAATAAATAATTATAAAAATAATTTTTAGCAATTTGAAATATTTTTTTACTTAATTATGTTTGATTTAGTATTTAAAATAAACATATCAAACATAAATACAAACTAAAAACAATATCAATTACCTATTTTATTTTTATTTAGCCTTATGATTTTGTATTCATATTTTCCAATATTTAATACACCTGAAGGAATAGTTTGTTTTTCAAAAATATCATAAGCTTCATCTGATAAATTAACATATCCACCTTTTCCATCCATATTTACGATAAATTCATATAACTCATTATTATCATGCCTCGGTGCTACTAATGTACCTTCCGAAACATCTGCTTTAATTATTACATTAGCTTCATCTGCATAATGCTTTATTAATTTCTTTAATAATTCATCTCCACTTTCACCATAAGGAAGTGATCCAAGCATAACAATTTTTCCTTTTCCAAATTTATTTTCTGTTATAAAAGGACATCCTGATGTAACACCACCACGTACTATTCCAATTTCTTTTGCTTCCTTAAGTTTAAATACTGCTGACCATAGTCTAAGTGGAGCACTTACTCCAAAAGCTTCACCTACGGCCCCTGAATTTTCTATAGGATAAGTATATAATGTTTCTACTCCTGCAACTTTTTCAAGTTCGCTTCCCAATGCAGCATCTAAATTTACTGTATGCTCCTCTGTTCTTCCACCTGTTAAAGGACCAACTATCCATATTCCACCAGACAGTACAAATTCCTCAGCTTTTTTTAAATACTCATCCGATACATAATACATAAATGGTGTAATTAGCACCTTATATCCATCTAAAGATGCACCTTCTGGTATTAGATCTCTATGTATTCCTGTATCCAATACATTTTTGTAAAAATCTGTCATTAATCCTCTATATTGATCTTTCTTATGAGATTCTGTTAACATAAAAGTTTTTGCTCTATCAGAATAAGTAATTGCTAATTCAGCTTGACAATACTCAGTATTTATCATGAATTCTTCTACTTTTTTTCTTTCTTCTTCTACTTTTAATACATTTTGATAACCTACTGATGGTTTTCCCCATGCACTAATTACTGCTGAATGACTTTGTTCACAGCCATAGGGTTGCTGTCTCCATAACCAATAAGTAAAAGCTTCTCCTCCTAATGCATAATTGGCTATAGCCTCACTAACCAAATATTCATTTGGATGTACTTCCGCATGTCTGTCTAATGCACCAGTATGAGAAGTGCTTGTTTCAAGTAGCCAAAAATTTTTTCCTTTTTTTATATTTCTCCATATATCACAGTTCAATATAAATGCATGTGGAGTTTCATGAGGTGCATATGTATCAAACCCAGCCACATCAAGATCTTTAAATAACATTTCATTATCTGTTGTAAACCCTAATGCTGCATTTGTTGTAATAGGCATTTTTGAATATTTTCTTATAATTTGTGCCTGTTCTGATGCAAATCCAGCAATCTTTTCTCTATGAAAAGTACGGTACATCGTTGATAATGAAGAATTATGGATAAATGGAGTTGCTTCAAAAGGTTGTGGTATTTGATCAAAATTTTGATATAATTCACTCCAAATCATAGCTCCCCATTTTTTATTTAAGTTTTCTATAGTTCCATATTTCTCTTCTAACCATCTATGCCATTGTTCATTACATGTTTCACAAAAACATTCACTTATATGGCATTTAAATTCATTGTCTAGTTGCCACAGTACTATTGCTGGATGATTCCCAATAGCTTGTGCTATATGTTCTATAATATTTTTACTTTCAGATCTATAATCTGAATTATTTGTACATGCGTGTTGTCTAGAGCCATGAATCATAGTTCTCCCTTTAGAATCCACATGTAACCTTTCGCTATGTCCATCAGTAACCCAAATAGGTGGAGTTGCCGTTGGAGTACACATTATAACATCAATTCCATTTTTATAAAGCAAATCAAGAATGTTAGATATATAAGTTGTATCTATCTCGCCTTTATTGGGTTCAAGTTTACTCCACCAAAACTCTCCTATTCGTACTACGTTTATTCCAACCTCAACCATCATCTTAATATCTTCTTTTATTGTTTTATCATCCCATAATTCAGGATAAAACGCTGCTCCATGATATAACTTTTTCATCTTTTTCGCTCCCCCCATTAATTGATTACTGTTTCTAATTGAAAAATACTTGCTTTCCTCCTGGAATTTCATAAACAGTATTATCTACACTAATCCAAGCAGATGCTGCTGAAGGGTTAAATGCAAAACTTCCATCCATAGAAAATTGTAAATTATCACAAACCTTCAAGTAATCAACTATTTGAATATTAGTTGCATACCATATATCATTATTATTTCCTATTTTATCGCAAAATTCTTCCATAAGTACCCAATTATCGTCTCTACCAAACTCAAAGCTATGTCCCCAAACATAAAACATATATAAATATTGCTTTTTATTTAATTCTAAAAAATCATCTGCTAATTTTAGTAAATTATGATTATGATGACAAGTTGCCTTCCATTCATAAAAATCCTTTGGCATTGCAAAATTGTCACTACTTCCAACAATCCTAGAATACTCTATTCCCACATGATGTAACATGCTCTTTATCTCATTAGTATAAGAACCATTTGGATAAGATAATCCTCTTACAGGATATTTCACTAAAGACTCCAAATCTTTTCTATCTTCCACAACTTGCATAACAACTTGAGATATTGGACATCTTTCTATAGTTGGATGTGTAAAAGTATGGCAAGATACTTCATGTCCTTTATATAGTTCTTTAATTTCATCCCTAGGTATTCTTTCCCCGTAAGCATCACTTATTAAAGGTTCATATCTTTCTATAAGACCTGAATTTAAATGAAAAGTTCCTTTTATTCCATTCTTATTAAAAATTTCTACTAATTTTCTATCGCCTTCTCTTGCATCATCATAACTCATAGTTAATACTTTAAATTTCCCATCTGGAAAACACTTATAAATTGTTTTCATATATCTTCACCTCTAAATATTTTTAATACTATTTAAATTTGTTTTAAGTACTTGTTTAACGTCACAATTAAAGTCCAGTGTATCAATAACACTTTCCATATTTTTAAATGCAAGTTCTTTTTCTTCTAAATTTTCTCCTGCTTCTACTTTACCCAAAGCAAGTTTTAATTTTGAATAAATAGTTTCATTTATATAATCTGAAGCTTTATAATTTTCTATTATCTGATTATTAGTAAAAAGAGTACCCGCTTCATTAGTTTCAAGAAGAATCGTATCATACATAAAAGCACCGTCTATGCTTTCAAAAGTAACTACATTTTCTCCGCACTTTAGTATTTCTCCACTAAATTCAACTTCTTCTAAGTGATATCTTCCACTTGTCATTGCACTTCTATAAACAGTTGTATCATTTTCATATTGAGCTTTTTTAACAACAATATCATTGACTTTTACTATTAGAACTGGACTATCACTTATTCCAATCTGATATGTGGTTGCTGCTGCTAACGCCACTGTCAAATGTACTTTCTCACTAAATTGTTTATCTAACTTAAAATTAATATTCCACTTAGAATCTTTTGTTTGTGCATAATACCAATCTTCACTTTCTCTGCTTTCTCCAATGATATAGTTTAGATCATTTGGTATCATAGTCATCCATTTATAATTTCTAGACTCTTGTCCAAATTTAAATTCACTAGCTTTTCTAGTTGACTCTCCTATTTGCCAAAGCAGATTATTATACCTCGGTGCTTCCCATGCTACATTTTTTAAATCCAACTCTTCTGCCCCAACTTTAATTCCACCTTTTTCTAATTGTCTCGTTATTGTTCCATGGGTAGCATATGCATATAAAGTGTATTCTCCTGGCCTCACATTTTTAAGTTCAAAGTTTCCTTCTTCATCTGCATTATCATAGAAAATATAATCACCCTTTTGTCTAAGAAATTCTCCACCATCTTTACCTAGAACTACCATTGCATCTTTAACTGATCTTCCATCTGATGACGTTAATTTTCCCTTTACACATGCTCTTTTAATTGGATATAGTTCTTCTTCTACCCAAGAATATGGCCACTGTTCTGTTTGTTCTTTAGCTACTTTTACTGCATCTTCTATCATTTCTTCTGCATTACCATCATTTATATAGAACAGCCAAGGTCCATAAAGTTTCTTCCAATTTTTAGGCACATCAAATACACCAGTACCAAAGTGAGCTCCTGTCATATAATTTAATATTATTCCATCATAATGAACTAACAATTCTTGTTTCATTGGGCCACTTGGATAATATTCAGTACTTGCAGGTATAAACCACGCTCCAAATTCCTTCCCATATTGTCCCCAAAGTGGATTATTCTTAAAATAACCTGCATAATCGTATTTCGAATATACTTCTCCATTCTCATATCTATAGGTCTCATCTTGAATTTTAACTTTCTCTTCTAATTCAATATGAGTAGGTTGTCTTCCTATTTTTTCAGAATTATAGGCCATATCAAAGTTATCTAATCCCATTCTATAGACAGTTCTTAATTCACCTATACGAAGTTCATCTTCGCAATTATTTGCTACAACCACATATGAATATAATCCACTTACCTCTGCTTTCATAATCATATGATACTCTGCATAAAGCATGCTTGTTGTGTCAAGATACATTATATGAACAAAATCCTCTGTCTCTTTTACAACTTTAAGTTCACTAGGGTTAAAATCTCTAAATTTTCCATTTCCATGATAATCTAAATAGAAGGTTCTCTTCCTATTAACATCTCCATCTGCTCCAGCCAAGTTGCTTACTAATTCTTTTCCATTCTTTATTAAGGAAGAAACTGAACCTCTTTCATTAATTTTAATTACTATTAGTCCATTATCTAAAGTTGCTTCCATCCCTTTAATGGTTAATTTTACATTCTTCATAGTTTCATTTCCCCTTTGCTATACATTATCTATCTTTTTTTTGATAGTGCCTTATATAAATCATTAACTTTTTGAATATATTTTTCTCCACCATTATCTAACCATTCTTTTATACTAGTCTCATATTCGTCTTTATTAATTTTTCCAAATATAAACTGGGCATTTAATTCATCTATTTTGCCTTCTAACTCATTTCCGTTTTTAATATGTCCTTGAACTTTTAGAGGTGCTGCAATATTTACTGCCCTATTAGTTTCTGATACTTCTCGTATATTTTTTAATTCTTTTGTGAATTGACTTTTATCCACATTAGAAATACTTTCTTTATTCCAATTTGTGCTTATCTCTGAGTAAGAAAGTAAATCATAATTACTTGAACTTTCAATAAAGTTTAAATTATCATTTTTCAATGTATAATTCTTGCCTTCAATCCCGTAATTAAGTAACATATATCCTTCTTTAGAATTTAACTTATCCACAAAACTTAGCACTTTTTTTAACTTTTCCTCAGTTTTTATCTTTCTTTTAGGAAACATTAATAACCCAGAGTATCCATTCTTCGAAAGAATTTTCCCTTCATTATTGTTTCTAAAGCCTCCAATTGCAGTAATAATTTTATCACTATCGTTATTGGGATATTTCTCCTTAATTGAGTTCTCTAATTTTATTGCATCTGTTTGATTTTCCATAACTGCGCCATACTTATTATTTTTAAATTTTTCCTTAACTTCTTCACCATTAGTTGAATAAAATTTTGGATCAATGAGGCCTTCCTCATACAATCCTTTAATGTAATCCAATGCATTTTTATACTCCGCTGTCATAAAACTAGGAGTTAAAACTTCATTATCTATTTTCCACTTATTAGATGCACCAAACCAAGTAGCGACTTGTGCAATTACTGAATTAAACACGTTATAATCAGCACCCGAAATTCCTAATCCATAAGTATCATTTAAACCATTACCATCAGGGTCATTATATGTAATTTTTTTTAATACTTCTTTAAACTCGTCAGTGTTATTAGGCTCTTTTAGTCCTAATTTTTCAATCCAATCTTTTCTTAGTACAATAGCATTATCTATAGAATTTCTATATCTATAAATTCCATAAACTTCACCTCTAAAAGATGAGTTCTTCAAAATGTTTTGATCCACATTACACAAATTAGGATAATCCTTCAAATATGGCCCTACATTCCAAAAACCACCTTGTTCTGCTCCTTTTACAATATCTTCTGTTTCATCTTCTACAACTAGAATATCTGGAAATTCTCCTGATGCTATCATCATCATACTTTTCTCTTTATAACTTTCTTTCGGTATCCATATAATGTTTACTTTTTCTCCAGTCAAATCCTGTATTGCTTTTTCTATATCGTTATCCTTTTCTGGCTGAGATAGTCCATTTAATGGTGCCATAATTGTAATTTCAACTGTATCTAGAACTTCTTTTTTAGATGTACAGCCAAATAACATTGCTGTAATTAATAAACAACTTATTAACAATATACTTATTTTCTTAAATGATTTTTTCATAAGCAGAACCCTTTCTATGCATTTTACTAAATTTTATAATTTTATATTATAATAGAATTGGATTTATTATTTCGTAATATGAAGAAATGATGTTGATATTCTAATCAACATCATTTATTTAATTTATCCGATAGCTAGCATCCGTAAAACTCACACTTTTTCAAGTGAGAGATAACGGCTGCACGCTCCTGGATAAGTTCAACTAAGATTCAGACGGGGATCAAACCCCACCTGAATCAAGTTTCACTTGATATATAAGACTTTAACCTTTTACAGATCCCATCATCATTCCTTTAGCAAAATGTTTTTGAAGGAATGGATATACACACAATATAGGCACTGTAGCAATTGCAATTGTTGCAAGCTTAACAGATTCTTTTGGAATTGTATTAATATCTATTGCTGCACCATTAGTTGCTAGGTCTGACATTAATGTTATTTGACGTAATATTATTTGTAATGTCCACTTTGACGTATCATTGATATACAAAAATGCATTAAAGAAGTCATTCCAAATACCTACTGCATAAAATAATGTGAATGTTGCCACTGTAGGCATTGATAGTGGTAATACTATACTTAAAAATGTTTTAATTTCTGAACAACCATCAATTTTAGCAGCTTCTATTAATTCTTCTGGGAACTCTTGAAAAGTATTTTTTATAATTATCAAATTAAAAGGATTTATAGCTATCGGCAATATTAATGCCCAATAGGAATCCAATATACCTAATGACTTAACAACCAAATATGTAGGAATCATTCCACCACTAAAAACTAAAGTTATAGTAATACACTTTAATAAAAATGACCTTCCTTTAAGATGCTTTCTTGAAAGAGGATAAGCCATAGAAAATGTAACTATTAACTGTACTATAGTTCCAACAATAGTAACTCCTATTGTATTAAATAAACTCCTTACTACATTTCCTGTATCAAATATATATGCATATGACTCTGTAGAAAAGGTCTGCGGTATTATAAAGAAATGTCTGGTTGATAATTCTAATTCTGTCGCAAACGAGCCTGCTATAACAAATAAAAATGGTACTAATGTTGCAAATCCAAATAGACCCAATATAATTACGTTAAATACATCAAATACCCTTCCAGCAGGAGTATTAAATTTATCTTTTTTTCTTTTTATTTTAAACATTTTTATCTCCTCCTACTTTAGTAAATTCCAGTATCTGGATCAACTTTTTTAGCAATCATATTAGACCCAAGAACTAAGATAACACCAACTACAGACTTAAATAATCCAACTGCTGTAGCGTAACTATATGCTCCTTGTGTTATACCTACTTGATAAACATAAGTATCAAACACATCTGCAGCTGTACGATTTAATGAATTAGTCATTAAGAATATTTGATCGAATCCAGTAGATAAAAACGCACCGCATTTAAGAATTAACATAATTACTATTGTATTTTTTATTGCTGGCAAAGTAATACTAATTACTCTTCTAAATCTTCCTGCACCATCTACAATTGCTGCCTCATATTGTTCTGCATCTACAGAAGCTAAAGCTGCTAGATAAATGATTGTGCCATATCCACTTTCTTTCCATATACTTTGTACAATAATCATAGGTTTAAAAAAACCTGGCTCTGTAAGTGCATTAACTTCATGTCCAGTGATTGCTGAAAATAAATTTGCTAAAGCACCAGTATCAGTTGATAATAAAATTACAGATATACTTGCAACAATTGTCCACGATACAAAATGTGGCACATATACTGCTGTTTGAATACATTTTTTATATATCTCATTTTTTAATTCATTAAGCAATAATGCTAATATTATAGGAAAAGAAAATCCTATGGTAACATGTAAAACTCCTAATACCAATGTATTTGATAGCAATCTCATAAAATCAGGACTTGAAAAAAAATCTTTAAAAAATTCTAAACCTACCCATTCGCTTCCTGAAAATCCCAAATAAGGTGAGTAATCTACAAATGCTATACTAAGTCCCCACATAGGTGCAAATCTAAACAATAGGAAATATATTACTCCTGGAAGTAACATGATATATAACCACTTATTGTACGCTATATGTTCTCTTAAGGTAACTTTCTTTTTAACCATAATCTCTGCTCTATTTATTACTGTATTATCCATATACTCCACTTCCTTTCTTATACTTGTTTTAAATTAGGCATATGAAAGAAAATAACAAGTCCGGAATAGACGGGCATATTGACTTGTTATTTTTTTGATTATGCCTTAGGAAAGGAATTTATCCTTTCTTAATTTTTAAAGTATGTTACTTTTTAATTTTTTCATTATATAATTTTGTTAGCTCATCAATATATTCTTGTCCACCAGTACTTAACCATTGTTGTTGAGCTGCTTTATATCCATCTTTATCTATTTGACCTGCTATATATTTAATTCTAGCATCATTCATAATATTCTGTAATTGTGCACCTTTTTTAGCATAAATGTCTGAAATTAATGATGCACATGGATCAAATACTGCTTTTTTCTCACCAGTCTTCATTATTTCATTTCTATCTGTTTCTAATTTATTACCATATTGTACTTTTAAAATATCAAACGCTTGTGTATTTGTTGATAATTGAGAATATGCAGCTATATCATTTAATAATGCTTTATCCTTAGTAGGTGTAAATTTATTATCCTTCATTTCATAATAAGAACCTTCAATACCATCATTTAATAAAATAGTAGCTTCTTTTGAATTAAGCTTGTCCATAAAATCTAATACTTTTTTAAGTTGTTTTTCATCTTTTACACTTTGCTTTGGTACCATTAACATTCCTGAATATCCAGTAGTTGGTAATATATGATCTCCAGCGCTTGTTGTGATATCTCCTACCATTGCAACATAAGAATCACCATGCTTACCATCATCACCATATTTTTCAACCATCTTCTTAGCTAACTTATCCATAGTTCTTGATTGAGTATCTACTAAAACTCCAGCTTTTCCATTTACAAACGGATCATCCCAGTTATTTGAATCTAACACTGCGAAATCTTTATTCATAAGATTTTTATCATATAGCATCTTAAAATAATCTAATGATTTCATATACTCATCAGTCATGAAATCTGGAACTACTTTACTATCTTTAATCATAGTTGTATTTGGTGCTCCAAACCAAACTGCCATTTGATCAAATGGACTATTTGAATTTAAAGGTGCTGGCCATTTTGGTATTACCATACCTGTTGTATCATTAGCACCATTTCCATCAGGATCATTATTAGCAAACTTTTCAAGTACATTGTTAAACTCTTCTAATGTAGTTGGTACCTTTAACCCTAGTTTATCTAACCAATCTTTTCTAATTGCTACATTAGAACGTATAACATCTCTCTTACGGTATACTCCATAAGTATCTCCATTAAATGAAGCATTTAATCTAATTTGTTCGTCATATTTTGCTAAGTTTGGATAGTCTTTTAAATAACTATCTAACTTCCAAAATGCTCCTTTTTTAACATTACTTACTGTAGATGAATCCTTATTTTGTATAACCATAAGTTCTGGAACCTTATCAGATGCCATTGTTATTGATACTTTATCATTATACGAACTATTTGGAACCCAAGTAATCTCTACTTTATAACCTGTTAATTCTTCAAGCTTTTTTTGTATTTGATTATCGTTTACTGGTGGATCAGCTGCTACTACAGGTGCCATTATTGTTATTGTTTTATCACTCTTATCATTCTTATCACTTGATGCACTTTTAGAACCGCATCCCATTAGCATAGTTACAGATAATATTCCTACTAAAATCAAAGCAATTTTTTTATTTTTCATAATTTTATCTCTCCTCTTTATTTACGAATTTAAAATTGATCACAAATTATTGTAACCCTTTACTTGAAGTTTAGAATCTTTTATTATGAGACTTTTTGTTGTTTGGCTATTTTTTTCATTTATCTCGCTTTATTTTTCTTATCTTTTATTAAATTATATTCTAATCCAAAGCAATAGTCAACATTTTTTGTTATTTTTATTTGTTTTTATTTGTTTTCCCACCAATTATACAACATAAAACCAATATATTGTGTTTAGTAAATGCTTTATTTGGGGTTTCCTATTTTTAATCTTTGTTCATTTCTCATAAAAAATTGATAATTAATAGCCATAATCCCATAAAAGTATACACTAACTCCAAATATGGCTATAAGTCCTGGTATCTTCATAATAATTACATACACTAGTAATGTCCATAATATAATACATATAGTTACAAATGGTTTAACTATGAGTAAATTAAGTGCTCTTATAAAATATTCTTTCAAATCCATATTATAATGCACATACAATGGAAACATATATAGAATTATTCCACAAATCAATGCCCTTACAACCGTTGATATAACAGATAATATTGTAAATATCCCTTCTGGCTGTGAATCAAAATTTATTTTATTTATACTTACTATAACTAAAAATAACATGCACACAATGCCCAAAGCATTTGATTTTATAAATTCCTTTTTATATGTTGCCCAAAATGATCTTACTACTCCATAGTATTCTTTTTTCATTATTTTATTTCTAATTACAGCTAACAATGCAACTGTACTTGGAGCCCACCCAAAAATAACTCCTCCTAAAACACAACCTGCAAACCACATTACATTTAACATAACAAATTCAGTAATGAATTCAGTTATTTTTATTATTTTTTCAAACGAAAGCCCTGTCATAGTATTCCTCCCTTCATTCTTTTAATATTGCTTCATGAATATACAAATTTGAATAGATAGCTTCCATTGGTGCCATTTGCCTAAAGCCTATTTTACCATCTTCAAGTATCTTTCCAAATTCTTGTCCATCATCTTCCCAATCTAAAACTAATAAGTCATTAATGTAAAATTGTACATATTCTTTGTATTTTATTAATTTCATTTGATATGGATTTATTACATTCTCCACTGATGGAATAGGATCTGCTCCCATTTTTACTAGATTAAATCCATGGCTTTTTCTTAAATTACAAGTATTAAATACTCTCTCACTTTGAAATTTCCTTCTATAATAAGAAAGATGAAGTGCATCAATTGCTCCTGAATGATATTCTGGATAAACTCCATGTCTTTCTGGTATGCTATTTGAGAATATGCTTTCTCCATTTCTTCCCTTTGCTGCGAAAAAAAACATACATAATCCATGATCACTTATTGGCAATAAATCCCATTCAATAATTATATTATCACTAAAATCTAACGGACACCAAAATACCCAATGAGCACTATCACCACATAATTCTGGGTCTAATTCGTTTTTTAGTGACATACCTTTTTTAGTAAATTTAATGATGGCTTGTCCTTCCAATTTCCAATCTTTTATAGAATCCTGATTTTCAAATAAATTTGTATAAATACAATTACCTTTTTCAATTTTTTTCATCTTTACACCTTCTTGATTGTTAGATATATTTTTAATTTTTATCACTAAGTTAATGTAAACTAATAAGTTTATTTTTCAGTGTTCACGTTTCCAATTAAATAACAAAAAATCATATATTATATAGAGTTAACAAAATAATTAGCTAACTCTATATAATCATAAGTTTCATAACGATCATAATAAAACATTTAATAAATCTATATAAGATTCTCTGGAATCATATTCCCTATTAGCTCCAAACACATAATAGTATTTATACTCCATTGTGAAACGCAATTAGTTGTTACACTTGGATCTTCAGTGATTCTTTTCCATGAATCTATTGTGTTTATAGATATCATTTCCTTAGTATCTTCATTCAACTCTTTAAACAATAGTCTCCATGCTTTTTCAGCTAATTCAAGATTTTTATTTCTCTTAGCAGCATATGCAACCATTCCTGTGGCAAACATTGGCCAGCTAAAGCACTTATCACTAAGCTTGCCATTTGATCTTTTCTTCTTTTCTTCATCTGGCAACATATAAAATTCACCAAATTCAGCAATCATATCTTTCCACGTCTCGTCTTCTAGTATATCAGCCATTTCAATCCAGATTTGAGGTGCTCCAAAAGAAATCATCATGTGGTATTCCCCTGTTGCAGGTTGATCCATGTGAGTTAATGTTGCTGACGCCGCCTCATATCCACAAGCAGGAGTAGATAACAATCTCATAGGGAGATTTTTTATAGTTTCCATTCCTACTAGAATTTTATTTTTATATTCTTCACTTTGTGTTCTTTCCCACTCTGCTGTCCAATTTGAACAAAAAGCTGACCAGTCAGGACCTGTTCTTATATGTGTCTTTAATTTACTATCTGGAAAAAATCCTCTTAAAGGCTCTAATTCTTCAGTGGCTTTATCAGCATCTCTCATTTCTGTCAATAATTCTCCAAGTCTTTCATCTGCAGTTAAGTAGTAATAATTTTTGTGCAATATAGCCATATTAATTCTTATTTCCTTACAGCTACATCCCCAGTGAATTACATTATGTCTAGACCCTAATCCTTTATATTCACCAAAATGATAAACATCAACTTCACTATTATGCCTTGTCATTGCTTCAATCATTTTAAAAACATCTTTATTTCCAGTTCTTAAAAATTGATACCATAGCCAAATGTTAGGTACGAGTTCTGTGTTTTGCCATGCATAACCACCTAAATCATACCTCCATTGATGACGTACACCATCATAAGTATGCATAACATCTCCATAATTCCAATATCCATACCAGCTACGTTGTTCTACTTCATTTTTATAGAACTCAAAGTTATTATCCAATTGATCTTCAAAGAACTTTTTAATTGGGTTTTCTTTATCTGGAAGTCCCCACTTTCCCGTAGCTTCAGTATAATAATAGTATTCTGGATCACATACTAATAACGCATTATTTTTCCATTCATTTGCCATATTTTTTAATTCTTCATTAGATTCTAATCCACTATAACAACTAACATAAATATCACTTGTATTTGCAATTCCTACTGGTGTTGATCTTATTTCTTCAAAACCTTCATATGCTACCATATGATGATTTTTAGAATAATGTCTTAAGTCCATAGCTTCAGCAGAAGTATCCCATAACCATAGAGTTGCTTTTGTCTCTTCACGAGATAATCCAGTTACCTCCAAGCTAGACGGGAACCTTTCCCAAAAGTTTTTCAACCCTAAGGCTAGTCCACAATTCTCAGCACCAATATACATTAATCCATCAGCTCTATTTCCATGGGTTACATCAATATAGGCTAAATCTTCATCACTTCTTTTAACTATTTTATAGTGATTTGCTGAATCTTGTATAAGTTTAAAATCATTCCAAATAGTATTTTGTTTTGCTGCATTTATTAGACCGTCATCTGCTTCTTCTATATTTACAAGTTCGCCGTTAATTTGTTTTTCGTATACCTTATTATTTACATGATAGAACCTTGTTAAAAGTAGTTTAGCTGGTTCTGAATATGTTCCTTCCTCTAATGCATACCTAATATGTTTATTAAAGTCATTTCCCTTTAGATTCAAATTAAATTCTAATCCTAATCCTTTAATAAAGTCAGTTTCTGGGTTTCCATCATAAAAAAATGTATGGGTAACTTTAAAATCTGACAATCCAAACGAAAAAGTCAGCCTAAGTGTGAACGGAAGCCACTCTCTAACTTCATTTTCATGAACGCCACTTACCTTAATTACAACTCT
>Ga0302173_10000817_pt1 | contig 16446 bp, 11 predicted proteins | sample I_Fen_N3_1_FD_198785 | JGI IMG/M metagenome (GOLD analysis project Ga0302173, IMG submission 198785) | Peat permafrost microbial communities from Stordalen Mire near Abisko, Sweden - I_Fen_N3_1 | ecosystem: Environmental > Terrestrial > Soil > Wetlands > Permafrost | place: Sweden: Abisko... | reverse complement strand
GATGATATATCTTTAGTGATTAGGATGATGCTATTATAGTCAAAATTTTTATTAAAATATTTTGATTGAATTATAAAAATTAATTATATGGATAATAATATTGAGATAATACCTAAGGCATATTGTAGATCAAAACAATTAAAAAATGTACACATTATATATAAGGAACTCAGTCAATATTAATATTTGTTGGGTTCTTTTTATTAGGATAATTTAGGACAGAGATTGATGAAAATTCTTAGGTAGTAATGGTCATAGTGCATAAATGTAGGACTATAGTATTTTGGTTACCGGTCACCATAAAATCTGCATTTTTGTACTTTTTGTGTAAAAGTATGTTTGTGTTGCAACAGTCCTTGCAACTGGATGCAAGGCATTACAGCCGACGGTATGCAGCACCCTGATCATGAGCTCAAATCTTATTGTCTCCTCTAAAATTAAAAGTTCCAGTAAATATATGCGTTATGCATATGGTTACTGGGGTTTTTAATTTGCTTAAAATCACATTTTTAACTATTTGAATTAATCTAAACTTAAATTTAGAAATGATAAAAGGTAGGTAAAGTTCATTTTACTGTTGTAGAAGAACGATAATATATATCATCATAAGTATTGCATAAGACATTTTTAAAATTAGAAAAATGAGGTTCTCCTGCCTTGCTTGTTTCCAAATCGGTATATTATTATATTTGTTGATTAAAAGCTTGATTAATTATCTACTCAGAGTTAACATCACGACACGAAGTAAAAAGGAGGATTTATAAAGTGAATGTAGCCCAATTGTTAGTAGAAAGAGACATTTTGAAAAATGAATTAAGTGAGAGGATTCGTGATTTTAGACCTATAGGAAAAGGACTTACTAAAGCAAGTGAATTTTCTATTAAAGTAAAAAAAGAGAATGACATATTAATGAAAAAGATTAAGCAACTAGATGATGTTTTAAATACTTTAGCCTTGTCCGATGCAAATACATATATTGTATTTGAAGGTAGAGACATTAGTATTGCTGTAGCATTAAAGTCGTTAGAAGCAGCCGACGAATATCCAATGATGTGTTTCCCTCAAGTACCAGGTGTGAAAAAATCCGATGATTACTTGTTTAATATGTACAAGAAGCTTTCAAGTATATTGGAGTATGGTGATTATGAGGTGGGTTATGATGATGATGATCAATTTACCGATGGACAGAATATTAATAAGATAACAGACCCGCTAGGGCTAAAGGATAAAGCTGAAACTTATAGTAATATGGTGAATTCATATGCGATCAGGCTAAAGGCTTTAATCAGAGAAAGTAATGAGCGTACAGAGGTTTAAAAGTCAATACAACCAGTGAATTAAGTAAAGGTTTTGCAGAAGTCATCCTGCAGAGCCTTTATTTTTTTGTTTGTTACTATGGGGTATCGAGGCTTATAAATAAGAGATATTTAAGGACATCTGAATAAAAGTATTCAGGCGAGTATATGATTGGTTGGCTACCACACTTGTTGTCAGTGTAAACTGATTGTCGTTTCAATGTAAACTTAAGAGCAGTCTTCATGTAAACTGGTCATCGTTTTAAGTGTAAACTGATTGTCGTTTTGATGTAAACTGATGTATCTTCACCTAAGCTGAAGAGCAGTCCCCTTGTAAACTAATTATCGTTTTGAGTGTAAACTGATTGTCGTTTCAATATAAACTGCTGTATTACCATGTAAACTGCTGTATCCCCACGTGAACTGATTATATCAGACGTCTATTTAAGATTACATTAATTTTCATTAAGGTAGTCATATTTGAGTGGCATAAGTCTACTGACAAGATTGTTTTCTCTGAGGGTAGCCTTGTTACATACTTACATTCTTTTACTGCAGTTATTGAACTTATTACTACTTATAATAAGCATATTTATATTTAGTTCTAATTAAAGTATTTCATTTCAATGCTTTATTCATAGTATAAAATCCATTGTATCAGATAAATAGTAAAAATCTTTTATTACTGGGGTATCAGATTTTTAAATTATAAGTATAACGAATAAAGAAGTTAAGTTAAAAAAATGAGAACTGATTTTGTATTTTAACAATGATTAAATTAAAATCACGTGCTTTATTATTTATTTGATTAGCGATTATATTAAGTATAAAAAAATTAACACTCGTCTTTAATGTCTATTATTATTTTTGAAAATAATCGATTATTACTGCCATTACGGTACATTTCAAAAAAAGTGAAGTATCAAAAGTAGATTTGCAATTTAGTTGAGTGATTAATTTACGAGGAGGATTTTAATATGCAAAATAAGGATACGTTGCAGCAGAAGTTTCAAATTGCATTTAACAGGTTACGAGATGATGATTCAAACTTTAAGGATACAAGGCAAAGAGCTTATCCAGAGTTATCACGTTTAGTTATGGAAAATACCGTCAGTTTTATTAAAAGCTGTGCATGGTGTAATACCAAAGTCGCTAGAGATTTAGTTCTCTACTATGATAAATCAGCGGCAGATGTAGCTGTAATATTAGGAAAGACTGATTCATGTATTCGTAGCCAGCGAAGTCAACTTTGTAATCGGATTACGTCTTATATTGGGGAAGATTTCTTCTCTATATTATTTAAGGAGAATGGTCATACAGGTGAAGATTTGTATGAATTAGATTTAAGAATAAAAGCACTTCAGGGCGGTGTATTTGATATTAATACTTATTTCTTGCCTGATATCCAAAGAAGTGTTTTTATTACCGTTAGTAAAAATAAAAAGATATATACTTATGATTTAGATGAGTGTGGAAAAGAGTTATCTTTTATCGCCACTTATGGAAAGAAAGCTATAGAAGGAAAATTAAAGAGTTTAAATCCAAGAAAATTAAGTTACATAATTAATATTTTATCTCAGAAAGATGTTGTACCTAGTAAAGAGAGCAATACTGGGGTAAAGAGTGCATATGTTTTAAACGAAAGAAAGTTAGAGGTTAAAAATGTACTCGAAGAGTTGACGGAAGATATAGGTGATGTAGAAGAAAGGGAAAGCACAAGAGCTAGGACCGATGATGATTTAGAAGAGATAGACCTTGATGATTTCTTTAAGCAGGGAGTGTGATAACATGCCAAATCATATTTATAAACTAAGAGGCAATATTGTAGTAGTATTTAATGAAAATTATACAGGATATGCGTTTATCGATAGTGAAGATACATACAGCTTTAAGCAGCTTGAAATTGAACCATTCCCTAGCTGTAAAGTAACAGTGTTAAATGCATCAAGGAATAGAGTTACAGCAGGACAGTTCTATTTCGGGGTCAGGTCTACAAATAAAGTATTTTATGTAAATCATTTAGAGAATGACCTTAGTGTAAAAAATTTAAAGAAGTTATTAAAGCCAATAGTTGAAAAGCCATTATTAGATTATGAGTATCCTTATTTTAAAAGACTTTTAGGCAGCAAGAAGTATGGCTATTATTATAAAGATGACTACTACAAAAATTATATGCGCCCTAGTGTAGGGGAGTTTGAATTCCTAAGTTATGATAATTCCAAGGAAATATTTAAGGATATGCGTTTCAATCAGGAAGACTATTTTGCATATAAAGTGGGGTTAATTAGTAAGGCTGAGTTGTACAGTAAGCAGATAAAATTTTATAGGCAGAATGCGTATATGATTAGGAAGTATAACTTTAAAGATACTTTCGGGGTGAAATGGTATTTTGATAACTTTGGTAATATAGTTAACGCGAATGGGTATCCATTTAGAAGTATGTTAGAACCATATATTTCGCCAGAATATAATTACAATACTTTAGAGGAGAATGATATTACACCTGAAAATTATACTCATAAAAAATTTTATGAGTTATTAATGCAATGCAGGAAGAACATGGATGTTAAACAACTAGAGTCAATGGCTGAGATCAAGATACAGAATTATCTGATAGAAACCAATGAGTGTAATTCGATAGAGGAAGCAAAAGAGCTTTCTGCAAAATATCGATCAGAGCCAAAGAAATTTTAAGCATTTAATAAATCAAACAAGAGTATCTGCTATAAGTGTAGAGGCTCTTGTTTTTAGTATACTACCACTAAATAAATATAAGAAAGATTGTCTATTCTATCCCTTTCTATTAGCTTTTTTGAATGCTATAGTACCAACACGTTCGTAAAAGCCAATGAAAGTTCATTTGCTTGTATAAGGCTCACACAGGCTTTGAGTGTCAAATAGGCTATATACGTTTCCTACTCAAATAAAAAGCTCACAAAATCAAAACTGCAGCAGGGTTATTTTTGCGTGACCATTTTAATCCGAATTTCATTTGGATATGTAGTTCAGGAAAGTATACATTTACAAACGCCTTTAAAAGGTTGATTTTGTAGGTATATAAAAGTGGTTTTGCGACTTTACGGAGGTTCACTAAAAGACATGGCTTTTATAGACTTATTACTATGACATTATTGAAAAGGAGTGATGAAAGTGGCAAATAGTAAGTTGTTCGGTTATGCACGTGTTTCATCGGTTAGCCAGAGCGAAGACAGGCAGCTAGACGCCTTGAAAATTCTTGGAATCAATGAGCGTGATATTATCATAGATAAAGAGTCAGGCAAAGATTTAAATCGTTCAGGTTACCAAGGTCTAAAAACTAATATGCTTCGAGAAGGTGATACATTAGTTATTAAAGAATTAGACAGGCTGTCGAGAAATAAGGCAGATATAAAACACGAATTAGAGTATTACAAGGAGCATGGCATTAGAGTCAAAATTATAGATATCCCCACTACCATGTTGGATTTTCCGAAAGGACAAGAATGGGTAGGAGAGATGGTAAACAATATTTTGATAGAGGTTCTTGGTAGTATAGCAGAAGAAGAGAGGAGAAAAATCCGTAGACGTCAGCGTGAAGGAATAGAGGCAGCTCATAATCGTGGATTGAAGTTTGGTAGACCCAATGCAAAGAAACCTGAAAAATGGAATACGGCACTCGCAAGAGTAAAGGCAGGGGAGATAAGACCAGTAGATGCAATGAAGGAGTTAAGCATTAAGAAAACTACTTATTATAATCTCATAAAATTATATCCTTTAATTGAGGAGTAAGTATTGTTATGTGCCAAGAATCTTAATGCGAGGAGCGTGTGACAGAAGAAAATTTGAGGTGACTGCATGACAGAAAGAGGGTATAAGAGTCTAGTAAAGACTGCTTTGTATGGGTATGCAGTTAATACGAAACATAAAAGAAACGATGAGGAACTTGCACATATCTTAGTGTTGATGGCTGTAACGAAGTTAAATATAGATAATGTGGTAAGAATAAAATTAATTGATTTTAGAAAACTAGAAGATGAATATCTTCTATATTATAAGGATGGAAAATATAATATTAAAGTTCCTAAGTTAATATATGATTTCTGTTTGGAGTTTAATAGTAGAAATATTATGGTAATAGATGACAGGCTTTTTAGTATTCAATTACCCACAGCAAGGTACAGATTGAAATGTCTTATGCATTATATGGGGTACGATGTCAGGGAATTAACTTTGTATATTAAGGCTGATATTGATACAGATGAGTATAAGGTAAGGGTTAAAGATAGTCTATTACCTAGCACATTCAATATCTATTATAGAGAATACACATGTAAGTCCAGTAATGATTTAGTGAGTAAGATAATTAAATATAAACACCATATAGAGAGTAGCAGATGATAAAATCTGTTACTCTTTTTTTGAATAGTTAAGATAACAACTTTTACGAGTTGGTTTTCAAGCTGAAATATCTACCTTACAAATTTAATGGAAGGTGGGTATTTTTTTATGGAATGTCAAGAATATTCTAAACCAGATTGTAGTACATTTAACAAAGAAGATAACTCTGGTGATTTAGTGAAAAAGGAAGATATGAAAAAAAGACAAGGTAGAGTGCCAACAAAGTATAAGGTTGTTCGAGAGTTTAAGTCAGAGTTCACACCTGAAGAATTGATAAATAGATTGATAAAAGTTCATGTTATAAACAATTGAAATCGAGTTGCATTGTTTTGTGTGGAGAGTTACAATACCTCAACTTGACTCAGCAACTACTTACAAATGGAGGCTATCTTATGAAAGCAACAAGAATGGTACCACATAATATTTTATTTAAAGATATGTTTAGTGTGGGTATATATAAAAGATTATCTAAGGAAGATAGAAACAAAGTATCTAAAGAAGATATCAGCAAGAGTATTGAAAATCAGGAGCAATACTTACATTATGCTTTTGATATGACTTTGGCAGTAGATTGTATAATATATAAGGAATATTTTGATGATGATTACACAGGGATTAATTTTAATAGACCGGGATATGATGCTTTGATGCAGGATATTAAAGAGGGTAAAGTTGACTGTATTTTAGTGAAGGATTTCTCAAGATATGGTAGAGATAGTGATTATATCAAACGTCAATTGGAAAACGATTTTGAAAATAAAGATTATCCAGTTCGTTTCGTAGCGCATGGAGATAACTTTGATTCCGGAACTCAACTACCAGATATTGGGATAAGAATTTTACTGTTTTTAAATGAAGAGTACTCTAGAAATCAGCATACTAAGACATCAACCATTATGCATGCGAAACAAGTAAGGGGAGAGTATATTGCAGCATTTGCACCTTATGGGTACAATAAAGATCCAAAAGATAAACATCATCTTATTATTGATAGTGAGGCGACAGAAATTATAAAACTGATATTTAGTTTACGATTAAATCAAAGTTTGGGTACCACGGAGATTTCAAATCATTTAAATGATAAGAAAGTTTTATCGCCAGCTTTATATAGAGAGCAACATGGTTCTAAGTATGTTTGTGGAACTCGTTTGCTTAAGACAACATACTGGACAGCTGATACGATATCATCAATTTTAAGGAATGAAACTTATATTGGCTCTGTTGTACAAGGTAAGAGATGTAAGAAAAATGTAAAAGGTATAGCAGAATGTGTGCCTAAGTCTGAATGGAAAGTAGTACCTAATATGCATGAGCCAATTATTAGTAAAGAAACTTTTGATAATATACAAAAATTAAGTAAAACAATAATAAGAGATGGTTCTCGTAAGGATGAAATTTCTTTGTTTTCAGGAGTTTTAAAATGCGGCGATTGCGGTAGAGCAATGCGTAAGCTAGTTGAGAAACGTAAGGCAGGTAGATATATTGCTTATAATTGTGGAACTTATCGTGATTACAAGGATAGTAAGTGTACATCACACTTTATTTCAGAACAGGTTATTGAGAAAATAGTTTTAAAAGATTTAAATATTATTATTAGTAATATTAAAAATCTTACAGGTATTATTGCAAGAACTAAGATTTCTACAAGTATATCAAAACAAACTCAAAATAAGGCAAATAAACTTATAAGGGATAAGGAAAACGAATTGGCAGATATTATTAATAAACTTAAAAGTATTGAAGATAAATACATAGATGATAAGTTACCTTATGATCGATATATTGAACGAAAGGAAGAATTTGATAATAACCGTATTAGATTATTTGGCGAGATAGAAAGAATACGTTCTTCTGTAGTAAGCAATGAGAGTGTTTTAGATAACGTTTGGGTTTCTAAACTAGCAAAGTTGGGCTGCATTGAGAAACTTGATAAATTGACAGTATTAGAAATGATTGACAAAATATTTATATTTGAAGATAGAACTATAAAAATAGTTTACAGATTCTCGGATGAATTAAGTAATCTATTAGATATAGACCCATGTGAAGTGGAATAAATTTGGCTTATTTTGAAAGGTAAAGTAAGCCATTTATTATTATCCTAACACATGTCTTGGGCACGGTGGAAGTGATAGTGGTGCTGTATTCGGCAATAGAAAAGAAAAAGATGATACACTAAGGTTAGCAAATGCTGTTGGTAAAGAACTTGAGAAAAATGGGGTAGACGTATATTATATTAGAACAACTGATGAATATGAAACACCATTTAAAAAGGCAACAGATGCAAACAACGCTGGAGCGGATTATTTCCTATCAATTCATAGAAATTCTTCAGATATACCAGGTCAATATACGGGTGCTCAATCATTAGTCTATGATGATAGTGGAATAAAAGCTAAAATGGCAAGAAACATCAATGCAGAACTTGAAAAAGTAGGATTTAAGAATCTTGGCATTGATGAAAGACCTAATTTGGTTGTTCTTAAACGTACCAAGATGCCATCGGTACTTACGGAAGTAGGATTTATTAATAATAAAAACGACAATGAACTGTTTGATAATAACTTTGATGCAATTGCAAAAGCTATTGCAGATGGAGTTTTGAGTACAATTAATCCTAAGAGTCAAACAACTAGCTATTTGAATAGTGTGGAAAACGGGAATCAAGATAGTCAAGATGATAATGAACGTGACATGGACGGTCGCGATATGGACAGTCGTGATATGGATAGTCGTGATATGGATAGTCGTGATATGAATAATCGTGATATGAATAATCGTGATATGAATGGTCGCGATATGGATACACGCGAGAATAAACCATGGAAATTCGATGAGAATAATGATGGTGACCTTGGCGAGAAATTATATCGTGTCCAAGTTGGCGCATATAGAAATAAAGAATCAGCTGATAGAATGTTAAATGCTTTGTTAATTGAAGGCTTTCCAGCATTTATAGTTTATGACGAGGGAATCTATAAAGTTCAAGTAGGAGCATTTCGATTCCTTGCAAATGCAATCAAGATGGAAGAAAGACTTCGCAAATTTAGATATAACACTTATATCACGGTATAAAAATAAAAAAATTATATGATAAATTTATTCGATATTCCTATAAACTTAAAAGTCCCATTCCTATAACATTTAATAAATTGTTATAGGAATGGGATTTTTAGTTAATTAATAGTACATTTTGCTAAGGCTGATTCAATTGCTTTCAATAATATAGTCGATGTATATTTGTTTTCCGCAGAATATGTAATATTTTTAGTAGAACCAGTTTCACAAACTTTCGCAGCAATCTCATCAAATGAGGATTGGATAAGTGGATACATGGTTGTTACCGATTCAGATACATTGACCATTTTAATATTATTTATATTATCTTTATCAACAGTAACTTGAATATCTATTGGGTTTCCGTTAAGTGTCACATGAGAAGAATAAACTCCAGCAGTGTATTTTGAGTTAGAAACGGAGGAACTCGTTTCGGTGGATTTGTTTGAAAATGAAATTATTAAAAATAGTATCAGTACAATGGCAAGTATTACAAGAAGTACCTTAAATACGAGCTCTTTAAGCTTGATTACAATAATCCGCGTTTGTGAATTCATAAGCAAAACCTCTTAATTCGATTATTATATAATATTAAAAAAATTCTAAAATATGATAGGTATATAAAAGAAAAAATGATATACTAAGATAAATTTATTTATTTTACAATTTTGTTTAGTATGTCTACAGATAGTTTGAAATCAAACAGGAAAATGAAATGATATTTTTCACCATCTTGATTTTAAGGTCTGCTAAAGCAGATGGATAGGAGTTAAAAGTATGTCATTACAGCTGATTTTAGGTGGCTCCGGTTCGGGGAAGTCGTATCATTTATATAGTCGTATGATTCAAGATTCAATAGATAATCCACAGGATAATTTTTGGGTTATCGTGCCAGAACAATATACAATGGAGACACAAAAAAAGTTGGTTGCAATGCACCCACGTCGTGGAATTATGAATATTGATATCGTAAGTTTTCAACGCCTCGCGTTTCGGGTATTTTCAGAAATAGGTGGTGGAGAGACGAAAGTTCTTGATGATACCGGTAAGAATCTTATCGTTCGAAAAGTACTTGAGACTAATAAAAAAGATTTGAAGATATTTGGTAATAACATTAACAAAATAGGGTTTGTATCTGAGATGAAGTCAATTATTTCAGAATTATTGCAGTACGCAATAAACCCACAGCAGGTAAAAGAGTTGGGTGAAAGAATATCTGACAATCCACTCTTGAATGGTAAATTATCTGATGTACAGATGATTTATTTGGCATTTAAAAAATTTATTGATGAAAAATACATAACAGCTGAGGAAATTCTCGATGTACTTTGTGGTGTGATTGAAGATTCTCAATTAATAAAGAATAGTGTGATTGCAATTGATGGTTTCACAGGATTTACGCCAATTCAATACAAGCTACTTGGAATATTGCTTAAAAATGCCAAGAAAGTATGTATTACAGTAACAATTGATGGAAACGAAAAAATAAATGTTCATAATGGTATGCAAAATATATTCTTTCTAAGCAAAGAAACAATTGCAAAGTTGACTGAAATAGCTGAAAAACAGCAAGTTAAGATTGAGAATCATATCATTCTAAACGATGCTGATTGCTATAGATTAAAAGATTCGCCAGATTTATCCTTCCTTGAAAAGAACTTGTTTCGATTTAATGGTAAAAGATATGAGGAAGTTCCTGAATCTTTGTTGATTTTTGAGGGTATGAATCCGAAAGAGGAAATTAGCTTCATAGCAGGGCAGATAATGTGCCTTACATCTGAAAATGGTTTCCGGTATAGAGATATAGCTGTAGTTACTGCCGATATAGAAACTTATGGTGATATAGCAGCAAATATTTTTAATCAAAATAACATTTCTAGTTTTATTGATAATAAACGTTCAATCATGGGAAATCCATTTGTTGAATTTTTAAGAAGTGCACTTGAAACAATTGAAAAAGGATATTCTTATGATGGCGTTTTTAGATATCTAAAAACAGGATTTACTGATATTGATCGAAATGATATAGATGAACTTGAAAATTATTGTCTTGCAATGGGGATTCGTGGTTCGAAAAAGTGGAGAGAAAAGTGGGTTAGAAATTTCAGGAATTCCAGAGGGGAGAAAGCTGATTTAGAAAAGGTCAATTTAATCAGAAAACGTGTGGTAAAGTCACTTGAAACATTGAATGAAAAGCTCAAGGATAAAGATGCCAATGTAAACACATATATTTTGGCTATCTATGAATTTGTTGTATCAATGAATATACAAACGAAGTTGACGGCATATACGGATATGTTTGAAAAATCTGGAGATAAGAGTAGAAGTGGGGAGTTTAAGCAGATATACAAGAAAGTTATGGATCTATTCGATAAGATGGTTGAACTTCTTGGTGAAGAAAAGATGCACATCAAAGAATTCGCTCAGATACTAGATGCAGGATTTGAGGATATAAAAATAGGGCTCATTCCACCATCGGCCGATAGCGTGGTAGTTGGTGATATTGAAAGAACAAGACTCGAGAATATTAAAGTTTTGTTTTTTGTAGGTGTAAATGATGGAATCGTTCCAAAGAAAAGTGAAAACCATGGAATATTATCAGAATTTGATAGGGAGAGTCTAGAAGAACTAAAGGTGAAGCTGGCACCGTCTGCCAGGGAAAAAGCTTTTATTCAGAAGTTCTATTTGTATCTTAATATGACAAAACCGAGTCAAAAATTATATATTTCATATTCAAAGAATGATATGAATGGAAAAGGGATAAGACCATCCTATTTGGTTCATACCATTAAAAAAATGTTCCCATTTGTGAAGATGATTGATGCTAAAGGTGCTGACAGCTCGTTTAGATATGTACAGATTCCAAAGTCAGAGCTGATTTGGAGTCAGGAAAACTGTATCCAAACGATTAGTGAGGCGACTGCTATTTCACTCTATGGAAAAGATATATATGGAAGTGTCACAAGAATAGAAAGCTTTGCAGCATGCGAGTATGCACATTTCCTTAATTATGGTTTGTCTTTAGTAGAACGTGAAGAGTATCAATTGGAGATACGTGATGTGGGAACAATTTTACATAGTGTACTTGAAAAAATCTCTACAACACTAAAGGTGAATCATAGTAATTTCTCAAAGTTAAGTGAAAGTGAGCGAAAGAAGCTGGTTACAGATTGTGTGGTTGAGGTTACATATGATTATGGAAACACAATTATGCAAGACAGTAAACGTAATGAATACATCGTAAATAGACTCACAGATATAGCAGACAGAACAATATGGGCAATGGGGAAACAACTTGAACATGGTGAATTCGAACCTGAGGCTTTTGAAGTGCCATTTGAACTGGCGGCCGAAGATCTTCCAAACGAGGCAAGAATGATTCTTCATGGAAAAATTGATAGAATTGATATTTGTGAAGATGATGAGAATGTATACGTTAAAATAATCGATTACAAATCGGGACATTCCGATTTTGAACTATTAAAGACTTATTATGGTTTGAAACTTCAACTGATGGCATATATGAAGGCAGCCATTGAAATTGAAGAAAAAAGTTATGCAGGTAAGAAAATCGTTCCAGCAGGTGTTTTATACTATAATATTGACGACCCCATCGTAGAGAAAGAAAATGAAGATCAGGAATCAACGGAGGCGAGGATTCTTGAACAGTTATGTACAAAAGGTCTGATTAATAGCGATAAAAATGTAGTAAAGAAGTTTGACAATATTGTGGAAACAGGAAAGTCTAAAGTGATTCCGGTTAAATATAGCAAAGATGGAGAAGTTGCAAGTACTAGAAATACAATTTCAAGTCAGCAATTTAAGGTCCTTGACGGCTTTGTTTATGACAAGATGAAACAGATGTCTACAGATATCGTAAAAGGATGTATTTCAATTAATCCGTACAAGGATAAGAAGTCTTGTTCCTGCACTTATTGTCAGTATAATGCAGTATGCGGTTTTTATGAAGATTTGCCAGGTATGGAATATAGAAAATTGAAGCAATTTGACGATGAAACATTGTGGACAAGGATATATGAAAAAGATAATGGAAAGGAGTAGACTAGAATGGCTAGAAATTGGACAGATGAGCAGAAAAAAGTAATAGAGTTACATCATAGGAACATCCTAGTCTCAGCCGCCGCAGGTTCTGGAAAAACAGCAGTGCTTGTAGAACGTATTATTAAGATGGTAACTGATCCAGATAAGAATATAGATATCGATAAGTTGGTAGTTGTTACATTTACAAAGGCAGCAGCTGGTGAAATGCGTCAACGTATTAGCGAAGCAATTGAAGAACGATTGGAATTAAATCCAGAGGACGAGAAACTTCAAAAGCAACTGACCCTAATTCACAATGCTCAGATAACAACGATAGATAGCTTTTGTCTTAATATTGTTAGAAATAATTTTACGAGTGCAGATATAGATCCAGGATTTCGTACTGCTGATGAAGGGGAACTTAAGCTCCTAGAAGCAGATGTGATGGGTAAAATACTTGAAGAATACTATGAAAGTGACAGAAGAGAATACTTTGATTTTGTAGATTCATACGGTGCTGGAAAAAGTGATGTGGCAATAGAAGAATTGATTTATAAAGTATATAATTTTTCTAGAAGTTATCCATGGCCACTTATGTGGCTTGAAAATTGTAAAAAATCATATGAAATCACTAATGAAACAATGCTTAATGACAATATAGCGGTTGAATACATGACTGATTATGTGAAAAAAATAATTGTTGATTACGAAAAAAAATATTCGAAACTGGAAGTTATTTGCAAGGAAACCGGTGGGCCGGATATGTATGAACCGATGATTGCTTCAGATCAAGCTAATATTATAAATATGTTAGAAGCGCAAACATTTGAAGAACTTGGCACAATGATTAACAATGTATCATTTGAGAGGCTTTCTGGCAAAAAAGGTACCGAAGTCGATCCGGAGAAGAAAGAATATGTAAAATTTTACAGAGATCAATATAAAAAAGTAATTGGAGATTTGCAAAAGAAGATTTTTAAGCAGTCAATGGAGCAAAACTTTGAGGATATTTTGATAAATATCTCTTCGATTAATGTCCTGATTGAACTTGCAATCAGATTTTATGAGGACATGAAAGCTGCAAAAAAGGAAAAGAATATCATTGATTTTAATGATATGGAGCATTTGGCACTTGATATACTTGTGAAGAATGAAAATGGAACGCTTGTTTTTTCAGATGTTGCGAACCGACTAAGCAGTTTTTATGAAGAGATTTTAATCGATGAATACCAGGACAGTAACCTACTTCAAGAGCAGATACTATATAGCATATCAAAGGGTAGAACAGATGCCAAAAAAAATAATATGTTCATGGTTGGTGATGTGAAACAGAGCATATACAAATTCAGACTTGCAAGACCAGAACTTTTTATTGAAAAGTATAACAAGTATTCCGAAGAGGATAGCTTGAATCAAAAAATTGAGCTGAGAAAGAATTTCAGAAGCCGAAATAACGTATTGATGAGCATAAACGATGTATTTTTTCATGTTATGAAAGATTATTTTGGGGGAATAGAGTACGATGAAAATGTAATGTTAAATACCGGCATGGAATATCAGATACCAGACACTGCAGATTTGACCCGTATTGGTGGTGATACAGAAGTGATTATTGTGAATACAAAACCAAGCGAAAATCAAGAACAAACTGAAGAAAATGTAAAAAAATTACAAGAAACTGATGAAGAAGAGCAGGAATTGGTTGACCGTGAACTTGAGGCGAAAGAGATCGCAGTAAGAATTAAACAACTTACCAATCCAGATAGTGGCCAAAAGATATATGATTCTAAGATAAAAGCTTACAGGCAAGCGCAATATAAGGATATTGTAATACTTACAAGGACGGTTAGAGGATGGGCAGATACATTTGTGAATGTGTTAATGAACTTTGGAATTCCAGCTTTTTCGGATACTTCAAGTGGTTATTTTAATACTCGAGAAATTAAGTTATTACTTTGCTTTCTTGCAGTAATTGATAATCCAATTCAGGATATTCCATTAGCAGCAGTGCTGACCTCATACTTCGGCAATTTCACATCGCAGGAATTGGCTGAAATCAGAAAAGAAAGTAAGGATGTAAAATTATATCAATCAGTGATTGGATATCAAGGGACTGATTTAATTATCATAGGGAAAATTGAACAATTTTTGATGAACCTTGATAAATATCGTAAAATAAGCATTTATACTGATATTCATGACCTTATATGGCAGATGGTATATGATACAGGATATTACGATTATACAGGAACCATGCCTGCGGGAATTAAGAGGCAGGCTAATCTAGATATGCTGATAGAGAAGGCAAAATCATATGAGAGCACTAGCTATCGAGGGCTTTTCAATTTCTTAAGATATATTGATAAACTTAAAAAATATGATGTGGATTACGGAGAGGCAACATTACTCGGTGAAAATGAAAATCTTGTTAGAATCATGAGTATTCATAAGAGTAAAGGTCTCGAATTTCCAATCGTTGTACTTGCGGGAATGAGTAAATCTTTTAATAATAGAGATGCAGCTGCAAGCGTTGTAATTGATGCAGAATTGGGCATCGGTACTTCTGCAGTTAATCTTGAAAAGAGAACGAAATCTCCAACTGTAATTAAGAATGCGATTGGGCTTAAGATTAGACTTGATAATATGTATGAAGAATTGAGAGTGCTCTACGTAGCATTAACACGAGCAAAAGAAAAACTGATTATGATTGGCACAGTTAAAAATCCCGAAAAAACATATGATGTATGGATGAATAAGGCAGCAGCGCTAGATGAAGATGATTCGGCATACTCATTTGCTGATTTAGAGAAGAGTAATAATTATTTTGAATTAGTCGCGCCAACTGCAATGAAAAAATCTGGGAATTCCGGGAAGTTTGATGTGAAATTGATCAGTGTCGAAGAGATCTTACGACAAGAGAAGGCATATAATTTCGATGTACTTGATTATGAACAAACAGATAGCACGAACTTAGAAAATGATAACTATAACTTAGACAATGCTAACGCGGACGATGATAACTTGGACGATGATAACTTGGACAATGATAACTTGGACAATGATAAGTTGGACAATGCTAACTCAGACGATGATAGCGCAGAGCCTGCCAGCATCAAACATCTAGAAAATCCGAATCTGAAAAAAGAATACATATATCCTTACAAGAATGCAACAAATATGAAAGGTAAGATGACAGTCTCTGAGCTAAAGAAGATGCAGCATCAAGCGGAGGAAACAGATGAGATTATATATGAATCCGAATTTAAAGAATTAAACGAAGAAACTGCAATTATACCGAAGTTTATTGCTGGTGAGCAGAAACTGCAAGGAGCTGAAAGAGGTACTGCATATCATAGAGTTATGGAGTGCTTCAATTACGATTATAGTGATTCTGCTGAAAAAGTGGCAGAGTGTCTAAAATCACTAAAGGATTCGCATAAGATTATGCAGGAGCAGTTTGATGTAATAGATATTACCAAGATATTCGCTTTTTGCAATAGTGCCATAGGAAAAAGAATTAAATCTGAATATGGAAATACGCTCAGACGAGAGCAGCAATTTGTATATGGGATTGAACCGGAAAAAGGTGAATTGATTTTGATTCAGGGGGTAATCGATTTATATTTTGAAGAGGATGGTAAAATCGTAATATTAGATTAAGACAGATCATGTTCCA
>Ga0302173_10000815_pt1 | contig 16459 bp, 17 predicted proteins | sample I_Fen_N3_1_FD_198785 | JGI IMG/M metagenome (GOLD analysis project Ga0302173, IMG submission 198785) | Peat permafrost microbial communities from Stordalen Mire near Abisko, Sweden - I_Fen_N3_1 | ecosystem: Environmental > Terrestrial > Soil > Wetlands > Permafrost | place: Sweden: Abisko... | reverse complement strand
TTATATAAACGACGAAGTTATGAGTAAAGTATCTTATTATACAGCAGAAGGATTAAAAAAATTAAAAGATGAGTTGGAGCATTTAAAAAGTGTAATGCGCCCGAAGGCATCTCAAGATATAGCAGAAGCAAGAGACAAAGGTGATTTATCTGAAAACGCCGAGTATGATGCAGCAAAAGAAGCACAAGGTTTATTAGAAATGAGAATTAATAAACTGGAAGAAGTGTATTCTAATGCAAGACTAATTGACGAATCGCAACTTGATGTTTCGAAAGCATTGGTACTCTCTAATGTAAAAATTAAGAACCAAAGCAATGGAATGGAAATGAAATATACGCTTGTTGCTGAAAGTGAAGCAGACTTAAAAACTGGAAAAATCTCAGTAACTTCTCCTATTGGAAAAGGTTTATTAGGAAAATCAGTTGGTGAAGTAGCTGAAATTACAGTGCCAAACGGAGTTTTGAAATTCGAAATTCTTGAAATTTCAAGAGACTAATTGAATTATTTTAACTGTTTAACAACCAGTTAAATGAATAAATAATTTAACGATTTAACGAATAAACAATGTCATCAATATTCACGAAAATAGTAAACGGAGAAATTCCTGCATATAAAATTGCTGAAGACGATAATTATTTAGCTTTTTTAGATGTTAATCCAAATGCAAAAGGACATACGCTATGCATTCCAAAACAAGAAATCGATAAAATTTTTGAGATGGATGATGAGTTGTATTTAGGATTGATGAAGTTTTCTAAGAAAATTGCAATTGCTTTGGAAAAGGCAGTTCCATGTAAAAGAGTTGGAATGGCCGTTGTAGGATTAGAAGTTCCTCATGCACACGTACATTTAATTCCGTTAAACCATATGGATGAAATGCGTTTTCATGATAAAGTTTCTCTTTCTAAGGAAGAATTTGAAGCATTGGCTAAAAGTATTGCAGCAAATTTATAATATTAGAATATTAGATTGATGATTCTGACTGTCATGTTAGACAGAGCGAAGTCGAAGTCCGAAAGAAATAGAAAGTGTAGTAAAGTAATTTTACTACACTTTTTTATTTATAGAAACCTGAAAAGTTGTTCCCTTTCCAATTTCAGAATGTAAGACCTTTATTTTTCCATTGTGATATTCTTCAACAATTCTTTTTGTCAAAGAAAGCCCCAATCCCCAACCACGTTTTTTAGTCGTAAAACCAGGTTCGAAAATAGTCTTGAATTGTTTTTTCGGAATTCCGGTTCCAGAATCTTTAATGTTTATTTTTACAGAATGAGCATCTTGTTCAATCTGAAGATCTAAAGTTCCTTTACCTTTCATGGCGTCAATTGCATTTTTTACCAGATTTTCAATCGTCCAGCTATAAAGCGTAGGGTTTAACATAGTCAATATAGGTTCGTTTGGCGTATGAAATGAAAATTCGACCTGTTTTGAGAAACGAGATTGTAAATATTTAAAAGTATTTAAAGTCTCCGCAACAATATCCTTGGGCTCTAAAACTGGGACTGAACCAATTTTCGAAAAACGATCCGTAATAGTTTGTAATCTATCAATATCTTTTTCGATTTCGGCAGTAATAGATTGGTCAATTTCTTCTGTTTTTAATATTTCAACCCAACCAATCAAAGACGATAATGGTGTGCCAATTTGATGAGCTGTTTCTTTTGCCATTCCAGCCCATAATTTATTTTGGGTAGCCATTTTCATGCTTTTGTAAAAATTGTAAATCAAGGCACCAAACAAAAAAATGATCAGTAATAATGCTACAGGATAATATTTCAATTTATTAATCAAAGCTGAATTTCCGTAATAAATCTGTTGAAATTTCCCAGGAGCATATTCAATATTAATAGGCTCATTTTCATTTTTTAAATTCTTCAAAAAAGACATCGATTCTTTTTTGTCGTTCATAATATGATCGGGAACATTTTTAGAATTAATAATTTTCCCATACATGACAAGCATTACAGGAACAGAAGTATTGCTGTTTGTAATTTCAAGTGGTAAATCAAGCTCTGTATATTCGTCAGCATTGATGATTGTTTTTTGAGCATTGGCCCAAATGTTCATTTTTAGGCGTTCTTCATTTTTAAAAATTTGGAAAAAAGTATAAGTATTCCAAAGAATCAGCGATATGATTAGAAAGGAAATGAAAATAATAATCCAACGAGTTGTATTTCTTGTCTCAGAAAAAGGCATAAACATTATTTTGAGGTATAAATATAACGAAATAAACACATTTTATATTTTGTTACCCGTTAAAGATTTTTGTTTTTTATGTCAAAAAGTATTTCTTCTAATTAAACGATTTATCTACTTTTGTGGTTATCGAAATGAGATTCGGTTAAAAAGGAAAATATATGATTAGCATAGATCCAAAAGAGATAACGACGGCAAAATTACATGGTTATTTACAAAGCGCAATTGGGCCAAGACCTATTGCATTTGCAAGCACAATTAGTGCAAAAGGAATCCCAAATTTGTCACCTTTTAGTTTCTTTAATGTGTTCAGTGCCAATCCGCCAATTTTAGTTTTTTCGCCAGCAAGACGTGTACGCGACAATACAGTTAAACATACTTTAATTAATGTCGAAGCAACTGGTGAAGTGGTTATAAATGTTGTTAATTACGATTTGGTACAACAAACATCATTGGCAAGTACAGAATATGGTGAAGGAGTAAACGAATTTATAAAAGCCGGATTAACACAAATTCCTTCAGATTTTGTAAAACCGTATCGTGTAAAAGAGTCTCCCGTGCAATTTGAGTGTAAAGTCACGCAGATTATTCCGTTAGGATCAGAAGGCGGAGCAGGGAATTTGGTTTTATGTGAAGTAGTCAAAATTCATATTCACGAATCTGTTTTAGACGAAAATGGAGCAATTGATCAACATAAAATAGATCTAGTTTCAAGATTAGGAAGTAACTGGTATTCAAGATCAAATCAAGGACTTTTTGAAGTGCCTAAACCACTTACAACTTTAGGAGTTGGAGTAGATGTAATCCCGAATTTCATCAGAGAAAGCCCCGTTTTTAACGGAAATGATCTTGGAAAATTAGGTAATATTGAAGCCTTGCCTACAAAGGAAGAAGTTAGTATATTTGTGAAAGAAAATTTTTCAGTCAAAGGAGTTTTGAGCTCCGATGATCAGGAAAAAATTCATTTAGAAGCAAAAAAATATCTGAATAATGACGATATTGCATCGGCTTGGAAAGTGCTTTTAGCCAAAAAATAAGAATAGAAACAATAATTAATATAGACGAAGATGGAAGTTACAGGAAAAGTAAAAGTGGTGAACCCAGAGCAACAAGTTAGTGCTGCATTCAAAAAAAGAGAGTTGGTTGTTACTACAGACGAGCAATATCCTCAACATATTTTGATTGAATTTACTCAAGATAAATGTGATTTGTTGAGCAGCTACAAACAAGGTGAAGCGGTAAAAGTTTCTATCAATTTAAGAGGAAGAGAATGGGTTAATCCACAAGGAGAAACTAGATATTTCAATAGTATTCAAGGTTGGAGAATCGAAAGATTAGCACCAGAAGGTCCAGGTCAAACTGCTCCAATGCCTGCTGCAGAAGCTTTTGCTCCAGCAACAAACTTAAACGAAGACGAACCAGACGATTTGCCTTTCTAAACGTTAACGTTTAAATTCCAATAATAAAATTCCAAATTCCAAATCATGAAGGTGTATTTGGGGTTTGGGATTTTTTTATTGAAAATGCAGCATATTTTGTGTCATTTTGATCCTGAAGCCTCGGGATCGAAATGATAATATTGTCCACAGTATTGCTTGAAGACCTTTGTCAAAGTTTTAAACTTTGACAAAGATTTAGTAAGTAAGTGTTTGGAATTTGGAATTTTAAAATTTGGAATTTTAAAAAATGTATTACCTATTTGAAGATTTATTTTTCCCTCCCGTTTCAGAAGCCGATGAAGAAGGTATTCTGGCAATTGGCGGTGATTTGGATACAGAAAGATTAAAATTAGCTTACAAAAGCGGAATTTTCCCTTGGTTTAATGAGGGAGAACCTATTTTGTGGTGGTCGCCAGATCCTAGAATGGTGTTGTTTTTAGATGAATTAATCGTTTCTAAAAGCATGCGTAATATTTTGAACAGGAATCAGTTTAAGGTCACTTTTAATCGAAATTTTAGAGAGGTAATTTCGAATTGTCAAAAAATAAAACGCGATGGTCAAAACGGAACATGGATTTCAAACGAAATGATCGATGCTTATTGTAAATTAAATGAAGAAGGTGTTGCAAAATCTATTGAGGTTTGGCAGGATGAAGTTTTGGTTGGAGGTTTGTACGGTATTGATTTGGGTCACGTTTTTTGCGGAGAAAGTATGTTTTCAAAAGTCTCTAATGCTTCAAAAGTAGCGTTTATTGCTTTGGTACAGTATTTAAGAGAAAACAATTATAAACTTCTGGATTGTCAGGTTTATAATCCGCATTTAGAAAGTTTAGGTTGTTGTGAAATTGATCGTGAAGGATTTATGTCTATTTTAAAAAGTAAGTAAAAATGAGTTCAATTTTTGTTGTAAAAGAAATTTATATTTATCCGATAAAAAGCTTAGCAGGAATTAGTTGTAATAATGCAAAAGCTGAAGAAATGGGCTTCGAAAACGATCGTCGATGGATGTTAATTGATGCAGACAATCAAATGATAACGCAGAGAGAACACCGAATTATGAGTCAGTTCTATCCAAAAATTTCAGAAGGAAAAATCAGCGTAACTTTTCAAGATCATAAGCATGAATTCACTATTGATGAACATTTAGAAAAAACTTTAGATGTTAATGTTTGGGATGATAAAAGTGAAGTTGTTGAGGTAAATCAAACCACATCGGAATGGTTTAGTAAACATTTGGGATTTGAATGTAAATTGGTCAAAATTCTCAAAACCGGAAATCGCAAGCATGAAAGTTCGAAATTAAAAGAAACCTTTAATGTTAGTCTGGCCGACGGTTATCCGTATTTAATGATAGGAACTGAGAGTTTGGATTTTTTAAACGAAAAGTTAGACGAAAAAATCACAATAAAAAGATTTCGTCCAAACATCTTGATAAATACCAAAAACGCTCACAAAGAAGATGATTTTGATACTTTTAAAATAGGAGAAGTTCAATTTAAAAATATAAAACCTTGCGGAAGATGTGTTATGGTAAATAATGATCCTGAAAATGGTAAATTAAAAAAAGAACCTCTCAAAACCTTAAGTAAATACAGAAATGTAAATAATTCAGTTTTATTCGGGACAAATATTGTGAGCTTAAACTCTGGGATTATCAGCGTTGGCGACGAACTTGTTTTCTAGAAATTTAGTTTTGTAAAACCCCAATTTAAAGTATTAAAGAGTATCAATTCATTTCTTAGAGTTGGTAATTCCATAATTAATTTAAGCGTTTCATGTGCCATCATGGTGCCAATAATTCCGGGCAAAGTTCCTAAAACACCATTTACATTACAATTTGGAACATCTTTTGGATCAGGAATTTCAGGAAATAAATCACGCAGATTTTTACTCCCTTTATAATTAAAGACAGCCACTTGACCTTCAAATCTTAAAATACTTCCGTAAACTAAAGGTTTTTGTAAAATAACACAAGTGTCGTTAACCAAATAACGAGTTGAGAAGTTATCAGAACCATCAACAATAACATCATATTGTGCGATAATTGCACTGGCGTTTTCGATTGTTAGTTTCTCTGTAATTGCAACAACTTCAATTAAAGGATTTAATTTAGAAACGACTTCTTTTGCAACAATAGCTTTCTCTTTTCCAATTTCATTTTCAGTATACAAAATCTGCCTGTGAAGATTGTGCATTTCAATCGTATCAAAATCTATAATTCCAATAAAACCAACTCCGGCAGTTGCAATATATTGTAAAACAGGACAACCCAAGCCACCCGCGCCAATTACCAAAACCTTAGCTTTTTTTAGTTTTTCTTGCCCTTCGTCACCAATTTCGGGTAAAATAGTTTGTCTGTTATAGCGTAAAAATTCTTGTATAATACTCATTATTTTAGTCTTAAAGTTGAAAGTCGAAGGTCGAAAGTCTTTTAATATGGTTAAAATTGAATTGTAAGATAAAGTTTTGGTCTTTAAGACCTTTGACTTTCAAACTTTCGACTATATGCTTTGTCCCAATCTTTCCAAACGGGTTCATAGCCGGCATTTTTTATGATCTTTGAAATTTCTTCTGCAGAGCGTTCATCACTTATTTCAAATTGTTCTAATGATTGCGGATCAACAACATAACCGCCCGGATTTGTTTTAGATCCCGCGCTCATACTTGTAACACCAATTGGAATAATGTTGTTTCTGAATTTTTCGTTTTCACGTGTCGAAATCGAGATTTCCAGATCTTCATTCCACAAACGATACGCACAAATTAACTGAGTCAAATCTTTATCATCCATGATGAAATTAGGTTCAATAATTCCTTCTGCGGGACGTAATCTCGGAAAAGAAACGGAGTATTTTGTTTGCCAATATTTTTTTTGAAGATAATCTAAATGCAAAGCATTAAAGAAACTATCTGTTCGCCAATCTTCCAAACCTAATAAAACGCCTAATCCTATTTTGTGAATTCCAGCAGTTCCAATTCTATCTGGAGTTTCAAGTCTAAAATCAAAATTTGATTTTTTGCCTTTCGTGTGATATTTTTTGTAAACTTCCTGATGATATGTTTCCTGATATACCAAAACAGAATACACTCCGGCTTCATGCAAACGCTCATATTCCTCTGTAGAAAGTGGCTGAACTTCGACTGAAATAATTGAAAACTGTTCTCGTATTAAAGCAATTGCATTTAGAAAATAATTAATATTTACGGTATAATTTGCTTCACCTGTAACCAATAAAACATGGTCGAATCCTGTAATTTTTAGCGCTTCAACCTCAAGTTTAATCTCAGCGTCAGAAAGTGTTTTTCGTTTGATTTTGTTGTCTAAACTAAAACCACAATAAGTACAAATGTTTTGACATTCGTTACTTAAGTAAAGTGGTGCATACATTTGGATAGTTTTACCAAAACGCTTTTTCGTTATTTCATGGCATTGTTGTGCCATTTGCTCCAAATAATCTTGAGCCGCAGGCGAAATCAAAACTAAAAAATCGTTAAGATTCCGTTTGGTTTTAGCCAAAGAGCGTTCTACGTCTTTTGATGTGGTTCGGTATATTTTAGATTGAATAGTATCCCAATTGTATTTTTGAAAGACTGATTTAAAGGTATTCATAGAAGTGTGGTTTTACCGCAAAGGACATTAAAGTTTACGCAAAGTTCGTTAAGCTTTATCTTTATGATACTTGAAAATTGAGCTCGCAAAGCTTAGTGAACTTTGCGTAAAAACCTTGCGAACTTTGCGGTTAAAATTTTTTACAGTTAAGTTATAGATCATATAAAAATGAAGTCAAAGGACTAGAAGCCACAGCATATTTTTGTTGATTAGCAATTCTGGCCTCAAATGCTTTTCTTCCTGCGATTACTGCTTCTCTAAAAGCTTCTGCCATTAATTTTGGATTTCCAGCAACGGCAATTGCTGTGTTAACCAAAACAGCATCGGCACCAATTTCCATTGCTTTTGCAGCATCAGATGGAGCTCCAATTCCGGCGTCGACAATTACCGGAACATTACTTTGTTCGATAATTATCTCTAGAAAATCTATTGTTTTTAGACCTTTATTACTGCCAATTGGGGAGCCTAATGGCATAACTGCGGTTGTTCCGGCATTTTCCAGATGTTTGCACAAAACAGGATCTGCATGAATATATGGCAAAACAAAAAAGCCAAGTTTGGCTAATTCTTCCGTAGCTTTTAAAGTCTCAACAGGATCGGGCATCAAATATTTTGGATCTGGATGAATTTCTAGTTTTATCCAATTTGTCTCCAATGCTTCGCGAGCCAATTGAGCTGCGAAAACAGCTTCTTTGGCATTTCTTGCTCCTGATGTATTGGGTAATAAATTGATATTTGGATGTTTTAAATACGATAAAATAACATCTGTTTCAGTTTCAAGATCGATGCGTTTTAAAGCAACAGTCACCAATTCGCTTTCTGAGGCCAGAATCGCTTCCTCCATTTCTTGGTTCGAACCAAATTTTCCGGTTCCTAAAAACAAACGAGAGGTTAAGTTTTTGTCTCCGATATTAAACAATGACGTTTGCATATAATTTTTCGTTTAATTGTTGAATTAATTTTTTTTTCTCCTCGCTTTTTGTGACCATTCTGGAAATGGCAATTCCGTGAATTCCAGTTTCCATTAAAGGGCTTATATCTTTTAGAGTAATTCCGCCAATGGCATATACCGGAATCTGAATATTGTGTTTTTTTAGCTCTTCAAAGACTTTAAAGTATCCTGATAAACCTAAAATAGGACTTAATTTTTCTTTTGTTTCGGTAAATCTAAAAGGTCCTAAACCAATATAATCACAGCCATTTTTTGCATGATTTTTAATATCTTCAAAAGTATTGGCAGTACCGCCAATGATTTTAGTATTCCCCAAAATAGCTCTTGCCTCATCAATTTTCATGTCTGTAAGCCCAAGATGCACTCCATCGGCAGCAATTTGTTGGGCGAGATATAAATTGTCGTTTACAATAAAATTGGCCAAATATTCTTCACATAAAAACTTTACGGCTTCGGCTAAAGCAAACGTATTTTTTGCGGTTTGGTTTTTAAAACGCATTTGTATCCAATCGCATCCAGCATCTAATGCCTGATGAATATTATACAATTGCTCCTCGATTGTTTTTCCTTGCGAAATGTATTGTAGTTTATGGTACATAATGATATCCGATTAATGTTGAAGTTGAACTCAGGTATTTTTCTATGTAGGTTTTTCCATTTTTGCAGGCTTCTTACAAAGTCTGTTTTAATGCGAGATTTGAGGCTATTGCAGCTGATAAAACGCATCCGGAGCCGTGTTTTTCGAAACATTTTTTTTGAGAAGGAAGCATTTCAATAATCTCATTTTTAAGAAATAAGCGATCAATACCAATTTCAGATTTGCTGTGTCCTCCTTTCAGTAAAATGTTGGTTGGAAGTTCTTTTTGCAGCCAAAGTTTATTCAAAAGAAAATCAGGAAATAAAACGTTTATCTCATATTGATTTGGCGTAATTAAATCTGTTTTTGCTAGTATTTGGTTCCAGTCTACATCGCCTTCAAGTTTCATGAATTCATGTTCTGTAGTCGATTTTAAAACGGGATCCCAAACAATTTTTGTTGTTGGCGACAATCGTTTTATAGTCGAAAGTATTTCGTTTAAATAATGTAAAGAAGGAACAATACCAATTTTTACCACGCTGATTTCATAACTCAGAAATAAAGTTTCAATTGAGCGCATAACAAAGTTTAAATCTGTCCACTGAATTTCATAAAACCTATTTTCAGTTTGTATGGTATTGGCAGTTGTAATTGCAAATCCTGTAACCTTATGTTGTTCGAATGTTTTAACATCAGCTAAAACACCCGCACCGGCAGAAGGATCAAAACCTGCTATGGAAAGTACGAACGGACGATTTTTTGACATAATTTGAATTGTTTTATTGGGTTTTCATTCTTCCAAATACTTCCTAAAAGTGCAAAATCATCAAAGCCATTTTGAATTGTTTTGTCTATATTTTCAGGAGAAATTCCGCCTAGAGCGATAACTTTTGTTTTAATGTTTGTTCGAGATTTTAAAGCTTCAAATAGATCTGTTTTTGGACTGTAATCATCTTTAGAAATACTTTTATAAACAGGACTCAAAAAAGCGTAATCAAAATCATTTTCTAAAGCATTAAAATCTTCAATAGCATGTGTTGATGTTGATTTATGCCTGCAAGGTTTTGAAAACCTTGCAGGATTATCAACTTCAGATTTTCTTTCCTTTTCAGAAAAATGAATTCGATTAATTCCGAAATCTTCGGCTAATTCATGATGACTGTGCAAAACCAAATTAGATCGATATTCCGATTTTATCTGATGAATAAATTGAGCCATTTCCATCTCAGAAAAATCAGGTTTCCGAATATGAAGCAAGGACAATCCTTCTTCAAATAAAGAATGAAGAATCTCTTTCTCATTTTCAACATCATTAGGATTTGTAATCACGATCATAATCTTTTCTCTTTCTTCTGGAATCTATCCTCTCTCTAAATATAAATTTCTTTTCCTTGCTCAATAAACTCTTCTGATTTCTCCTGCATTCCTTTTTCTGCGGCAGCAACATCTCTAATTTCCTGAGATATTTTCATCGAACAGAATTTTGGTCCACACATCGAACAGAAATGAGCTACTTTTGCGCCGTCAGCAGGAAGTGTTTCGTCATGAAATTCTCTTGCTGTATCGGGGTCTAATGATAAATTGAATTGGTCTTCCCAACGAAATTCAAAACGGGCTTTACTTAATGCATTATCTCGATATTGCGCACCTGGATGTCCTTTGGCCAAATCTGCAGTATGAGCTGAAATTTTATAAGTTATCACACCATCTTTCACATCTTTTTTGTTTGGTAAGCCAAGATGTTCTTTTGGAGTTACATAACACAGCATTGCACAACCGTACCAGCCAATCATTGCTGCGCCAATGGCCGATGTAATATGATCGTAACCTGGGGCAATATCTGTAGTTAAAGGGCCAAGTGTATAAAATGGAGCTTCGTTGCAATGTTCTAATTGTTTGTCCATATTTTCCTTAATCATATGCATTGGCACGTGACCAGGGCCTTCGATAAAAACCTGAACGTCATGTTTCCAGGCGATTTTTGTCAACTCGCCTAAAGTTTCTAGTTCTGCAAATTGAGCAGCATCATTGGCATCAGCAATAGAGCCCGGACGCAAACCATCGCCTAGAGAAAAAGCAACATCATATTGTTTCATGATTTCGCATATTTCCTCAAAATGGGTGTACAAAAAGTTTTCTTTATGATGAAATAAACACCATTTTGCCATGATAGATCCGCCGCGCGAAACAATTCCGGTAACACGATCAGCGGTTAAATGAATGTAGCGCAATAAAACTCCAGCGTGAATGGTAAAATAGGAAACACCTTGTTCTGCCTGTTCGATTAAAGTATCGCGAAAAACTTCCCAAGTTAGATCTTCGGCAATTCCTTTTACTTTTTCCAGAGCTTGATAAATAGGAACGGTACCAATTGGAACGGGAGAATTTCTAATAATCCATTCTCTGGTTTCGTGAATGTTTTTTCCTGTCGATAAATCCATAATGGTATCAGCTCCCCAACGACAAGCCCAAACAGCTTTTTCAACTTCTTCTTCGATGCTCGAAGTCACGGCGCTGTTACCAATGTTGGCATTTATTTTCACCAGAAAATTACGTCCCACAATCATAGGTTCACTTTCAGGATGGTTGATGTTGTTTGGGATTATAGCTCTTCCGCAAGCTACTTCGCTACGAACAAATTCGGGAGTTATTTTGCTTTTTGGAGTGTTGGCGCCAAAGCTATGTCCGTCGTGTTGGCATCGCATTGCTTTGGTTTGCTTATTTAAAAGCTCGATACGCTGATTTTCGCGAATCGCGATATATTCCATTTCAGGAGTAATAATTCCTTGTTTTGCGTAATATAGTTGCGTTACGTTAGCACCTTTTTTAGCTCGTTTTGGTTGGTGTAAATATTCAAAACGAAGATGGTTTAGACTTTCATCTTTTAATCGGGTTTGTCCGTAATCAGATGTAATTTCGTCCAGAATTTCAACGTCTTTTCGGTTTAAAATCCAACTTTCGCGTAAGCGCGGCAATCCTTTTCGAATGTCTATTTCTACGTTTGGATCTGTGTAAGCTCCAGAAGTATCATAAATTGTTACGGCCGGATTTTTTTCGATTCCGCCGTTTGAAAGTTTTGTGTCGCTAAGAACAACTTCTCTCATTGCAACTTTTATAGGATGAATTTCTCCGTTTACATATATTTTTTTAGAATTCGGAAATGGGGTTCTTGAGATTTGTTCTTCTGTAGTCATAGGAAAAGAAGTTGTGAGTTATGAATTATGAATTATTGTAGAGGCGCACAGCAGTGCGTTTACGTCCAGTATTAATTGGAATTTAGTACCGAAACTTCGGGATTAAAAAATTTCGAATTTTAATTTTAACCACCTTGTGTAGCAGAAATAATTAGAATTTCGTCAGTTTCGTGTACGAGATGTTTGTTCCAGGTAGATTTTGGAACAACGGTATTATTAATAGCAACGGCGATTCCGTTTTGTTTGTTGGGAATTTCGAGATCAAGCAATGATTGAATGCTTAGCGATTCAACATTGAATTTTTTGATTTGTTGGTTGATTTTTAGTTCCATTCCTTTTGAATTTAGTATATAGTTATACTTTAGGAATGGCTACAATTGCGCATAAAAATGCGCGCAGAAGTCATCTTACTTTTCCCTACGCTAGTATGAACTAGATCAGGTTCAGAGGGTAAAATCTCAGCCTACTTATTAGTAGACACCCCTAAAGTGTGAAGCAAATATAATGTTTTTTTTAAAGTTTTCAGTTTTCAGTCATAATTTTCAGTCATTAATTCAAAAACATCACGTTTTCGAAAACTGAAAACTGAGACTATTTCCCCTTTCGGGTAAAGCAATCTTCAATGTGATCATTGACCATTCCGGTGGCTTGCATATGTGCATAAATAACGGTTGAACCTACAAACTTAAAGCCTCTTTTTTTTAAATCTTTGCTGATCTCATCTGAAAGTGGAGTAGTGGCAGGAACGTCTTTTAGTGTTTTTGGATTATTATTGATAGGTTTTCCGTTGGTGAATTTCCAGATATAATTAGAAAAACTTTCAAATTCTTCCTGTATTTTCATAAATGCCTGTGCGTTTGTAACTGCAGAACGTACCTTTAGTTTGTTGCGGACGATTCCGGTATCTTGAAGTAATTCTTCTATTTTGTCTTCGGAATAATTCGCTATTTTTTTATAATCAAAATGGTCAAATGCATTTCTGAAATTCTCTCTTTTATTTAAAATAGTGATCCAGCTTAAACCCGCCTGAAAAGTTTCAAGAATTAAAAATTCGAATAATGATGCGTCATCATAAACAGGAACGCCCCATTCTTCGTCATGGTATTTTTTGTATAAATTACTTGCTGAACACCAGCCACATCTTATTAAATTTTCGTCTTTCATAATTGCAAATTACCTTAATCTTCTTTGTGAGAATGATCCCCTTTTAAATAGTTCTGAATCCAGTGGTGTCCAGCGTAGATTAATGGAGTAAGTAAAACGGCAACCGTTAGTTTAAAAATATATCCTGTTAATGCTGATGAGATAAATGTGTCAAAATTAATTTTTCCGGGTAGCCAGAAAGCGATTCCAAGAACAATAAAAGAATCAAATAATTGCGAAATTACGGTTGAACCTGTTGTTCTGAGCCATATTTTTCGCTCGCCTGTTCTTCTTTTAAAAAACCAAAAAATCCAAACATCGATTAATTGAGAGACCATAAAAGCAATTAAGCTACCTATTATTATCCACATACTTTGTCCAAAAACAGCACTGAACTGCTTGTCATTTACCGGGCTGATTCCTTTTGCGGCGGGAATTACAATTGCCATAAATAATATTAAAAAGGCATAAGCGATTAGGCAGGCGGTTATAAAAGATAATTTTTTTACGCCTTTTTCTCCAAAATATTCATTTATCAAATCTGTGGTTAAAAAAACTACTGGCCAAGGCAAAATTCCAATACTCATTACAAATGGACCTACTTGAATTAATTTTCCTCCAATAAGTTCAGCAACAACAGCATTTGTGATAAAGATGCCGGCTAGAATTACAAAAACAATTTCTTTTCTGGTTTTAAACATGTGATTTGGTAAATGATGTTTCAAATTTAAGCTATTTCTCTATAAGTTGGATTGGATTAATTTAAATTAAAATGTTGTTTTTAATGGAATCTGAAAGTTAAAAATTTCTTTTGATTGGTGATTTTTAGTTACATTTGGAACAATAACCTGTTTTATTTTATATTAAATCAATTTAATGATAATGAAAAAATTAATGACAATTTTTCTCATGGGAACAACTTTATTTGCGGCTAACGCACAAACCAATTCTGATAATCCGTTGCTTAAAAAATGGACTGGTCCTTACGGCGGAGTTCCAGCTTTTAATGAGTATAAGGTTTCAGATTTTAAACCTGCTATTCAATTTGCGATTCAGGAAAAACTTAGTGAAATTGACGCTATTGCCGGTAATTCTAAACCAGCAACTTTTGAAAATACTATTGCAGCTTTAGAACGTTCAGGAAAAACTATGTCTAGAATTTATGCTGTTTACGGAATTTATGGTTCTACATTAAGTACTCCGGAATTTGATAATGTTGAAACAGAAATGTCTCCAAAGCTTTCTGAATTAAATGACAAAATTTATCAAAACAAAAAGCTATTCACGAGAATAGAAGCTTTGTACAATTCAAAAGAAAAGAAAAAACTAACGAGTGAGCAACAACGTTTAGTTTGGTTGTATTATACTGATTTTGTTCGTGAGGGAGCAAAATTGAATGACAAGGACAAAGAAAAAGTTGCTAAAATTAATCAGCAATTAGCGAGTCTTTTTACAAAGTTCAGCCAAAACTTATTAGCAGAAGAACATAATCAATATGTTGCATTAAAAGTAGAAAGTGATTTTGACGGTTTGCCTACTCAGGTAAAAAATGCCGCTATTGCCGAAGCTAAAGATAGAAAACTTGATGTTATGGGTTGTATTGCAAATACACGTTCGTCTATTGAACCGTTTCTGACTTTTTCAACTCGTAGAGATTTAAGAGAAAAGGCTTTTGATATTTTTGTAAAGCGTGGTGATAATGGCAATGCAAATGATAATAATGCAACGCTTGTTTCTATTTTGCAGTTAAGAACTCAAAAAGCAAAATTATTAGGATTTCCTACTTTTGCTGATTGGAGTTTGTCTAATAAAATGGCAAAAGATCCTAAAAAGACCTTAGATTTAATGATGTCTGTTTGGGAGCCAGCAGTAGAAAAAGTGCATCAGGACGTTGCTGAAATGCAAAAAATTGTAGATGCTGAGGGTGGTAAATTTAAAATTCAACCTTGGGATTATCGCTATTATGGTGAAAAAGTTAGAAAAGCAAAATATGATTTAGATCAAAATGAGGTTAAACCCTATTTGCAATTAGAAAACCTGCGTGAAGGTATGTTTTGGGTTGCGGGCGAATTATTTAATTTAAGTTTCAAACAAATTACAAATGTTCCGGTTTATCATCCGGATGTACGTGTTTGGGAAGTAAGTAACAAGTTAACAGGCAAAGTTGTTGGATTATGGTATTTTGATCCATATGCACGTGCAGGAAAACGTTCTGGAGCGTGGATGAATGCTTATCGCGATCAACAAAGAATGGATGGCGAGGTTTTAACAATTGTGTCTAATAACTGTAACTTTATAAAAGGTAGTGCAAACGAGCCTGTTTTAATTTCTTGGGAAGATGCTACGACTTTGTTTCACGAATTTGGACATGCGCTTCATGGATTATGTTCTAATGTAACGTATCCAACTTTATCAGGAACAAATGTGGCGAGAGATTATGTTGAGTTTCCTTCGCAATTATTAGAGCACTGGCTGGCTACTCCTGAGGTCTTGAATAAATTTGCTTTGCATTATAAAACCAATCAGCCTTTGCCACAATCGTTAGTAGACAGAATCGAAAAGGCAGCGAACTTCAATGAAGGTTTTGCAACAGTTGAAACAATTTCAAGTTCTTTGATCGATATGAAGCTTCACTTGACCACTACAACTATTGATCCTCATAAATTTGAAAAAGAAATATTAGATGCGCTTCATATGCCGTCAGAAATTGTTATGCGTCATAGAATTCCACAATTCGGACATATTTTTTCTGATGATGGATATGCGGCCGGATATTATAGTTATCTATGGGCTGACGTAATTAATGCTGATGCTTGGGAAGCTTTTACAGAAGGAAAAGGTCCTTATGATAAAGAAGTAGCAAAACGCCTTTATGATAGCGTTTTTAGTGTAGGAAACACTATTGATCAGGAAAAAGCCTATGAAAACTTTAGAGGTAGAGCTCCTAAATCTGATGCTTTAATGCGTGCTAGAAATTTTCCGATTAAGGGTAAAAAATAATAGATTAAATTTTTAATTAAATCCCTTCATAATATATTTTATGTGGGGATTTTTTTTGTTTAAAATAGGTATGTTTTGTTTTTTAGCCACAGATTTTAATGGCTAATTTGCTGGATTTAATTTTAAACTTTGACAAAGCTCTTTTAAGATCTATTAAGACAAAAAAAAGCCCGAATAAATAATATTCGGGCTTTTTTAAATATTGAAATAATATATTAACCTAAAGAAACTCTTTTGAAACCTGTGATTTCAACGTTGAATCCTTTAACGTAATCGCCAACTTTTTTACTATCGTCTTTGATGAAGTTTTGGTCTAATAAAGCTTTCTCTTGATCTAAAGTAGTGTTG
>Ga0302173_10000808_pt1 | contig 16536 bp, 12 predicted proteins | sample I_Fen_N3_1_FD_198785 | JGI IMG/M metagenome (GOLD analysis project Ga0302173, IMG submission 198785) | Peat permafrost microbial communities from Stordalen Mire near Abisko, Sweden - I_Fen_N3_1 | ecosystem: Environmental > Terrestrial > Soil > Wetlands > Permafrost | place: Sweden: Abisko... | reverse complement strand
AAAGTAAACAACGAAAAATATGATACCTTTTACATTTATATATAGTCCTATAAGTAAACATTTTCTTGATATCATTTACACATAAGATAAACGATATCATAAATTTTTAGGAGGTATTATTATATGGAAAATCAAGTATTTCAAAAAACACCTTTCGCAAGACTTCTAATAGGGGCAGTTCTTGGGTTAGGAACATCAATAGCACCTTTAGTACTATTAGGCTTTGGGCTTGCAACTTTTAAGATTATTGGACTTGTAGGTGTTGAAAATGCAACAGCTGTATATGGAATGGTAGGAGGAGTTACAGGAATATTTTTAGTTATATCAGCTCCTTTAGGAGGACTCATCGCAGATAAGACTAAAGTTAAAATGGGTAGAAGAAGATTTTGGATGGTAGCTGGAAGTATAGGTGGTGCATTATCAATGCTTACATTTACTTATGCAACTACAATACCAGTACTTATTATAGGATATTGTTTAGCAAACTTCTTCTATGGAATGGTAAGTTTATCATGCTATGCAGTAGTTCCAGAGCAAGTTGATCCTGCAAAATTTGGTAGAGTGTCTGGGTTATTTGGTGCGGCAGCTCCAATTTTTGTTATAATTGGTAGCATAGTACTTGGAATATTTGCGGATGTACCTGTTCAACAAAAGCTTATAGCAATTGCAATGATACAAATTATAGGGGGAATATTAGCAGCACTTCTTATTAAAGATACTCAATTTACAGGAAATGTGGAAAAGAAGAAAGGTTTCAGTGAAGGGTTTAAAAATTTCTATCCAAGTGTAAAGAAATATCCAGAATATACTTGGGCACTTCTTACTAAACTTTGTATAAATGTTACAAATGCTGGATTAAGCATGTTAGCACTTTTCTACATCATGAGATTCCATCTTGCGGAAGCTGATATTATGAGAGTTATGGCATATCAAGCACCAGCAATAATGTTAATGGTTGTATCAGGAATATTTGGTGGTTTCTTATCAGATAAAATTAAAAAGCAAAAGATATTTGTAATGGGAGCAGCATTGATAACAGGAATTTGTATGATTGCATTTGCATTCTCAAATAGCGTGACTTTTGTAGTAATTGGAACATTTTTCTTTAACTTTGGTTTTGGTATGTACGGAGCAGTTGATAATGCTCTTGTTAATAGAATACTTCCATCAAAAGAAGACACTGGTAAAGATATAGCAATAATGAATACAACAACACAATTATCATCAGCAGTTGTTCAATTCATAGCACCAGGACTTATAGGATTAGGAGCAAAATTACTAGGTGATGATGGATATACATTCTTCTTTATAGTTCTTGCAGGTTTCTCAATTCTTTCAGCTTTAATGGTAATTCCAATACCAGAAGTTGGTCAATCAAAAAATGAAAAGGTAGCAGAAAAAGCAGAATTAGTTAGTGAATAGGTAATGCTAGGGTATAAGAAAATTCACATAAAGTTAAATAATAAAACTATATATTAAAAATAGATAGGGATAAATCTAGATTGTTTAAATAGATTTATCCCTATATTTTATAAAAAGAGCAAAAAAAAATTTTATTTGTAATTAGAATTTAAATATTGTTTTGCACCTCGAATTAGGTAAGTCTTATTATTTATATAAAAGAAATATATATAGTCTCATATTTAAATGCTATAAAATCATTAATTCATAAAACAAAGAATATGATACTATGTTTGTTTATATATTGACCTATAAGTAAATGATTTCTTGATAAAATTTAAATATAATAGAAACCGTTTAGGAAGAGAGGAAGTAGTGTTTATGATAGATTTAAAAGCAAAACCATTTTATTTAAAAGAGGAAGATATTAAATGGGTAGAAGAAACCCTTAAGGATATGGATTTAAATGAGAAAATAGGACAATTATTTTGCCCAGTAGGGGTTACGGATGATGAAGAAGCGTTAAAAGGATTTTTAGGAAAAATAAAACCAGGTGGAATGATGTATAGACCAGGAAAAGGTGAAGAGATAAGAAGAAGTCATAAAGTACTTCAAGATAATTCTAAAATTCCTTTACTTATTTCAGCAAATCTTGAAGCTGGTGGAAATGGAATAGCAGCAGATGGAACTTATTTTGGAAAACAAATGCAGATTGCAGCAACTGATGATGAAGAGATGGCATATAAATTAGGGTTAGTTTCAGGTAGAGAAGGAAGAGTTGCTGGATGTAATTGGGCATTTGCGCCAATAATAGATATTGATATGAATTTTAGAAATCCTATTACTAATGTAAGAACTTATGGAAGTGACCCTGAAAGAGTACTGAAAATGGCAAGACAATGTATGAAGGGTATGAATGAAGCAGGAGTCGCTGTATCTATAAAGCATTTCCCGGGAGATGGTGTGGATGAAAGAGACCAACATCTTTTAAGTTCAGTAAATTCTTTATCAGTTGAAGAATGGGATAAAACTTATGGAATGGTTTATAAAGAATTGATTGAAGATGGAGCTCAAACTGTAATGGCAGGACATATTTTATTGCCAAGCTATAGCAAAAAATTGAATCCTGATTTAAAAGATGAGGAAATAATGCCAGCTACTTTATCAAAAGAATTATTGAATGGATTATTAAGAGAAAAATTAGGTTTTAATGGACTTATTGCGACTGATGCAACTCCAATGATTGGATTTAGTGTTGCAGAAAGAAGAGAAATTGCAGTTCCAAAAGCAATTGCTTGTGGATGTGATATGTTCTTATTTAATAAAAATACAGAAGAAGATTTTAACTTTATGCTAAAGGGAATAGAAAATGGAATTTTAACTCTTGAAAGAGTAGAAGAGGCAGTAACAAGGATTTTAGGAACTAAAGCAGCTTTAGGATTGCACAAGCAAAAAGAAGAAGGTACTTTAGTTTTAGATGAAAAAGAATTAAGTGTTTTAAAATGTGAAGAACATGAAAATTGGGCAAGAGAATGCGCTGATAAATCAGTTACTTTAGTAAAAGATACACAAAAACTTTTACCAATAACTCCTGAGAAGTATAAGAGAGTAAGATTATATGTTTTAGGTGATAGTGATGACGGTGGTTTTAAAGAAGGGGAAAAAGTAAGTGATAAAGTAAAAGAAAAGTTAGAAAATGAAGGCTTTGCAGTAGATGTATTTGATGATAAAAAATTAGACTTTAGGGAAGTTTTTGAAGGTGGAATTGAAGAATTAAAAGCTAAATATGATTTAGTAATATATGTAGCTAATATTGAAACAGCAAGTAATCAAACAACAGTAAGAGTGAATTGGATACACTTAATGGCAGCAAATGCTCCATGGTTTGTGAAAGATATTCCAACTATGTTTATATCTATGGCAAATCCATATCATTTATTAGATGTTCCAATGATAAAAACTTTTATAAATGCCTATTCATCTAGTGAATATGTAGTAGATGCAGTAATAGAAAAGATTACTGGAAAGTCAGAATTTAAAGGAATTAGTCCTGTAGATCCATTTTGTAATGTATGGGGAACAAGATTTTAGAATATCAATTCACAATGCACAATTGATTATTGATTGATAAGAACAAATTAGCAATTAATAAGTTATGTAATATTTAAAATATAGAGGTGAATAAAATGAGTATTAAAGCAGTTATTTTTGATTTAGATGGAGTTGTAGTTTCAACTGATGATTATCATTACAGAGCTTGGAAGGTAATGGCAGATGAAGAGGGAATATATTTTGATAAAACAATAAATGAAAGACTTCGTGGAGTTAGCAGAATGGAAAGCTTGGAAATAATTTTAGAAAAGGCTGATAAAGAATACACCAATGAAGAAAAAGTCCAAATGGCAGAAAAGAAAAATTCTTTATATAGAGAATTATTAAATGAATTAACACCTAATGACATATTACCAGGAGTTATGAATGTATTAGAAGATTTAAAGGCAAAAAATATAAAGATAGCTATTGGATCTTCGAGCAAAAATACTCCAATGATTTTAGGGAAAATAGGACTTAAGGATTATTTTGATGCTGTTGCAGATGGAAATGACATTAAAAATAGTAAGCCAGACCCAGAAGTGTTTTTACTTGCAGCAAGGAAAATTGGGATGGAAGCTAAAGAATGTTTAGTAGTTGAAGATGCCGATGCTGGAGTTGAAGCAGCGCTTGCAGGGAATATGAAGGTCTTAGCTGTTGGATATGCTTCGATTAATCCTAAAGCTGATTATAAGTTTAAGGATTTATCTTTGGTAGATATAAATGAAATACTTTCTTAATAGTTAATAGGCTAGATAATCATATATGTAGTAAGTAATGATGAAGGTAGAAACTAAAATTGATAGGATCTATCTTTTTCATTATATAATCTATGAAATCGATTTATAGGTATTAGAATAAAAAGGAGAAGAATACCATGGAAAATATATTTGAATCATTAATAGTGTCAGTTCCTGTAATTAAAGAACTTTTTAAAGATGATATTGCAATAGTAATTGAGGATAATGAAAAGACAGTATTTGTCTTAAATGGTGAAACAATAAAACCGCCAACAAAACCAGGCGATAAAGTAGAGGATAATATGGCAAGGGATAGAGCTAAATTAAGTAGGAAAACTACTTTTACATTATTAACAAAAGAAATGCATGGAATAAATCTTAAACTTGTACATATCCCTATATTAGATTTAAATAATAATTATATAGGAGTTTTTTGTTTAATGCAAAATACAGAGAAAGAAAATTCTATATTAAATACGTCAAAAGAATTACAAGTATCTATACAAGAAACAAATGGAAATGTAGGAGAACTTGAAAATGATGCATTAAAACTTTCAGATAATCTAAATATAATTATAGAAAAAGTAGAACAAACCTCAAGTAATATAAAGGAAAGTAGTGGAGTTGTTGATTTAATCAAAAATATATCAAGCCAAATAAATATGCTTAGCTTAAATGCATCTATAGAAGCTGCTAGAGCAGGGGAACAAGGGAGAGGATTTTCAGTAGTAGCCAAGGAAATGAGAAAATTATCTTTAGTAAGTGGAGATTCTTCAAAGAAAATATTTTCTTATCTAGAAGAGATGAAAAAGAATATTGAAGTAATACAAAATTCAATAAACCTTTTAGGAAATGTAGCTACAAATCAAGTCGCTAGAGTAGAAGAAGTTTCTGCAACCCTAGATGAAATTGCTTCAAATTCTCAGAGGTTGGTGGAAAGTATGCACCTATAAAAAAAGCGCTTTAGCGCAACCAAGAACTTATCACCTTTAAAAAAGGTGCGCAGCACAATTAAGAACTTCTCACCTATAAAAAAAGCGTTTTAGCGCAACCAAGATCTTTTTACGTTTTATACTACAAAAGTAGAGTATGGAAAAATTTCAGGTTATAGATAGATTGGAATAATGTGCATTATTGAAATTGAATAAATTTTAGTATTTTTATATTTAGTATTTTTATAGGAAAGCAATAGATTTTTAATTTCATACTTCGCATCCACCATGAAACCAAAGACGAAAGTAAAATTAAATGTATAAAATGAAATTTAGTTATAGTATAATGTAAGAAAATTTACAATTTGATTGTTTTAAGGATAGTGGGTAGGGGTAGTTTTATGATTAAAGAAGATGTAAGAAAAAAAATTGATATGCTTTTGGAAAAAGCTAATGAAATTAGATATAGTGATTCTAAGCATACAATAGAAATTTCAAATGATGCAATTAATTTATGTAGAGAGATAAACTATGTACTTGGTGAAAAAGTTGCTAATTTATATAAGGCATGTTCTTATAATAATATTGGTAAAAATGAAGAAGCGGTACCTTTGCTACTCGATTCACTTCATTATTCTATTAAGGAAAGGGTTTATGATCTCAAGTGGATGGCATATAATACACTAGGTATTATATTTTCAGGCTTAGGTGACATTGAAAAAAGTATGGAATTTTATGACAATGCGCAAATGGCAGCAATGGAAATTGATTCGGGTAAAAAATATCATAAGGACTTTACTTCAAAAAAAACAACAGTGCTAACTTTAAATAATATAGCAGAAAATTACAAAGTACTCAAAGAATATAAAGAAGCGTTAAATTATTGTGAAAAAGCTTATGATATTGATAAGCAATATGAATATAGTTTAACTAATGGATTAACAATCCTTAGTTTAGGTGAAATATATTACTTAATGGATGATTATGAAAAGGCAAATAGTCTCTCTTATAAGGCTTTACATTATTTAAAACAATATAATTATACTATAGCAATAGCTGACGCTTATAAATTGATGGCTGTGGCTTCATGGAAAAAAGGAAATTATGAAAAAGCAGATGAATATTTTCATATTGCAATGGACTTGAATGTTAAAGAAGCAGTACCTAGTTATAAAATTAATGCATTACTTAGCTATTTTGAATATTTAAAGGATCGAGAAAAGTCAACTGAAGCTTTGAAGGTATTAACTAATGCTTGCCATTTATCAATACAGCATAACTTGCTAGAAAAAGTATCAGAAATATCTATTATGTTATCAATTTCTTTTGGAGACTTGGGAGATTATGAAAATTCTTTAAAATATTCAAAATTACATTATGAATATGAAAAAATATATACTAAATCCTATTATAAAAACATTTTTAATAGTTTAAATATAAAAAAGAAATTGCAAGAAATTGAAAAAGAAAATAATAATATTATAGAAAAAAATAAAAATCTAAAAGTGCAAAAACAATCACTGCAAATGCTTGTTGAAAAAATATCTATTATTAGTGAACTTGGTCAGAAAATAACTTCAACTCTAAATCTAGGTTCTATAGTAGATGTACTTTATTCAAGCATTAAAAGTATTATGAATTTATCCTTTTTTGGTATTGGTCTTTATGATGAAACTAACTCTATGATAAACTATTTAGATGTTATTAGTGACGGTGAAAAAAGAAAAAAATCAAGTTTATCAATTAATGATGGAGAGACTTTTGCAGGAAACTGTATTAAAAATAGAGAGGTAATTATAATTAATAATACTAGTAAGGAGTTTCCAAAATATATTGACGAAAAAACATACAATAATCAATTAAAATTGGGTAAAAATTCAGAGTTAAATTCACTTGTTTTTTGTCCTCTTATAGTAAATACAAAAGTTATAGGAATAATGACAATACAAAGTGAAGAAAAAAATGCTTTTACCTCATACCATGTTGAAATGGTTAAATCTCTGTCATCGTATGCTGCAATTGCAATTAATAATGCCATAAAATCAACAGAATTAGAGAATTTAAATGAAGTATTATTATCTTTATCTGAAAAAGATAAATTAACAGGGATTGCTAATAGACGTAAATTTGATGAATATATAAATTATATTTGGGATGTTGCTATAGAAGAGGGGAATAGTATAGCTTTACTTATTATTGATATAGATTACTTTAAAGAATATAACGATAACTTTGGTCATTTAGAAGGAGATAATTGTATAACTAGTGTTGCGAATGTTTTTTCAAATTTGAATACTAGACCATATTTTGTTTCAAGATACGGTGGAGATGAATTTGTGATTGTATTGCCAGAATGTTCAATTGATGATGCTGTTAAATTTGGAGAGAATATAAGAGCTAAAGTAGCAGACCTTAATATTCCTCACAAATTTTCGAAAATTTCAGATAGAATTACATTATCAATTGGTATCACGTCTATAATTCCTAATAAAAGTATTACAATAAATGAATTTATAAGAAAAGCCGATGATGCGCTTTATATTTCTAAAAAGCGTGGAAGAAATCGAGTATCAACTGACCAGTAGTATATATAAAACCAATAGAGATAGATACAGGGGTGATTTTTAAAATACTACATCTATCTCTATGTACATTTAGAAGTATTTTTATTGAATGCATTAGGTAAGTTCTTAAAAAAATCAACTACAAAATCAAGAAATAGCTTCGTTGAATCGGAACAATATCTTCCTTGTCGACAAGAAGCATTTATGTAGCGTTTGCAATTAATATTTGAAATAGATAATAGTTTAATATTAGAATCAGCAACTCCATGCCAAGTAATGGCTGGCAAAAAGGCAATACCAAGGCCAGCACTAATTAATCCACGTATTGTAGAAGGGTCATCGCTTTCAAGAATAATATTTGGCTCAAAACCAGCATCATTGCAAAAGGAAGAAGTAATGTCACTAAGGTCTTTACCTTTTTGCAGGCTAATAAAAGCTTCAGTAGCAACTTCTTCTAAACGAATCCTTTTTCTTAACGCTGATGGATGATCTTTAGGTACAGCTAGGAGAATTTCTTCTTCTAATAAAGTAATCACATTATCATCAGTAATTTTTTGCTTAGTAGAATTTATTAATAAATCACAATTCATTTCTCCACTATTTTTATTATCATGCTGTACAATAGCAAATTTAATATTAGGGTGCTTCTTCTTAAACCCTGATAGAATTTCAGGGAGCAATTTAGAAGCTGCATGCATAGAGATCGTTAAAGTACCTTCATGTTTTCTATTTAAATTAGATAGTTCTGTCTTTGCATCCTCTAGAGATGCAAATATTTTATTAGCATATTTTAAAAGAATTTTTCCGTTTTCATTTAGATTAATATTCTTACCAACACGATCAAATAAATTCACTTCAAGTTCTTTTTCTAAGATACGTACGACTTTGCTAAGAGAGGGTTGTGCAACATTCAATATTTCACCTGCCTTAGTCATATGTTCTAATTCTGCAATTGTTTTAAAATACCGTAAATGAAGTAATTCCATAATTTTAGTCCTCCTTAGTTTGAATTATGTGGTAGATACAGCGGAAATCAAATGCTTGCTACACACAAATGTGTTTGATTTCTAGTGTAGATTCACATCAAATTTAAATAACTTAATATAATTATCCACCTATATGTAAAATTCTTAAATTGGGTATATATAATAAAAAAATATATAATTATAGATATTGTATTTTATAATTTACAATTAGCAGCAAATTATCTAAAACTATCATCATTTATATTGATCGTTGAACATATATACATTAAATTATATATAGTCCATAAGGTATAAATATATATATAATTATATATTATACATTATAAAAGAAAACATATACAATTATATTATAATTGTATATGTAGTCTGAAATGAATAGGGGGACTTTAAAATGGAACAAGAAGATTTTAAAGAAATGATGCAAAAACCAGAAACAAAAGAGTTAATGGATATGTTTTTTATTAACTTTGCGAAAAAGGAGAAAACAGAAAAAGTAAGAAAATATAAGAGCCTTAATCAATATGCTAAGAAAGGTCAAATTCTATTTGCTGGATCTTCATTAATGGAACAGTTCCCAATTAACGAATTACAACGAAACTTAGAAAATCAATATACTATCTATAATCGTGGAATTGGTGGTTATGTAACAACAGAATTATTAGATTCTATGGAAGAATGCATCTTTGAATTAGCGCCATCAAAAATATTTATTAATATAGGAACAAATGATATTAGCTTAGCTGGCTATAAAAAAGAAAATCTAATTTCAAATTACCATAAGATTTTAACTCAAATAGGTGAAAAGTTGCCAGAGTGCAAGGTATATGTAGTAGCTTATTATCCTGTGAATGCAAAAGATGATTTCCAAGGAATTGATAAAGGCTTAAAGGAAATATTCTTTAAAACAAGAACTAATGCGAATATATTAGAAGTAAATATTGATGTGGAGGAATTAGCTAAGAAGCATGGCTATGAGTTTATTAACGTTAATGAAGGCCTAATGGATCAAGAGGGAAATTTAAAAGAGGAATATTCAATTGATGGAATTCATATGTTTGCAAATGGTTATTCAGTAATTCTTAATAATCTTAAGAAATATTTATAATAAATTGAAAAATATTAATTGAGAGGTATTTGTTAATATGATATAGTATACGTATACATAAATTATGGATTGTTACTGATTCGATCAGGCGAGACCAAAATAACGTTACGTAAAGTGCGTTTATTTTGGTCTTTTTTATTATTTGCAATCTAATTTATGATTTATATAAATGCTGGTTTTAAGGGGAAATGAGAAAACTACGTTATTATAATGCTTTATTAATACTAGATATACTAATTTTAATAAGGAATTAATGTATCAAATATTTTAAATAACACAAAAGGGGAGATAATAATGAAATTTACTAAAAAAACAAGATTTTTACTAAGCTTTATCTTATCTGTTACAGTTGCATCAAGTTCTTTGATAGCATTTCCAGTTAAGGCAGATGAAAACGTTAAGACGACAAGTTACTCACAAAATGCTAGTGATGTACTAGCAAAATATACTCAAGGTACATTACAAAATACAAAGTATGGTCAAGTTCAAGGATATGAAGAAAATGAAGGAAAAACTTTGATTTGGAAAGGTGTTCCATATGCTAAAGCACCAGTTGGTGAATTGAGATGGAAAGCACCAGTAGATCCTGATAGTTGGACAAGCACTTTAGATGCAACAAAAGATGGAAAAATGGGTATTCAACTGGCTAATGGAAAAATTGCTGGTAGTGAAGATTGCTTAAATTTAGATGTTTATAGACCAAATACAAACCAAACTAATTTACCAGTACTTTTGTATATTCATGGTGGTAACAATCAAACAGGTACTAGCACAGAAATAAGTGCAAAAAAATTAGCTGTAAATGCTAATTGCATAGTTGTATCTGTAAATTATAGATTAGGTGCACTTGGATTTAACAGTTTACCAGCACTTAAAACAGGAAATAAGAATGAAGACTCTGGTAATTATACTTTATTAGATATTAGTAAATCATTAGATTGGATAAAGGATAATATTAAATCTTTTGGAGGAGATAATAAGAATATTACAGCATCAGGATTTTCAGCTGGTGGTAGAGATGTAATGGCAATGCTTATATCACCAATTTTTAAAGGACAATTCCAAAAAGCAATTTCATTTAGTGGTGGTATGACAACAGCAGATCCAGAAGATAGTGCTAAAGTAATTGCAAAAGCTATTGCACCATTAGTAGTGGAGGACAAGGTTAAAGCTACAGAAGATGAAGCGTATAAATGGTTACAAACTGATGGAAAAGACGTAAGAGATTATTTATATGGACTTTCAGCTGACAGGTTAGCAAAACTAATGGGTAATGCGGGAATTAGAATGAGTGCATTCCCACATCTATATACTGATGGAACAGTAATACCTAAGGAAGGATTTAATACAAAAAACTATAATGATGTGCCAGTTGTTATGTTAACAGGTTCTAAAGAATTCTCATTATTTGGAAGGTTTGATAAGAAATTTGCTGCAATAAAAGATGATGCGTTACTTACTGATACAGAATTAAATAAGCAATTACGATTTTCACTTGATTATGGCAGTAAACTATATGAATTATTTAATGCAGAAGAATCAGCACAAAAGATGGCAAGTAATTATAAATCTGAAATTTACACTTGCGATTTTGAATGGGGAAACAATAAAGATGTAGTTGGAAACAATATGGCACAATTAGCAGGAGCATACCACGGCATTTGGCAAACTTTCTTACAAGATGAAGTAATAGGTTATGGCGCAATGTTCAAAGATTCATTTAATAATGCTGGTGCTAAAGATTTAGGTGCTAAATTTACTAATTATATCACTCATTTCCTTTGGTATGGTAATCCAAACAGCCCAGACTTAGAAGTGTGGAAACCTTGGAGCAATGTAGATGGGAATTCAACTCAATTAGTATTTGATGCTGATAAAGATAAGGCAAACATAAAGATGTCAACAGACAGAATTGATTATGATAAAGTAATAAAAGAAATGGAAGCAGATACTACAGTTTCAAAAGAAGTTAAAGATCAATTAATAAAAGAAGTTTTAAATGGTCGTTGGTTTAGTGGAAAACTTGACGAACATTTTGAAAATTCAAGTCTTTGGGTTAAGTAGAGAACCCAAATCTCTGATTTGGTGTGAATCACTTACTCAGTGAGCGAATGCGAATCGAGTTTCCTTTAAAAAGAAAACCTGAGTTATATGAAAAAAATTAAAGTTAACTACAGATTATCATATAAATTTATAATTGTTTTAATAGCCTAGAGTATCAAATAATTGCTCTAGGCTATTTTGTACACTTTTTAGTGGGAAATATATTAAGTAAAGTATAAAAGTTACTTTAAATTAAGTATAAAACTATCAATATGAAGTGATTACTAAAATTTTATAATATATACAATAAAGTGATATGTAAGCAATGAGAAAATTAATAAAAATAGCAAAAGAAAAGGTGTAAATTGCTAACAATGAGGGGGAGAATATAAGGGTGTTACTTATTGTATGTTGACTTATTGTATTCAAATATCTAAAATATGAATTGAGGTGAGTGTACTTATATGGATATTATTAATGTTTTTGCATACAATGTGAAAAAATATCGTAATAAAATGGGATTATCACAAGAATCTTTTGCTGAAAAAGCAGGTCTTCATAGAACTTATATTAGTGCACTTGAACGTGAAAAAAGGAGTATTGCATTAGAGAATATTCAAAAGATTGCAGATGCTTTAGGAATAGAAACATATTTGCTTTTTATTGATAATAGTAGGAAGGAAATTGATTAACTTGAAAATGGGGGAGCATATTTGTGAATAGAACACGATATTATAATTACATAGAAGAAAAGCTTGGAATATTAGCATATAGAATAAATCTACGTGGGAAACTAAACATATTGGATTTGAATATACATTCAGAAACTTTCTTTGCTGATTTATGTAATTTGCTTTTTAACTTTGGGTTAATAAATATGAATGAATTCAGGCAAAATGTTGAGGGAATCGATTTAGTCGATTCAAAGAATAAGGTAATTGTTCAGGTATCTGCAACATGTTCAAAACAGAAGATAGAAGATTCATTAAGTAAGGATATTTTATCTTCTTACATAGGGTATAGATATAAGTTTATAGCGATTTCAAGAGAAGCAGGCAAGCTCAGGGAAACTACTTTTAATAATCCCCATAACATGATATTTGATCCAGCAGAAGATATTATTGATAATGCTTCAATATTAAGAGCAATTAGTAACAAACAAATTATTAAACAAAAGAATATTTTTGAATTAATTAAAAATGAATTGGGATACGAAATAGATATAATTAAGGTCGATTCTAACTTGGCTACAATAATAAACGTTCTAGCATCTGGAAACCTAACAGAAAACATTGAATCGCCTGAGATTAATATATTTGAGATAGATAAAAAAATTGAATTCAATGAGCTTACTAGCGTAAAAGAAACTATTGATGATTACAAAATATATTATCATAAATTAGACCAGAAGTATTCTGAATTTGATAGAGAAGGTTCTAATAAAAGCTTTTCTGTTTTTCAAGTAATTAGAAAGCAGTATAAAATGTTACAAAATGAAGGTAAAAGTTCCCAAGAAGTATTTTTTAGTGTAGCAAGTAATATTACTGATATTATTGTTAACAGTAATAATTATATAGAAATTCCTTACGAGGAATTAGAGATGTGTGTAGATATTTTAATTGTTGATGCATTCATAAGGTGTAAAATTTTTAAGAATCCGGAGGGCTATAGTCATGTTATTACCAGATAATATACATCCAGAACTTAGTATTTATTATAATGGCTCTATAGTTTTATCGGAACTGAAAGCTAAATCAAGCCAACAAATAATTGAATTATATCAACATGTGAAGAAAAGAAATAATATGTCCTTTCCAACTTTTATGTTGAGTCTGGATTGGTTATATTTGATTGATGCTGCAAAGATTAATGAGAAGGGGGTGGTGGAATTATGTTCATCAGAAGCTTAAAAATATCAAATCCAGATGAAGTTATTAGAGAAATGAACTTTCATTTGGGGTTGAATTTAATTATTGATAATACACCTATCTCAAATGAACAACTAACTGGAAATAATGTTGGTAAGACTACAGTTTTAAAACTTGTGGATTTTTGTTTAGGTGCAAAGCCTGCTATTATTTATTCAGATACCGAAGATAAAAAGTCAGTATATCAAGAAGTTAGGGATTACTTGATAGAAAAAGAAGTATTGATAACATTAGAGTTAGCAGATAGCTTTAATGATGATGCAAATAAAATAGTTATTGAAAGAAATTTTTTGTCAAGAAAAAATGCTATTAGAAAAATAAATGGTAATGAAATTTTAGAAAAAGAATTTGAAGATGAATTATTGAAGATATTAATTCCACATCAAAAAGCAGAGAAACCTAGTTTTAGACAAATTATATCTCATAACATTAGATATAAAGATGAAAGTATTAATAATACGATTAAAATACTTAATAGGTATACATCAGATGTAGAATATGAAGCGTTATATTTGTTTTTATTAGGATGTGTATTTGATGATGGTGCAAAAAAACAAGCTATATTGAGCAAAATCAGGCAAGAAGATACATATAGAGAAAGGCTTGAAAAGAAGCAAACTAAGACATCATATGAAATTGCACTTTCTCTTATAGAGGATGAAATTGCTGAATTTAATGAGAAAAAATCAAGTTTTAATTTAAATGAAAATTTTGAGAAAGATTTAGATGATTTAAATTTGGTTAAATATAAAATAAATAAAACTAGTTCAGCTATGAGTAATATGAGTATTCGTAAAAATTTAATAATAGAAGCTCAAAAGGAAATGGAGCAAAACATTGCAGCCATTGATTTGAAACATCTTCATTTACTTTATCTTGAGGCTACTAAAAATGTTGAAGGAATACAAAAAACTTTTGAAGATTTAGTTTCTTATCATAATAATATGTTGGTTGAAAAGGCTAGATTTATAGGAGCAGAATTACCTTCTTTGGAAGAAAAAATAAAAGCGGAAAGTAAAATAATCAACAATTTGCTTGTTCAAGAAAAGCGATTATCTAAAAAAATCGCTAAAGGAGATTCTTTTGCTGAGCTTGAGACTATAATAAGTGAATTAAATGAAAAGCATCGTATGAAAGGTGAATATGAAAGTGTAATTTCTCAATTAAATGATGTTGAGAATAATATTAGTAATTTTAATAAAGAACTTCAGGCAATTGACGATTTTCTATTTTCAAGTGATTTTGAAAGTTTATTAAAGATTCAATTGAAAAAGTTTAATAAGCACTTTTCAACAATTTCAAATGAGTTATATGGAGAAAAATATGCATTGACATATGATAAAATAATAAATAAAAAAGGTCAGCAAGTATATCAGTTTAGTTCATTTAACTTGAATATGAGTTCAGGTAAAAAGCAAGGCGAAATTTTATGTTTTGATTTGGCATATATTTTATTTGCGAATGAAGAGGAAATACCTTGTTTATATTTTTTGTTAAATGATAAAAAAGAATTAATGCATGATAATCAATTGAGCAAAGTTGCTGAATATGTGAATGATAAAGATATGCAACTAGTAATCTCAATACTTAAAGATAAATTACCAGAAGGTCTTGTTGATAAAGCAAATATCGTAGTAGAACTTTCTCAGGAAAGCAAATTATTTAAAATAGAAGAGAAAAATTAAAAGGTAAGGAAGATAAATATGAAAAAAAGTGTTAAAATGATATATCCATCATATATAGATAAGTTTCAGTGCATTGGAGGAAACTGTGAAGATACATGTTGCAAGGAATGGGATATAGATGTTGATAAAGAAACATTTAAAAAATATCACAAAGTTACAGATGAAGCAATGAAAAAGATTTTCCAAAAAAGTGTTCATATAAATGAAGATTGTACTGATAAAGATATAGATTATGGAAGAATTAGATTAAACAAAGAAAAAAAGTGCCCGTTTCTAGATGATGAGAAGTACTGCTTAATTCAAGGGAAATTTGGTGAAGATTATCTTTCTAGTGTTTGTACTCAATTTCCTAGAGTACTAAATAAAGTAGATGATCATTATGAAATATCCCTTGATGCATCATGTATAGAGGCAGCAAGAATTATTCTTTTAAGTAAAGAGAAAGTAGAATTTAAGGAAAGTGAAAAGATTTTAGGCAAGTATACTATGTCAGGTGTACTTGATACTAGATTATCTGAATTTAAAGATACACCTATAAGGTATTTCAAAGAGATACGAGACTTTTCAATAAAAATAATTCAAAATAGAAATTTAAATTTCAGTTCTAGATTATATGTTCTTGGTGATTTTTTAAATGAGCTAGAAGATATAGAAAGTGATAAAATAAAAGAATTTATAAGTAAATATGATATAGAAACTGAATCTAAATCTTATAAAAGAGATCGTATGAATTATGTACTTCAGGTTTCATTTTTGAAGAAGGTAGTTGATTCTTTAGATATAGTAAATGCAATTGATAGCGATAAATTTAAAAAGTATACTAAAGAAGTTTTACAGGGATATAATATTAAAGATAATGAGGATGTAATTGAAAATAAGGATGAATATATAAATGCATTTGAAAAATATACAGAGAAGTATATAGAAAGCAATAGTCACATATTTGAAAATTATATGGTTAATTTTATATATAATAATTTATTCCCTTTTTCAGAAAGTGATTTTATGTTTGATGGATATATTCTGCTTTTATTTAGATATTCATTAATGAGATTTTATCT
>Ga0302173_10000807_pt1 | contig 16540 bp, 13 predicted proteins | sample I_Fen_N3_1_FD_198785 | JGI IMG/M metagenome (GOLD analysis project Ga0302173, IMG submission 198785) | Peat permafrost microbial communities from Stordalen Mire near Abisko, Sweden - I_Fen_N3_1 | ecosystem: Environmental > Terrestrial > Soil > Wetlands > Permafrost | place: Sweden: Abisko... | reverse complement strand
ATAAATATACTTTTAAAAATGTATGTTTAGAAGATAATAGCATAATATTAAATGATGAAGCACAAAAAATAATATTAAATACAAAAGGAATTATGAATGATTTAAACGAAGAATTATTAGAATTTCTTAATTATGTAGAAGATTCAACAGACGATAAAGTAAAGCGTGTTAAAGGAAACCTTGTTAAAAGTATACATAAGAGAGTGCAAGAAGTTAAAAATGATGTTTCAATGGAGGTAGAGTATATGCACTTATTAAAAGAGTGCGAAGCACAATTAGGAACTTATAAATTGTTAGAAAGAGATAGAGAGAAGATTGAAGAAGGGATAGAAAAAGGGATAGAAAAAGGAATAGAAAAAGGCGAAAAAAAGAAGGCATTAGAGATAGCAGTAGAGATGTTAAAAGATAATGAACCCATAGAAAAAATAATTAAATATTCAAAACTTAGCAGGGAAGAAATATTAAAAATTAAGATTTGAAATTCTTAATTTTAATTCTAGAATTCACAAAAAGCTATCCATAAAAGGATGGCTTTTTGCATATTAAGAGCAACTTCAACACTTCGTGTTTCAGAAGTACCCCCGGGGGTCTTTGTGAAGGAAGAATGACTGAACTTGCTACAATCCATGTACGGAATGTGGAGCTGACTTAGAGGAAGGCATTACTTGGAGGCTTGATATTAATTGAATATCTTGCGTATAAAGTATCACCAATAGTTGTGCGCGCAGGATTTGGTTCTGCGCTAGTAGCATGTTCAATAATTTCAATGGCAGTTTCTTTGTTTTACATTATGTCTACAAAAGAAACAGCTTGAGGAAGTGGCTGCAATGATGATATAGTTAAAGAAATTAAAATAACAAAAGAAATATTATAATAAATATTGATCTAATGGAGGCAAAAGAAAATAGTAAGTAAAAATAGATTAGAATACTGACTTGTTATTCTTTTCCCTCCATAAGTTATGGAGGAAAAAATGATTATAGGTTGCACGAAAAAATTACAAGATGAAATGGGGATAATTGCAAAAAAAGGCTGCGAAGAAAATGACTTATTTTCTTGGAGTGCTAATATGGTTAAGGTGAGTCGGAGAAAAGCAGTTGTAGTAGTAAATAATAGCAGTAGATTTGGATTTATTCTATTTGGTTTGAAATCAAAAGATTTCAAGAGAATAGATGAACTCATGTTACAAGGTATTAGAAGATGCTTACAAGATGAAAAGATAAAAGAAGAAATCATAGAACGGTATCTAAGTGATGCTGGCACAATATGTTTTTCGAAAACAAAAGGTCCTAGATATGTTTCAAGGTTAAATAGAGCATGTGAATGTGTTGGTTATTTTCAAGACTTATTAGATTTAGAAAATATATATCAATTAAAAGCCACGAGAGAAATGAATATTGACCTTGTAAAGGTAAGTGAATTTCAAGATAAGTATGCATTTGAATTACTTTTAACAGATTTTAAACAAATTTATGGAGATTCTATAGTTAAATGTGAAGCTGCCAATTTATTGGTTAAGTTAGATTTGGAAGACAATACTGTTGAAAGAAAAATCATAATTCCGCTAGACGTTGATTTTAGAAAACTCCATGAAGTACTTCAAATAGCTTTTAATTGGAATGATTACCATTTGTATGAATTCAAAGTTATTAATGAAAAAGGGGAACAGGTATTAAAAATCATAAGTGAATATGAAGAGTACGTTGATTTGCAGGATGAATGTAAAGTTGTTAGAGAATCTGAGGTTTTAATTAAGGATTATATAAAAGATGACTTGAAAATACAGTATTGTTATGATTTTGGAGATAACTGGCAACACGAAATTATATTGGAAAGTATAATACCTGATTATGATAAAAATCATCCGATTTGTTTAGAAGGAATAGGGGATGCTCCACCTGAGGATGTTGGTGGTATATCAGGATATGAAGAATTTCTTGAAATTATGGCAGATCCGAGTCATTCAGAACATGAAACACTTAAGGGCTGGGCAGCCAGTCAAAGGTATAAGAAATTTGACATATGTACAGTAAATAGAAGGCTTTTATTTAATTTTCGAAGATAGGCGAGGTTAAACTTGTTGCAAACTTATTGGACTAAATATGATTCAGAAGAACAATTTAGTATTGGAAACAGAATGTATCTTGAATTATTAAGAAATAATTTTACTGGAACTGGTGTTATTGCAGAGGTTATGGGGAAAATGTAATATTTGTAATATAAGACCGCTTCCTAAGTTAAATTTTGATTAGTTGTGCAATAATAATATAGAATATAAATCTGGCATGGGATAGAGAGAATTGCTGAAAGGAATGATAATATGGAAGAAAAAACATTGAAAGAACACTTAGAAAGTGCCACAAAAGATGAACTGATAAAAAAAATGAAAATAGCGGGGTTAAAATACACCGGACTTCAGAAGTCAGCTTTAGTAGACATCCTTAAAGAATTTTTGCTGAATGAAGAAAATATTCATGAGATATGGAATGCACTTACTCCATTTGACAGGGAATACCTTGAAGAGTTTTTAAAGTATGATGAGTCGCCAGCTTATGAAAAAATTAAGTATTTGCATGAAAAGTATGGTGTAGATAAAGATAATACTAAAGAACCATGTGAAAGGGAATCTAAGATAAGATTACTATTTGAAAGAAATACTGTATCACTTCAAATAAAAAAATTATTAAAAAGGTATTTGTCTCCTATAGTAATAAAGTATGATGTATTAGAACAATTAACTCAAGATGAAAAAAGGCACTTTAATATCATAGGAGATAGCTTTTCGAAAGACTTTTCTAGTATAATTAATCTAGTTAAAATTGTGAAATTATCTTTGATAAAGGAAGGACAGTTTCCCTCTAAAAGTGCTATTACTAAGATGAATAATGTACTTTTTAACAAAGACTTTGTATTTAAAGACTTAGGTGAGATTAACAAAATACACGACATTCAAGATACAAACAGAATATATGGCATCTACAGACTTTTAGTAGAGGCAGATTTGTTGCTTGAAGATGATGATACTATTGGAATTTATGATAAAGCTGAGGAATTTCTTACATTTAGTACTGAGGAAAAATGTAAGTACATTTTTAAGCATTATCTAAAGTCAAAAGAAATATATGAACTGAATAGAATTGTTGAATCAGATTATAAAACAAGTCTTAAAGGAAATATGTCAGAGTGCAGAAACATAATCGTGAAACACCTTAAAGACTGTCCTATTGGAAAGTGGATACCTGTAAGTCAATTTATTGATTATATTAAAAGGATAGATAAAAGTTTTCTTATTAATCAGGTGAGAAGTATTTCATACTATAGTGATAAACTTAAAGTGTATCTTGAGCCTTGGTGCGGCTTTGAAGAGGTTGAGGGACGTTTTATAGAAGTTGTTCTGCAGGAATACATGTCGGTGCTTGGAATTATAGATACTACTTTTTACGAGAAGGAAGGTGGTTGCTCAGATTATGATTACTTGCCATTTTTTAAAGTTGAGTATTTTAGGATAACACCACTGGGTGCATGTGTTTTAGGTATGAGTGAAGGTTACAGCTACGAAGAAGAAGTTGATGAAGCAGGTTTTACAGTGGATACTGATTTTAATGTCAGAATAGCAGTTAAGCCTTCAAATCAAGTACATATGCAATTTTTCGAACAGTTTGCCCATAGAGAAGAGTATAATCAATACTGTGTTTATAAGATATCGTTTAGTGCCATTGTCAGTGCTTTGGATAAAGGAATTACAATTGAAAACATAATTGAGTATTTACGGAGTAATAGTGCAAATGAATTACCACAGGAACTTCTTTTGGTAATGCATAAATGGGAAAGGGATAGCAAGGCTGTTGTAATTAAGAATATAACTGTTGTGCAAACAGATAATTTCGAACTAATGGAGGAGCTAAAAAAAGATTACGGTATAATTGCGTATAAGGTAAGTGACTTAGCATGTGCCTTTGAGATTAACCAAGGCACTATCTCAAAAGTAAAAAGAGAGATTGAAAAAAAAGAATATTACTGTAAATTAATAAAGTCATAGAGAGTGAGAAAATTAATGGAGGTGAAAATGTGGATTTTAAACCATTGCCAATAGGTGTAGATAATTTTGAAATGTTAATAACTAGAGGTTATTATTTTGTCGATAAGACATTACTTATAAAAGATTTACTAGATAATAAAGCATCAGTAAATTTATTTACAAGACCAAGAAGATTTGGAAAGACCTTAAATATGAATATGCTTAAGTATTTTTTTGAAAATAGTGAAAAAGATAATTATTATCTTTTTGAAAATTTAAATATAATGAAGGCAGGAGAAAAATACATATCACATATGGGTAAATATCCTGTAATTAACTTATCTTTAAAGTCTGCCAAGCAGCCAAACTTTGAATTAGCATTAAAGTGTATTAAAAATGAGATTGTAGACGAATTTAGGCGCCATGATTATATTTTGAAAAGTGATAAATTAAGTAAAGAAAAAGAAGAATATGAAAGAATAGAAAGTAAGGACTTTGGGGAAGAACTTTATGTAACAGCACTAAAGTTTTTATCACAATGTTTAGAGAAATATCATGGAAAAAAAGTTATCATACTTATAGATGAATATGATGTGCCACTTGAAAATGCATTTTTTGAGGGATTTTACGATAGAATGATAGCTTTCATAAGGTCTCTTTTTGAATCAGCGTTAAAAACAAATCCCTCTTTGGAGTTTTCAGTTATAACAGGCTGTTTAAGAATTTCGAAAGAAAGTATTTTTACCGGTCTTAATAATTTAGAGATTATCTCAATATTAAATAAATCTTATGCTGAATATTTTGGATTTACTCAAAAAGAAGTAAGTAAAATGCTTGGAGATTATGACTTGAATGAAAAAGAAACCTTGGTAAAAGAATGGTATAATGGATATATTTTTGGAGATGCTGAGGTCTATAATCCATGGAGTGCAGTGAGATTTGTAAAAGATTTAGGAGTAGATAAGAATACATTTCCATCATCATATTGGGCAAATACAAGTTCAAATAGCATAGTAAAAAGTCTTATAGAAAAAGCAGATACTAAAACTAAACAGGAAATAGAATTATTAATTGAAGGAAAAACAATAGAAAAACCAGTTCATGAGGATATAACCTATGATGAAATCTATGATTCCATGGATAACTTATGGAATTTTATGTTTTTCACAGGATATTTCAAAAAAGTTAGTGAAAGAATGGACGAAGAAGATAATCATTATTTAGAACTCTGTATACCAAATCGAGAAGTAAAATATATTTTTAGAACTAAAATCTTAAAGTGGTTTGAAGAAAAGGTAAAAGCAAAAGATTTAAGTAAGCTATATACTTCAATAATAAATGGAGAAGCTGAAATTTTTGAAGAAGAACTTGGAAGACTACTTATGGAAACAATAAGCTTTAATGATGCCTATGAAAATTTCTATCATGGTTTTGTAGTTGGAGCTTTAGCTAATATGCATGATTATATTGTAAAATCTAACCGAGAAGGCGGCAGTGGACGTAGTGACCTGTTTATAAAATCTGTATCTAAAAGAGGCGTGGCCATAGTTATTGAATTTAAAATAGCTAAAAAAATTGATGATCTGGAAAAAAGAGCAGAAGATGCATTAAAACAAATTGAAGATAAAGGTTATGACATGGAGCTAAGAAGTGAAGGATATAAAAATATTATAAGGTATGGCATAAGTTTTTGTGAGAAGGATTGTTATATAATAATGAGGAAGTAAAATTTGGATTTTAGTAAGAGTTTAGGCACAATCGTCAATTCAAAGAGGTTTAATTAATGGAAATTATTATGCTTATAAAGATGCTATAGATACAACAGTTAAGTGATGAGGATAATGATAAATAGTATTAAGAAGGAGTTTAGTTTTTAGCAACTTCAACACTTCGTGTCTCAGAAGCACCCCCCGGGGAAGCATAATTTTCCATATAAGCATTGTACCAAATTCATATATTTGGTGCAGTGCTTTTTTGTTAAGTAAAATTTATAGAATACATTTTAGGGGAATATAAATTGCAAAAAAAGAAATTAAATAGGTATGTAGAAAACTACGTTTTTACGTAGTTTTTTGATTATTACAAATTAAATCAGGCAATAATAATGAATAAAAATTGAAAGCAGGTGAAATAATGACTACAACCCAGAGAGTATGGTATGAAGGTGCAGCTTACCACATTACAGCAAGAGGTAATCACAGAAATGATATTTTTAGAGATGATGAAGATTTTCAATATTATTTAACTATGATAGAGGAAGCATTACGTTACTATGGTAATCATAATTACCAGCTAATTTGTTATTGCTTAATGGATAATCATGTACATTTAATGATAAAGACTGATGATAAACCATTAGCTTATCTCCGAATAATATACTAACAGGGTTTAATTCAGTTAAGATAGAAGATAAACAGAATAATTGTACTGGATTAGAAGGGATGATATTAAGTTCACTTTCTTCAATAATGACATTTCAGAAGAAAAATTAGAGGAGTTGATGGAAATGGATACAGATATAAAAAGAGTTGAAGAAAGGTTAGAATATTTAAGTAGCGATAAAAACACAATAGAAATTTATAAAGCTAGAGAGAAATCTATTCATGAAAGAGTAAATATGATAAATGGTGCAAAAGATGAAAAGGCAATTGAAATAGCAAAAAATCTACTAGTAATGAGCATGGATGTAGAGAGTGTATCAAAAGCTACAGGACTAAGTGTAGAAGAAGTTAAAAGTTTAAAGCATTAGCCAGATATTTTTAGCAACTTCAACACGACCTGTCTCAGAAGTACTCCCGGGGGAAACATAATTTTCCATATATAAGCATTGTACTAAATTTATATATTTGGTGCAGTGCTTTTTTGTCAAGCAAAAGTTAAAGAATACATTTTAGGATAATATAAATTGCGAAAAAAGAAATTAAATAATAGGACAGATACTATAGGCTGCTATATATAGCTACTGCCCCTTGCATTGGGATAAAAGTAGTTAAGCAAAATAATGATGTTGTTGTTGTAAGTGATTCTAGTGTAAAAACTCCTATCTGGGCTCGTTTTTATGAAATCGAAACTAATAGACCTATATTTGTAGGGCGTAATGGTGTAGTAAAATATAAACTTTCTTATTTAGATACATTTATATTATTCAATATTTATGCATAAATTCAAAATATATCATCACATGAAATACTGTGAAAATACGAGAAAATCGTACTTATTGCGTGTCTATTTGGGTTAGAGCACTCCACGTTCGCCTTATATACTTAATCGCCGTATCTGCTACTTAGTAAAGTAAACTAGATAGCAAATACATACTTCTCACAACATAGACTCTACGTGTGTTAACAGACACTACATAGTAAAAATAGATAGGAAAAGGCGTATTCTGAGAAATAAGATTTAGAGAAATATCTTTTAGTATAAAAATTTTTCATTGGTGTTTATCTTAAAATAGTCAGAGTATTCGTTTTTTTACGCATTATTTTGACTATTTTAAGATAAATATAACTATTTAATATTTATATCATGGTAATATGTACGAATAAGGAGGTTATATTATTTTTATGAAAAATGTGAAATTGATTCCAATTATAGAGGGAACACCATCAACAAATTAATCTAAATTTTAATTTGAAAAGGGGGATGAAAAATGTTAAAAAGAAAAGGAATTTTTACTGCATTAGCATCATTAGTTATGATTAGTTCCTTAACTATGATTGATAATACTGTTTTTGCAGCAACAACTTTAAACACAACAGGAAATACTTTTGGTGTATCAACTTTAAGTACACTAAAAGCTTCTTCAGCAGTTAACACACAGGCAGCCACAAAAACGATCTACTCAAATGAAATTGGCACCAATGGCGGCTACGACTATGAACTTTGGAGGGATCACGGAACCACAAGCATGACTCTCAAGGAAGGTGGTACGTTCAGTTGTCAGTGGAGTAATATCGGGAATGCGTTATTCCGTAAAGGCAAGAAATTCAACGAGACTCAGACATACAAGCAGCTTGGGAATATATCAGTAAACTACGATTGTAACTACCAACCATCCGGTAATTCATATTTGTGTGTCTATGGGTGGATGAGTAGTCCACTCGTAGAATATTATATAGTAGATAGCTGGGGCAGTTGGAGACCGCCTGGAGGATCGTCAAAGGGTACCGTTATCATTGATGGTGGTACGTATGACATATATGAGACCACGCGAATCGACCAACCTTCAATTAAAGGCAATATAACTACTTTTAAGCAGTATTGGAGTGTCCGTAGGTCGAAACGCACTAGCGGAACTATATCTGTTAGCCAACACTTTGCCGCATGGGAGAGTAAAGGAATGCTATTGGGAAAAATGTATGAAACCGCGTTTAACATAGAGGGATATCAAAGTAGTGGGAAAGCTGATGTGAATAGTATGTCTATTAATATCGGCGGCAAATAATAACAATAGTAATAATAATAAAGTCATTAATCTAAGTAAAATGTACCCTATAGAATAGACAATATAAAAAAGCCTATTCTATAGGGTACTTTATGTTCAGTTTTGCAACACAACAAGTTTCTAAGCCCGTATTTTTAGCGCATATTCTGAAGAATATATATGGAAATATGGTTTAGAATAGATATTCTATTGTAAATAAAAATGGATCGCCAGATAAAAGATATAAAAACAATAGACAGCTTTCAGTTTGTTTATATTCTAAAATAAACATTACTTCACCAGAGGGATTGAATGTGGAGATTCAATATTTTGGGATATACAATCTAGCACAACGCGTTAAAATTAGAAGAAAGTAGTGAGAGCATTGGCAGAAGGAAATGAAAGAATAAGACTTGATGAGATTATAAAAGCTCTATTTACAACTTCAAATGGTGTTTTGTTAAGATTGCTTAATGGAATATTTGATGAGAATTTTATGGAAGATGAAGTTGAAATATCGATGGAAAATAAGGAATTTCCTTTTTGAACATCCCTAGATCAAAAAGTAGATCCTTTAGAGTTTCTATATAGATTAAAGGCTGTAGCCTTGGAGTTTAATAAATTGACAGATACTCAAAAAATGATACTTAAACATTGGATCAGAAATACTGTCGATGAGACTATTGCAGAAGATGCAGTTAAAATATTAGATTCTGATAAAGAAGGAGTGGAAAAGATGGTTGCTAATAATGCGTTTATGATAGGGGAAATAAAACTACAATTCTTTGGTCTATGGAAAAAGATGACTCCTGTTCAATACAGAAATCATCTCCTAATAAAGTAGAAATTCTAAATTTTTAAAGGTTCATTAATAGTATCATATTATACTTTTTATACCAGTCTTTCTATCTATACTATAAGTATGGAATTTATTGCTAAATACTATTCTAGTATTATCAGTCATATCTTCGGAAAAGGAATATGGAACATTTAATACACCATCATAATATTCAATAGTATAGTCTTTTGCAGTATAAAAATCAAATATAGTAAATTTTTCATTCCCAAGATAGCGTAGATTGGCTGTCATTACTCCATCTTTAAACTTCATTGAGTTTTCTGGAAACCATGTACCAAAATATCCATTTCTATATTGATTAGAAGTCAAAAAGTTATCGTCATATATTAAATAAACAGGATTTTGACTTAAAGGATTGTCATTTTTTAATTGAGTAAGCTTTAGCTCATAATAATTATGAACATAACCTAAGTTGTCTGTATAAGAAGTAAGATATTTAGAGCTAGAAGGAAAAGTGCGGTCATAAGCTTCTGTACCTACAGCATCATTAGGGTTAGTGTACGGAGTATTATTTTTAGAGTTATGCCTAATTTTTGACCATACCTCATCAATAGAAATATTATTAGGTGTTGATGTGTCTTTTGGAGGGGTTATACGTGTAGAAGCTGTGACAACAATATTAGAACTAACCCAATTAGACCAAGCACCATGAGAATCACTTACTCTAACCATTATTGGATAAGTGCCAGGATCTTTAAATTTTACTATGCAAGAATTATCACCTTTAATTAAAGCATAATCATAGAGTAGATGAGTTTCTCCATCTATTATTACGAAACTTTGTACATTTTTTAGTGAGTCATCCTTATCGTTATCCTTTGAGTTAGCCCAGCTAAAGAAAAATTCTGTATCTGTATTTCCACTTAATGCAGAATAATTAAGAACACATTGAGGTCTAGTGTTATTATCTGTTGGGTCAACATTTATAGCAATGCTCCATTCATCAGACCATACATTGTGATCATTCATGCATTTAAATTTCAATATATATTGCCCTGGTGTTTTAAATTGAGTAGCAAACCCAATATTACCTGTCAATGTTCCTATAATAGAGTCGCTTACACCTTCAGTTCCATCTATATTCACATTAGTGATTTTATAGCCATTTGGGTCATAAGTATAATCTTGTCCATTATAAGACCATAACCATCCAATTTGAGTATCTGTAGTGATTTGCCCATTTTTTAAAGATGCTGGATTTAAAATAGTGTATCTTAGTTGAGCAACTGGCTTAACAGTTACAGCACTGGGAGTGGTAACATCTACAGCGCTGGAAGTAGTAATATTTTTACTCATTCTTAAGAGAGGCTTGGTCTCGGTTGACTTCTGTAGACTACTTAATAAATCCTTATTTATATCAGTTTTAATAGGCTCTCCTTTTTGTATGTTACTATCAACAATTTGTTCAGATGTTAATAAATCATCTGATTTATTTTGTGTTGCTACGTTTGTGTCGCTTAAGAGCTTTTGGTAGTCACTATTTTGGTCAGAACTATTACTAAGAGTTTTTGTGAAAGTGGTGAATTCCTCACTTGATGAATTAACATTACTATTTGCAAATACTGCACTTGATGGCAGACATAATAACATAGTTAATGTGATTCCTAAAAATTTTTTAAACATAAAAATCCCCCTTGTATTATAAAGATATAATTGAGAAAAAATGATTCTAATTACAATTAATCTCAATTTAATTTTTATAATACAACTATCCAACGGAGAATTCAAGTAAATATTGTAAAATTTTAATAAATAATGGTATATATTAATGAAAATTTAGCAACTTCAACACTTCGTGTCTCAGAAGCATCCCCTGGGGAAACATAATTTTCCATATGAAAGCATTGTACTAAATTCATATATTTAGTGCAGTGCTTTTTTGTTAAGCGAAAATTAAAGAATACATTTTAGGGTAATTTTAATCATCAGGATTTTTAAGTTGCTCTAACTTTAACGCATTCGTATTGCTAAATGTATGTCTATAATTTAAAATTGTAATTTTTTTGATTACTAGGTTGATGACATTGCCCTCGGAGGTCTTTGCACGACTTGGACGTGATTGTTAAAAAATCTATATAATTCCATTAGTGTATTTAAATATATTTTTACAATTAAATTGACAGTTTTAGATTTTAGTGGGATACTTTTCCTTAAAGACAAAATTCCTTATTTGCTGCAGCAATAAAAGAATCAAATTTATGAATAAATTTACAACGAAATTAGTTTATTAATAATATTAGAGGTGACAATAATGACATATTGTATTAAAGAGCATGAAAAAAATTTTGGTAAGTTATTAAGTGAAAATGCAAAGAATAATGAGGATGACGTTTGTTTTAGTTTTTATGAATATTATGGAAACGAGAAACAAATCATTAAATTAACAAGAGCTGATATAGTTCAAAAATCATTATCTATAGCAGCTATGTTAAAAAGAAAAAATGCACAAAAAGGAGACAGAGTAATTATTTTTTCCACACAAACAGCTGATAATATACTATCAGTTTTAGGATCAGTATTGGCAGGAACAATATTTACAATAATTCCACCGCCAACAGATTCTAATAAAATGATGAGATTTTTATCAGTTTTGGAGTCTTGTAATCCTAAATTTATATTATGTGGAGAGTTGATTGAAAATGAGGTTTATTCAATTTTAGAAAAGTATAATTTATTAGAGGACTTACAATTGATTAATCCTGAGAAATGCAATGAAGATAAAGCTTTCATAGCAGAAGAATTATCGTTAGATGATATTATATATATTCAGTATTCTTCGGGTTCAACTAGTGACCCAAAAGGTGTAACAGTATCTTATGGAAATATAATAAGCCTTGCTAATTTAAGTAAGGAATCTAGGCATAGTGAAAGGCTATTTGGTTGGGTTCCTTTCTTTCATAACCTAGGTCTTGTATATTTAATTTTTATCCCTGCATTAGATAAAGAATTTTCTGTTGGAATTATGTCACCAAATGCATTTCTTGATAAGCCTTCAAGATGGTTTGAAGCAATGAGTGACTTTAAAGCAGATAGTACCCTTGCACCAAACTCAGTTTATGAATCTTATCCAAAGTTAGTGCCTGCTAATAAATTAAAGGGCATTGATTTATCAAATGTAAGGACATTCCTAAATGGTTCTGAGTTAGTTAACTACTCCACTATACAAAAGTTTGCTGATTCATATAAAGAATTAGGAGTTACTACAAATAAGTTCGTAATAGGATATGGTCTAGCAGAATCCACCTGTGGAATAACAACAGGCACTTATTATTCAGAATCTCAGAAAATAGAAATTGATTTTGATGAATATCAAAATGGAAAATTGGTTTTAGCTAGTAACAATACTGCCCGTAAAATTCAATTTGTAGGTAATGGAGAATCTTTAAATGGTATAACCGTAAAAGTTGTAAATCCAACTACTCTTGAAGAATGTGAAGAAGATGAGTTTGGAGAATTATGGGTCCAAGGACCTTGTGTAGCTCAAGGTTATTATAATAATACTACTGCAACAAATGAGACCTTTAATGGGAAATTAAAGGGTTATGGTGGAAATTTCCTTCGTACAGGAGATTTAGGTATTATAAAAAATGAAACTATATACATTACAGGACGTATTAAAGAACTTATTATTATTAATGGAGTAAACATATTACCAAATGATATTGCAATAAAACTAAAGGAGGAAATACCTGATTTAAATCATTCCTCTATAATTTCATTTTCAGTAGTAAAGGAAGGTAAAGAAAAATTAATTATTATTCACGAGATATCTGAAAAGATAGCAAATGATTGCAATTTGAATGAATTAGTAGACAAAATAAATTCCTGTATATCAAAATACTTTGAAATATCACCTTACCATGTTGGCTTTATAAAAGAAGAAACACTTCCAAGGTCTGATAACGGAAAAATATCAATACTGAAGTCTGCTAATTTATACAAAGAAGGAAAATTGAATTTAATAAATTTAGGTGAAAAAGATAATTCTAGTAAAAACAATGAGCCTATAGAATATAGTACAGAAACAGAAAAGAAATTAGGTGATATTATTGATAAAGAATTTTCACATAAAGCTAGAAGTAATGATAACTTATTAAATTTAGGAATGGATTCCTTAGAAGTACTAGGTCTTACAACTAATATAGAAAATGTATTTTCTATAAATATTCCAATATCGTTTATATACGATAATCCCACAATAAAAAAGATAGGTGACTATATTGATATAACTCTAAGTGGAGAAGATGTAACCATATTGGAGAAAGATAAAAATTATTTATATGATGAAGTTAAGCTAGATGAAAGTATTTATGCTAGAGAGTATGAAACTGAAAATCCTCTTATGAAGAATGTTTTTATAACTGGGACTACGGGATTTGTTGGAGCATATTTGATTAACACATTAATAATTGAAACTAAAGCAAAACTTTATTGCCATGTAAGAGCAAAAAATCAAGAAGATGGTTTTAGAAGATTAAAAGAAAATATGAAATATTACAAACTATGGAAAGATGAGTATAAGGAAAATATTATTCCAGTAATGGGCTCTCTTGATAAACCATTATTAGGAATGGAAGAAGGAACATACAAACATCTTACTGAAATTATAGATACCGTATATCATAATGGAGCATTACTTAACTTTGTATATCCATATGAGAAATTAAAAGATACTAATGTATCAGGAACAGTTAAAACTATTCAATTTGCTTGTGAAGGAAAACCCAAATACTATAACTATATATCTTCATATAGCGTTTTCGATAATCCAAGTCATTTTAAGAGAGCAGTATCAGAAGACGATCCACTTTCAAGTTGTATAGGATATTACTTATCATATAGTGAAACTAAATGGGTATCGGAAAATATAATTCATATTGCAAGAGAAAGAGGATTAAGAGCAGCAATATATCGCCCAGGAGAAATCACAGGAGATAATAAAACTGGTATATGGAAGTATAGTGATTCAATTAGTAGAACAATTAAATCTATAATTCAAACAAAAACATATCCAGATATAGATATGAAAATACACATGACTCAAGTAGATTATATAGCTGAAGCTATAATATATATTTCAAAACAAGGCAAATCATATGGAAAAGCATATAACTTATTAAATAGTGTTCATATATCTGTTAAAGAATTAGGACGTATAATTAACGAGTGTGGGTATGAAACTAAAAGTATAGATTATGATACTTGGAAAGAAAATCTATTTAAATCATATAATGAACATCCTTTAAAATTATTAGAATCTCTATTCAAAACAGTGAAAAGTAATCCAAATGAAAACTTTGAGCTTAGAACTAGTACAATGGCTCCAATTCTAGAAACTAAAAATACTGATAATGCTTTGATAGGGACAAGTATTAAATGTGAACCTATGAATGCTGAGTTGATACGTAAATATTTAAAGAATTTTGTGTAAAGCAAATAGACTAAAGAGTAGAGGGTAATAAGAGTAACGATTCATATCCACCAGTAAAACCTTAATAATACTAATTAAGTATTATTAAGGTTATTTTGCTTATAAAAATATTAAAATACCATTTTGATGATAAAACAAGTTTTAAATCTCTTAGTATAAAAATAAGAGATAGAAAGGGCTAAATGCTGTGCATTTTATTTTATAAGTTAATTGGTATATATTTCATCTTTATATAAAAAAAGGACTAAGTAATTTTAAAATAACTTTTGATATGTTACAATTAATAAACAATGGTAATGTATTACATATAAGAGTGGATAGGGATGATATAAATTTTTGAATGTGCCTCACTCAAAAATTGTTAAGCAGAGCTCAATTTGGAAAAGATGAAAGAGCCTATGATAAATATATTAAATGATGACTATAAAATTAATTATATGAGGAGAAAACAACTAATGAATACTGTAGTATATTTAACAAGACATGGACAAACAGAATGGAATATTGAAAGAAGATTACAGGGGAGAGGAAACTCGCCTTTAACACAGGCTGGAATAGCTAGAGCTATGGAGCTTCGGGACAGGATTAAAGATATAGATATTGATGTTATATATTCAAGTCCAATAGAAAGAGCATTAGATACTGCTAACATAATTAAAGGGGAAAAGAGCATAAAAGTTATAACAAATGATGGATTAATGGAAATGTGCTTTGGTGATTATGAAGGTAGAAGAACAGATGAAGTTATGAAAGAAAATCCAGAATGGGATATTGATTTTATTATGAATGGTGATGTTAATTTATGTGCTCCAAATGGTGAAACATTAGGATGTGTTAGAACTAGAATAAGTGAAACTATGGATAAGTTGATAGAGGAAAACAGATGGAAAACTATTTTTGTAGTAGCTCATGGAATAACACTAAAGGCCTTAATGTATTATTTTAAAGATGAAGAAGTAAATACAGAAGTTATGGGCCAAGCCACTTTAACAAAGATAACTGTAGACAAGAATAATAATTTTAATATAGAATTTAAAAATGATGATAGTCATTTTACAGTAAAAGGGCAAAAATTAGGATGGTAAATTAATATATAATTTAGTATTATAGGGGACTTGATAGTGCCTAATAGAAAGGCAAGGGTGAAGAAAGTAAATGGAGAAGTTAAAATTAAGTGATTTGAAACAATATTTAAAAGAAAAGAATGATTTTGAATTTTTATTTTTAGAAACCTTAGTCGCAAGCTCTTTCAGTACCACCTCTGAGTACCAGTAAATTACCAAGTACAAGCACCTCGCTATTAGCTAAAGATTATTTTGAAAAAATTGGATGAAAAGAGTATTTGCACACCTTTAAAGAGGCGTGTACTAGATTTTTATCAAATTATATGGCTTGGTATAAATGGCTTGAAAGTTTTAATGATGATAAAGAAATAATTAGAACTAACAATATACTAATCCACAGTGTAATTCCTTTTGTTGATACTAAAATTAAAGAATATAAAAAGGCAATTGAAATAGGATAGTTCATATGTACTTTAATATTAGTGATAAAATGATATATGATATTGTTCAGAATAATATTAATGATTTTGAAAGATTTATTGGTAATATTGCAAGAGTAATTTAAAAAAGATAATAGACATATATATATTTATGTTATAATTAATATATATTATAAATTACTAAATGATAGATTAGAGGTGTTCAGATGACAAATGATGAATTATATAAACGTATAATGGTTATGCCTAGTGTTAAAAATGCAGTCACTTATATGAAAGATTCTAATATAACTAAGGCTGACTTA
>Ga0302173_10000803_pt1 | contig 16551 bp, 8 predicted proteins | sample I_Fen_N3_1_FD_198785 | JGI IMG/M metagenome (GOLD analysis project Ga0302173, IMG submission 198785) | Peat permafrost microbial communities from Stordalen Mire near Abisko, Sweden - I_Fen_N3_1 | ecosystem: Environmental > Terrestrial > Soil > Wetlands > Permafrost | place: Sweden: Abisko... | reverse complement strand
CAAAGTATTGTCATTGCTGTCGAATTAGAAATAAGACCTAACAGGTTTTAAAAACCTGTTAGGTCAATCTTATTCCGATATAAGTTTCTCCAATCTCTCAGAAACCGCAATTGTTGCCCCGTTTTTAAGGATTCTAAAACCTTTTCCTTTTTTATACTTTTCTCCGGTTTTATCCCAAATAATTGTAATTATATTGCCGTGATACAAAACATTATCCAAACAAAACCAATCCCATTTTTCTTGTGGAATCAACGGATTTACTTCTATTTTTTCATCAACTCTCGGACGTAAACCAACCAAACCAGTAATCATTAAATCATTAAAAGTAGAATGATTATAATAACGGCTACGCTCTCTGTCGCCCATTAACCAATATCCCGTTGTTTCATCCAAATATTCACCAAGATAAGGTCTTCCGCGGTAATATTGTGATTCTACATACAAATTCATTTGTTTGAAATAATCTGTTTTAGCAACAAAATTCTGATCGTAATTATTTAATACATTCGCCAAAGCTGTTAACGTTTGTGAACTTGCAAAAGGCCAAATTGCGCCATCCCATTCACATGTTCCAGTTCCGTGCGATCTAAAACGCGGACTTCTTCTTTCTGCTGTGGTTAAACCAAAAGGAGCCGAAAATCCTTTTTCGTCCTTAATTTGTTCCCACGCTTTTTCGAAACCTTTGTCTTTTTGTGGTAAATTAAAATACCATGGGATAAATCCAATTGCTTCTCTTACCTGCGCTAGTGTATCTTTTTCTGTAAAAGTTTCAAAAAATTCACTTTTAGTATTCCATAATTTAGTTTCAACTAATTTTTGTAATGTATCGGCCTTTGCCTCAAAATAACTTTCTTGCTTTGTATCACCTTTTAGTTTTGCAATTTTAGATAATGCCACAGCATTTCCAAACATATAACTGTTTATTGTTGGGCGTGCATTTCTAAATTTTCTGGCTCCGCTTAACGATTCTTCCATTCCGTCTTTTACATCAAATTGCCAAAACAAACCATCTTTACGTTTTCTATCACCTTCCCAAGCTGCATATTCAGCAACCAAATCAGGATACATATCCAGTAAAAACTTATCATCTTTATTAACCAAATAACGATTATACAAAGCATCTGCTGTCCAACTGCTAAAAGTACGAAGCTTTTTCATTGGTTTTCCGTCGTTTCCTCTAAACCATAAATGAACATCCTGCTCTAAATATTCCGGATTATGCAACCATCTAAACTCATTAATATGATGCCCTAAAGCACAACTTATCATATTGTATTTATCAGCATACGAACGATCTACCAAAAACTCTGTAATGGTATATCCCTGAGGTGTTTTTTTGATATGTTTACGCGCACTCCACCATCTGAAATAATAGATTTCTTCAAAATTTTGCTGCGGACATTCAAACAACGGAATATTTTTTTCCATCCATGTCCAAGCTGAATCATTTGGAATTGCAAATTTTAAATTCTCATCTTCCATCGTGTTAAAATAATCAACATAATGTTTGAAGTTTTTTTCTTTCAAGATAATGGCGGAACTCTTTTTAGAAGAATTTATTCCTGATTTACAACTTATGTTTAAAGTTGAAATCAAGATTATAAAAGCAACTATTTTGTATTTAAAATGATGTAACATCGTTAATTTATTTTATTTTTTTTATTGTACAATCTTGTCATTTCGAGGAACGAGACCCGAGCAATAGCGAACAGACGCAGTAAATCACACTAGATAATTTATATAGTTTAGCCTTTCTGTGTCGAGTTACAAGTGTGATTTCTCGTTCCTCGAAATGACAAAACTAACCTATACTATATTTAAAGAATTAATTCCCGTAAAAAGTAAAAGTCTGCCCCGCTTTCATATTCACATCGTAAACATTGTAGTTTGGCAGTTTTACTTTTTCCAGTTTCGCCTGATCCGAAATAATTGGTTTCTTCACTTCAACATTATAAAATAAAGGATTTGGATTTTTACCTTTTGCATTTTTAATATTTATTCCTTTTTCGGGTGTGGACTTATAGGTATCGTAAATTGCAGCTTTCAACACTTGAGGACTTGAAGCTTGTCTTCCGTCTCTTGAAACATAAGTATAATGTTCTGTAACAAGTTTGTTTTCTAAACGCAGTCTGCAATTTCCTCCTATTTTAGAATATATTTTCAACATAAAAACTTTATTATCTTTCCACATCATATCAATTACAAATCCGCCTCGTGTCACTAAACCTTTGATGTTTCCATCTTTCCAAACACTTGGTAAAGCGGGTAATAACTGAATCGCATCTTCCTGACTTTGCATTAACATTTCGGCAATTCCTGCGGTGCAACCAAAGTTTCCATCGATCTGAAATGGTTGGTGTGCATCTAACATATTTGGATACGTTCCGCCGCCTTTTCTTTGTTCTGCTGTTACCAAATGCAATTGATCTTGTAGCAACTTATAAGCGTGATCTCCATCTAATAATCTAGCCCACCAACAAACTTTCCATCCCATTGACCAACCTGTAGATTCGTCGCCTCTGTAGTTTAAGGAATTCTTAGCGGCTTCGAATAATTCTGGTGTTTTAATTGGCGAGATTTGATTACTCGGAAATAAGCCATACAAATGCGAAACGTGTCTGTGTTTGTCTTCCGGATTATCCCAATCGTCCTGCCATTCTTGCAACTGACTGTATTTACCCACTTTCATAGGTGCCATTTTGGCTAAAGCTTCACTTATTTTTTTAGTATAAACTTCGTCAGGAGAAACAATTTTTGAAGCTTTTATTACATTCGAAAAAAGATCAAAAACCAATTGATTGTCCATTGTTGTTCCCGAAGCTATTGTTGCTTTTCCGGTTCCGCCCGCATGTGTATTTTCTGGAGAACTTGAAGGTACAACAACCAAATATCCTGTATTAGGATCGATTATCATAAAATCTAAAAAGAAGTCTGCTGCTCCTTTCATTATTGGGTAAATCTCTTTTAGGTAATTTTTATCGCCCGTATATAAATATCGTTCCCATAAATCCTGACTTACCCACGCACCGCCTGTTGGCCACATTCCTGATGCTGCCGAATCTACGGGTGCGGTTACTCGCCAAATATCTGTGTTATGGTGTAACACCCAACCGTTTGCATTGTACATCATTTTGGCTGTTTCGGCACCTGTAACACTTAATTCTTTTGCCATTTGTATAAACGGCTCGTGCATCTCTGAAAGATTGGTTACTTCTGCAGGCCAATAATTCATCTCGGCATTGATGTTTGTCGTGTATTTACTGTCCCAAGGCGGCGTTACCATATCGTTCCAAATACCTTGCAAATTTGCAGGCTGACCACCTGGCTGTGAGCTTGAAATTAAAAGATAACGTCCAAACTGAAAATATAAACTTGCCAACTGCGGATCGAATTGTTTTGAGAAATCTCTAATTCTTTCGTTTGTTGGTTTTTTCGCTAATTCGTTTGTTCCTAAATCAAAAGAAATTCTATTAAAGAATTTTTGATAATAGTCAACGTGAGCTTTTTTTATGGTTTCAAAATCTTTTACTTCGGCTTTAGCTAAAAATTCTTTGCTCTTTGCAATTTCATCACCTGATATGTCTTGGTAGTTTTTGAAATTGGTTGCGATCGAAATGTATAAAGTTACTTCATCGGCTTTATTAATGCTCAAAACTCCATTGCTGGCGTTGATTTCTCCACCTTTATTTTTAGCAGACAATCGTCCCTGAAATTTCACTTTTCCTTTTACGCCTTCAAAATTGGTTCCTAAGCCAGAAAGTATAATTTGATTTCCTTCTGTCGAAGCTACCGTTTTATCAATTGGGCTGTTCATGAAAACGTTACAAGTAATTTGTCCCGGCTGACTGGCGGTAAGTTTTACTACAATAACCTGATCTGAAAATGCTGTTAGAATTTCTCTTGTAAATTCGACACCGTTTACTTTGTATTTTACTTTCGCAGTGGCATTACTAATATCTAAATCTCTGTAATAATCAGTATATTTTTGATGTCCTGCAAAAGAAATATAAACGCTTCCAAAAGTTTGATAAGGCATTCCGTCATTGGTTTGCGACATGATATCTTGCGTTGCCAGTTCTTGTGCTTCATCAAATTTACGGTCAAAAATTAATTGTCGAACAATTGGCAAAGCTTTCAATGATTTCGAATGCGCGTTGCTGTTTGGTGAACCTGCCCAAATGGTTTCTTCGTTCAATTGTAAACGTTCTACAGTGGGATCTCCAAAAACCATTGCACCCAAACGACCATTACCCAAAGGCAAAGCTTCGTTCCAGATTGCGGCCGGTTTATCGTACCAAAGTTTTAAATCGCTTTTCGTTTGCGCTGTTGCTGTAAAGGAAAAAACTCCAAGACAAATTGCCGTTATTTTATTTTTTATCTTCATAATATTTCTTTTTGCCACGAATTACACGAATTGGCACTAATTTCTTTTTTATTTTGCCAGAGATTAAAAGGATTTTCACTGATTAAAAATTTGCTTGATCTGCAATATCTGTGTGGAAAAATTACTTTCGCAGATCTAGCAGATTATGGAGATAAAAAATCCTTTCAATCATTTTAATTTGTGGCAGAAAAAATAACCGCATTGCATTCGTGTAAATTCGTGCAATTCGTGGGAAACCTTTTTACTTTTTAACTTCGTAAACTTTATTATTTTTCTCTCCGAACATTTCATATAATTTGTTGATATCCTTCAACGCATTTTTAGGTAAGTTTTCGGCTTTATTCCCAAAAACATATAATTTATCGTAAGGTTCAATTACACAAGTCGATTCGTCGATTTCACCTTTTTCATTTTTGACTTTATTGAGATCTAAACCTAAATATTTTGCCATAAATGGATATAAAGCCATTCGTTTAGAAATTCCAAAATCGTGTCCTTCTTTTGCAAAATGAGCATTTTCGACTAAATCTTTCTTTCCATACAATGCATAAGTTCTTTGGATGAAAGGAAACTCTAATTCCGGAACTGCAAGTGTCCAGTCTTTTCCGTCAGAAACTATTAATTGTGGTTTTGGTGCCATCATTGCTGAGATTTCTGCATTATTGGTTCCGTTTCCGCAAAGGTGAATTCCACGACCGCTTTCGCACGGACAACCTCCAGAAAAATGTGAAGAAACCATAACAACCGGAGCCGAAACGGTAATACGCTCATCTAAAGCTGCCAAAAACATCGTGTGTGATCCTCCGCCAGAACCACCCGTAACGCCAACTCTTGAAACATCTGCGTTTTTGGTTGTAGCCAAATAATCTAATAATCTAATTCCGCTTAAAACCTGAACGGTTGACGCAATGCTATTTCTATGTGTTTCTTCAGGAAATTGAAGTAATGATTCTCCCCAAGCAAACAAATCATAACTCACTACAATGGCTCCCATTTTTGCCATCATTGCGCAACGATATTGTTCGTCTTTTCTATATCTTCCATCGCCAAAATGTCCGTCTGGCGTTAAAATAATAGGTGCTTTTTTATTAAATGGATAAGGTCTGTATATTGAACCGGTAACATAAACACCCGGTAAAATTTCTAATCCAATATTCTCAATACTATAATCTTTATATATTCTTTTTGGTGTTAAAATAGGTTTCGATTTTGGCATTGGTGGTGCTTTGTCCAATCCAAATGATGTTATCATACAAGCTTTTAATTCTTTCTTACGTGCTTCCCATTCTGTAATATTCGAGTATAAAGTAGTCAAATAATCTAAACGCTCTTTTCCTTTATCCACCGAAACTTTATGATTCTCATATTTTCTGATAATATAAGTTCCATCAGGTTGTTTGAAATACATTAGTTCAAACGGAGCTAATATATTGGTTAACGAGATTGCCAGATTTCCGGGTTCAATTCTCCAATCGGCATAATCCAGTTCTTTTCCTTTTAATAAGCCTCTATCGTCGTTTATGGTAACATGAAAAGCTGTTTCGATTTTCTTTATCGTTTCTGAAACTGGTTTTCTAAAATTTTCATCAGAGGTAATTTGTGCATTTGAAATTGTTAATGCAAAGAATGAAATTGCTATATATATGTGTTTTATTTTCATCATTCTACTATTTATTAAACTAGCTTAAAATTGAACGCAGATGACACGGATTCGCTAAAGCGAAAACGCGGATAAAAGCGGATTTTTAATTTGTTTTTCTTTATTTTTTTGAATTGGCTTTAGCCGAACTTGTTAATTTGGCTAAAGCCCTGTGACTTCTTTATATTCTACCTCCAGCTAAAGTTGGAAGCTATTCAATTGTACGTTTTGAAATAGATCTAAAAAAAATCCGTTATTATCCGCGTCTTTACGAAGTAAATCCGTGTCATCCGTTTGCTATATTTCACATTCAATGGTATAAGTTCCTGATCCTAAATTCAAATATTTAGTCACTTTTCCGTTTACTTTAACTTCTGAATTCTTTTCATTTGGCAATTTTATGGTTGCCGATGTATTCACCGGTATTTCAACTTTCAGAATTAACTTTCCGTCTTTTTTCTCCCAAGCCGAAGCAATTTCGCCATAAATCGATTTATAGGTTGCTTTTACAAAACTCATATCTCCAACAACTTGTGGCTGAATAAAGAAATGTTTAAAACCCGGATTTTGATCGTCAGGAACTATTCCGGCCAGACTTTGATAAAACCATTCTTCAATTTGTCCAAGCATAAAATGATTCCATGAATTTCCTTTTCTCGGATCCCACTGTTCTGTTAAAGTTGTTAATCCAAATTTTATCTGAAAGCCATAACCCGGTGCATCGTAATGATTGTTCATTTTGTACATCGTTTCGTTTTCTCCATTTTGAGCGAGCGCCTGAAACAAATAGCGATTTCCAACATCGCCCGTTGTCAGTCGATCACCTTTTGCTTTTATATCACTCAGTAAATTTTGCATTACTGCCGCTTTATACTGCGGTTCTACTATATCCATATATACTGGAACAGCATTGCTAAACTGGCTATTTGTGCCATATTGTTTGGTTTCAGCATTGAAAAACTCCTTGTTGAAAGCAGTTTTTATATCGGCTGTTAAAGTTTCATATTTAGAAATATCTTCGGTTTTATTCAACAATTTTGCTGCTTTGGCAATCAAACTTGCTCCATAAAAGTAGTGTGAGGTTGCCGAAAGTGCTATTGGACTATTTTTAGAATATCCTGCCGCATGTGTTCCGTAATCGTACCAATCGCCTAATCCGTGCGAAACGATATGATTTGTAGCTTTGGTTCCCAAATAATCAACATACTTTTTCATTACGGGATAATATTTTTCGATTAACGAAGCGTCTCCATAATATTGGTAATACATCCAAGGTAAAATCACTCCTGTTACTCCCCATTCTGGAGAATCGGTAAAATCGCCGCCAAAAACTACATACTCAGGAACTATTGTTGGAATCAAGCCATTTTCTCTTTGCGAATCTTCGATGTTTTGCATTATCGCCGGAATATAACTTTCAAGATTATAATTGAACATTAATCCCGGGCCGTTTAAATGTACTTCTTCTAACCAACCCAATTTTTCGCGTTGCGGACAATCTGTAAAAACACTCTGAAAATTACTTTTTATGGAATTATTTATCAGTTCGTGCGCTTTGTTGAAAATTACATTTGAAGATTCAAAAGTTCCGGCTTCTCCTGCTGAATTATAAATGAAATTTGATTTTATATCGACCAAGGTTGGCAAATTTTTATCTACAGTTTTTTTATAATTAATATTTTCAATCTGAACGTATTGATAACCGTAATAACTAAATTTTGGTTGCCATTCTTCTACGCCGTCGCCTTTTAAAGTATAATCGTAGTAGTATGGTTTTCCTGATCTTCCCTGCGCTATAGTTCCGTCTTCATTTAATCCTTCCGCTACCCAAACACGAATGGTTTGATCTTTTTTTCCTTTTACTTTTATGGTTGAAAATCCCGAAAGATTCTGTCCCATATTAAACACATAAAAGTTGGGTTTAAGTTCTTTTACAGAAGCAACATTGTATTGTTTTTGAATTGTAATTGGTGGAGCCGTTTGAGCTCTTAAAACTCCTTTTGGCGCTTCCTGCACTACAACTTTTTTCCAGGTTGAATCATTAAAATCTGTTTTGTTCCAATCTTTTTGCTGTAAATTGGCATTGTAATCTTCTCCACCAAAAATACTATTGTATGTAATTGGACTTTTACTGTATTTCCAAGTTTCGTCAGATTTTATGATTTCTTCTGAACCATCTTTATACGTAATTTTCATTTTGAAGAATAAGGTTGGCGGACCAAAACTCACAAAAAACTTGGTATATCTTTCGGCAAGCGTATTGTACATTCCGTTTCCTAAAAGCACTCCAACAGTATTATCTCCTTTTTTAAGTTGTTCTCTGGATAATTCGTAGGTATTATAATTAACCGTTTTATCGTAATCTGTCCATAATGGAGCAAATTCGCTATTTCCTATTTTTTTTCCATTAATGGTCAATTCATAATGTCCTAAACCCGAAATATACACAACAGCTTCTTTGATTTCTTTTGCTACTTTAAAAGGTTTGCGAAGCATAATACTTCTGCGTGATAAAGAATCTGAAGCGTTTATAATAGCATCTTTTTTCTCTCTTTTATAAGTTGCCGAATGGTAATTTCGACCTTCCGGTAAATGACTGTCGGCTTTTGTAATTGCTCCAATCCAAATTGGGTTTAGTGCTGACTCTAAAGGCGCTATTCTAAAAGTTGCGGTTTTACTCCATTGCGAAGCTTTAAAATTTTGATCCCATACTTTTACTTTCCAAAAATATTTGGTTTCGCTTTTTAATTGGCTTCCTCCAAAAAGGATTTGAAGATTTTTAGCTGAATTTACTTTCCTGCTATCCCAAATATCAGCTTCATTTTTCTTTAATTTTTCTTCAGATGATGCTACTAAAATTTGATACGCTATTTGCGAAGTATTATTTTCTTTTGAGATTAACTGCCAACTTAGTCTTGGCTGTGTTTGAATCACTGCAACAGGATTTTCAGCCATTTCGAAAGTTAAATAAACAACGGAAACTTGTGCATTAGAAACTAATGCTATTAAAAGGAGGAATACTATATATTTTAAATTCTTCATTTCTTATTGTTGATATTTGGTACACGGATGACGCAGATTTACTTCGTAAAAACGCGGATAAAAACGGATTTTTTCTATTATTTTTAGTTAAGACAAAACGAATAAAAAATCCGTTTTTATCCGCGTCTTCGCTTTAGCGAATCAGTGTCATCCGCGTTCTATAATTTTTTCGTTACCAACGATTGAATATTAAATACAGCTTCAGGAATTAATTTACCGGTTTGAGGTAAATCATCATAATCATCTGTGTCTGGCGCTGTATCTGGATTTGGCGTGTATCGCTGTTCGCCTGTGCGGAACATAATTCGCTCAAAACCATCTACGGGCGCATAAAAAATTCTCGTTGATTCTTTTTCGTCGTTTACTTTTATCGTGTACGAACGCGTTTTAACGTTCAGTTTTACGTTTACTTTATATTCTTTTCCGGCTTCATATTTTGCAATTGTATTAGAACGTGCGCCAGTTTTTGTTTTCAATTGTCCATCCGAATCAAAAGTTAATCTTACGGCTGGTAATCCCTGTTTATTTTGAAACTCAACCTGCAATAAACCGTGATTATTTTGCTCTGGTTTAACAACAAAAGTTACTTCCATTTTTTCTGCAAACGGAATTACGCGTTCTGCACGCGAATAATCAAAATTATCCTGATCTCTAAGGGTTAACCATTTTTTCCCATCAGCTTTCTTTTCGATTTTGGTTGATGCCCAAGACAAATCATAAGTATTCCATAATTTTAATTCTTGTCCGTCAGGAAGTTCGTTAAAAATGTCCTTTGCATTTTCAGTAACAACTGAAGTAACTGGAACCGGAATCGATGCTACCCAAATATCTTCTTTGTTTACGCTGTAACTTACCCAAAGTTTTCCGTCAGGTGGAATTCCGTCACCTTCTGAGATTCCGCGAACGTATTGCGGTCCCGCAGACTTGTAGTTTCCACCATAACGCATCGGACTTATTTCGCCATGAACCAATAATAAATCTTTGTAATTTAAACCGTCATCACTTGTTGAAATTGCTAAAGGCCAGCGATATTCTGATGGATTATAAACTGTCGCATAACGATTGTCTGACGTTTTTTGTCCCCAAATTTTGGCATTGCTGTTTACAAAACCAGGAGCACGAAGCGGCATGTATTCCCATGATTTTCCACCATCTTTACTAATCGAAGTTAAAGCGTGTTTCCATAAACCTACCACATTTCCGTTTGGCAAATGATAAGAACTAAGTGCTTTGTATGGCTTTTTTAGCGGAATTAATTCGTCATCGCGATCTGCTTCTTCAACCCATTGTTGTAAAACTAAAGGATCTGAAAGTATTTCTTCGCACGCTTTTTTTAATCCTTTGTCTTTTGCTTGTGTATAAAATGGAAATGCTGATTTTGATTTGTCCCAAGATTTATTGTATCTAATGAAATAAATTTCGCCAAAACTTCCGTCTTTTTTGATTTCACGAATCACGCGTCCAATTCCTTTTCCATCGTTTGGATCGTCTTTTTCATCCATTGCAATTCCGTAATACGCCAATGCAAAAAGTCGTTTATCTTTTGAGGTATAAAAGCCCATTCTTTGATGCATAATTGCATCCAGATTTTTGGCAACGCCTTCTACGCCTTCTTTTTTCCATCCGTCAGGAATATGGTAAATAGGAAAAATTACTTTTGGCATTTTCCAACTTTCACCATCTTTTGAGGTCATTATCAAAGTCTGGCTCGGCGGAATATGTTCTCCGGCAGGATCGCTTAAATACTGCAAATAAAAAGTATTATTCCAATATGCCATTGTGGGCTGATGATTGTATGTCCATCCAAAGCCATCTGCTTTTTCAGGATGTTCGCGGCTTGCACGCATAATTTGGGTAGCGTGAACTCCAACCGCGGGACTTAATTGTCCGTGATGATAATCGATATTTGAAAGTGTTTTACCAACATAACGCACGGTGTCATTTTGTGCATTTACAGCGGTACAGATCAATAGAATTGAGGCTGTGGTTAAGATGTTGGTTTTGATGTTTTGGAAAGCAATCATTGTTTTTATGTTTTTTGCCACTGATTAAAAAGATTATAAAAGATTTTCTCTTTAAACTCTTTTAATTTCTCTCTCAGATTTAGCAGATTAGGCAAATTTCTTTAATCTTTCCCATTTTTAAATCTGTGAGAATCTGTATAATCTGTGGCTATATTTTATTTCTTTTCAATTAATCCTTTTAAAACGTCTTCAGATATGGTTGTAATCGTTCCGTGTTTGTGTCCTTCCGGAAGGCTTATTTTTGATGAGACATCATCAAAATGAACAAAATCTGAAGTACTTAATGCTTTATAATTTTTTGAACCGTAATTATCATAATACAGCAACCAATTTTTCCCCACTTTTACTACGGTTGGTCCTTCTGATAAATATGCTGTTAAAGGTTCTGAACTTTTCCCGAATGGTCCTAAAGGCGATTTACCGAAGGCTACTTTTATATTGCGCATTGGTCTTGTATTGTCTTTTAAAACCAATACATAATCTTTCTTGCCTTTCTTTACAATTACACAATCAATGACGCTGAAACCTGGTTCGTAGTATAATTTTGTATCCGAAAATGTTTTAAAATCTTTTGTGGTTACATAATACATTCTATGATTGTTTTTTTCGTCTTCGACTCCTTTTTCAAATCGGAAAGGAATTGTTGATGCCCAAATAATAATGTATTCTTTTTTTACATCGTCATAAAAAATTTCGGGAGCCCAAACATTTACTACTTCCGGTTCGTCTTTCATTACGGGAATGTATTCTTGTTTTGACCAATGAATTAAATCTTTAGAATTGGCATATCCAAAACCGTTTCCGCCTTTCCAATCTGTTGTCCAGACCAAATGATATGTTCCGTCTTCGCCTTTTGTGATTGATGGATCACGCATAATTTTACTAGCTCCAATTTCCGGTTTTAAGAATGAACCTTCCAATCCTTTCCAGTTATATCCATCTTCACTATACGCTAAATATAAACCGTCTGTTGCGGGTTCTCGAAACGAAGTAAAAAGATATATGTCTTTCTTTTTCTGCGAATAGCCCATCGCAAAAATGGAAAGTGTTATGATGAGGAATATTTTTTTCATGTTATAAATTTAAACACGGATTTCACCAATTAACACGAATTACATTAGTGTAAATCTGTGAAATCTGTGTTGTATTATTTCAATCTATTCTGTAATTGCTTTTTTATCTAAGTCTTTTCCTTTTTTCACGATTGTATTTACATTTTTGAATACATTATTTTTCAGGAAAATATTTTTAGTTTCTTTTCCATCAGCTTCGATAAAAATATCGGTTGCATTGAATGGAAAATTATTGTTGACCATCATATTAGAAACATTTTCTAATTTGATTACCGGAACTCCTTTTACTGGTGTTGAAGAACTAACATTGTCTAAAATAATGTTTTTAGCATCAGAGATTTTAAATGAAGAACCAACTGAAGCATTTACTTTTACATCATGAAATTCTACATCTGTTGCTGTACTTACTGTAAAACCTTCTTTCCCCTCCATATTAATATTAGAGAAAGTGATGTTTTGAATTGGCATTTCGGTGATTCCTAAAATAAGTCCGGCTTTGTTGACATTAGAACCCGTAATATTACTCATATGAATATTTCTGAAAATAGGGGTTTTCTCGGTTACGGGTTCTACTTTGGTGTCTTTATCATAAAAAAGGCTTAATACAATGGCTTCTTCTTTGATGTTTTTCATAACGATATTGTCAACGCGAATTTCCTCTACAACTCCGCCTCTTCCGCGGGCTGCTTTTATACGGATTCCACGATCTGTACCGTCAAAAACACAATTTGAAATCGTAACTTTTTTGATTCCGCCAGACATTTCACTTCCTATAACAACACCGCCATGACCGCTTAACATGGTACAATTTGTTATCGTTACATTTTCTGTTGGTCTTGCATATTTACGACCGTCTTCGTCTCTTCCTGATTTAATTGTAATGCAATCGTCTCCAACGCTAATATGACAGTTTGAAATATGAACATTTTTACATGAAGAAGGATTGATTCCGTCTGTATTTGGAGAATGCGGATTAAAAATTGAAATTCCTGTTACGGTTACATTATCGCAAAACTCAGGATTTATCGTCCAGAATGGAGAATTTTGAAATGTAACTCCTTCGATTAAAATATTTTTACAATTGTAGGCTTGGAAAAAAGAAGGTCTGAAAAACTTTTTATCAATCGTTCTTTTATAATAATCTGAATAGACGATTCCTTGGTTTTGTTCGTCCCACATTTTTTGATATTTCGTTAACGGAATTGGACCTTTTGCCGTTTCAATTCTGTAGACTTCATTCCACCATGCTTTTCCTTGTCCGTCGATTACACCTCTTCCTTTTATGGTAATATTTTCTACATCTTTTGCATAAAATAATGGCGAAAATGATTTCATAACTAATCCTTCATATCGCATTTCTACATAAGGTAAAAAATCATCGAAGTTGTCTGAAAATTTCAAAAGTGCACCTGAATCTAAATGAATCGTGATATTACTTTTTAATTTTAAAGCACCAGTTAAATATTCTCCGGCAGGAAAAAAGATTGTTCCTCCACCGTTTTTAGATGCTTTTTCTATGGCATTTTGAATGGCTTCTGTACATTTTATTCCTTTGTTGTTGCCACCTTCGTTTAGGATGTTTAGCCAGCCATCGTTTGCAAAAGCGGTGTTTAGTCCTAATATAAAAGTGAGTATGATTAGTATGTTTTTGATTTTCATAGTTGTGTTGTTTTTTATACTCTCGCAGATTTAGCAGATTAGGAAGATTTTTTTTCTGCCACAGATTACAAAGATTAAAAGGATTTTTATCTGCCTGATCTGCAAAATCTGCGAGAGTTTTGTATTTTTATCTTTTGTTATTTCGACGAAGGAGAAATCCTCATTAGCAGTTCGACATGCTTTAGAAACTTTGTGTTAGTTTCTTGTGGAGATCCAACGTTCCTCGCAATGACAAGGTTGTGGTTACTTTGACTCTAAAATTAAAACCCAGTCATTTCCGTCTTTTTTACTTCCTGACGGTTGAAATTCTTTCGTTCCTTTATTGTCTACAACTCCAATTTTTGTCTTTTGACCGTTTCTTGGATTGTACCAGGTTGCGGTTACTTTTTCGCCTGCTATTTTACCCATATTCAGCACAATTTTTCTGCCTGTGTAGGTGTAAATCAGAGCGTATTTTTTTCCTTTTGTTGCGATTAGATAATCGTATTTTTCGCCTTGACTGGCAATTATAGACTGATCCGGAACTCTTTCTAAATACGGAAATTCTAACATCAATTTTTTAATGTAAATCATTTGTTTTGCTCCCGGTGCATTAATTGCATCTGTCCAAAGTTCTTTGTTTCCGTATGCTCCTTTATCTCCTTTTTTGAACATTTGCATTACGGCATTATGTCCATAAGTATAACCTGCAGCTCCGGCAAAAACTGACCAATATGCATATCTTCTAACATCGTTGTCTGTCCATTTTGGTTGCAATGTATCGTGTAAACCATGCGGAATTCCTTCGTAAGATGGTTCTCCGTCTAGTGTTGGTTTTATAGGTTTTAAACTTAAATCTCTTTGTACAAATTTGTAATTGTCTTCTTTGAAAGACTTCGGTAGTGTATCCTGATCGTATCTTCTGTGACCTGATTGAAACATATTAAAATCTAACCAAGGCGAATTGTGAAAATTATCCGAAGAATCTGTTCTTCCAAAAGGATGAAAAGTAATCAATTGACGTGGATTGTGAATTTTTAAGGTGCTTCCAATTATATTCCAAATTGTGGTAAATTCATTTCCATGCGTATCTCCTCCATTTAACCAAATAATGTTGGTTCTGTCTTGGTATCTGTTGGCTAAAAACTTGGCGTATTTTTGCGCTTGCTCTTTGCTTACTTTATCGCCTTTTGAAACATTGGTTCCCCAAACAGGAACCATTGCAAGATAGATTCCGTTTTTTTGTGCTACATCCAAAACATAATCTACATGATCCCAATAATCGTATTCTGTCGGATTATTAAAATCGTTCCCCGGAGTTACTAATGGTTTAGAAATGTCTTCGTTGGTTAATGCTGCATCTCCATAAGCGTTTTTAACGTTTAAGGTATGCAAAACCATAACTTGTACTACATTGAATCCTTTTTCTTTACGATCCTGAAAATATTTTTCTACATCTGCACGGTTCAATTTCCCTAATGTTAACCAACCTGTATCTCCTAACCAAAAAAATGGTTTTTCATTTTCGGTAACAAAATAATGTTGGTTTTGCGAAATTTTAATACTTGGTAAAGTATCATTTTTTGTTGGCGTAGATTGCGAATATCCGCTTTGTGCTGTAAACATAAAGCTTATACAAAGAGCGTATAAATATTTAATTTTCAGATTCATTTTGGTTTTATTTTGAATTGTGTTTTTATTTTTTTGCCACAGATTACACTGATTTAATGGATTTTCCAAGCTTTTACTTTAAGTTTTTCAAACAGATTAAGCAGATAAATTATAATTTTTAATTCTAAATTTTTAATCCTTTTAATCTTTGAAATCTGTGGCTAACTATTTCTTTACTACAAAAAGTACTTTTTCTTTAATTTCAGAGGCTGGAATTGTCACACTTTTTCCACCTTTAATGTTTACTTTTTTATTCAATTCTCCATTTGTTGCGTTAATTGTATAAACTTCAAAATCTCCTTTATAATTGGAAAGATCGACTGAAATATCTTGATTAATTTTTAGATAAAAAAGATAACTTTTGCCTTTGTTTTCTAATTTCCAAAGATTGTCTGAAAAAGTTGTTCCTGCAACAAATTTCATTTCGCTTAAAGCGGAATAAAATTCCGGAAGCTTAATTTGTGGAATATTCGGTAAAGAAACTCCAGCCATTAAAGCCGGCCATCCAAATTTTGGTGAAGCATCTGTTGAATATAAGATTACTTTTTCAGGATACTTTTCGCGATATTCACGAACGGCGCGATAAACCTGATCGTCTGTTTCTTTTCCTGTTTTTAATTTTCTGGCGTGTTGTCTTGGTGCTAAATTCTTTCCTCCTTCGGGCGCATATGCTGAACCGTCTTCTTTATAATACCAATAACGGATATCTATTAAGTCTACTATTTTTAGTCTTTGTGCATCATTTAAAATAGCATCCTGAACATCTTTTGTAGCGCTTAATCCAATAATTGCTTTTCTGCCTGTTTCGTCTTTCCATTTTTGAACTTCATCCAGCCAAAATTGCATAAAATGAAGCGGCCCTGTATATTCGGCACTTGTTAATTGAATTACGTTACTGTTATCCTTAAAATTCTCTAATGATTTACGTATAAAACCCTGATGTATTTTTCGTCTTGCAGGATTGGTAACATCATAAAACTGTTCTGCCATGAAAATGCGTTTGTCTCCTGCATATGGCGGTGGCTCCGGAAAACCTGTACTGTTTATATTGTTTGCAGAACGCCATGGTGAACTTGACCA
>Ga0302173_10000798_pt1 | contig 16631 bp, 9 predicted proteins | sample I_Fen_N3_1_FD_198785 | JGI IMG/M metagenome (GOLD analysis project Ga0302173, IMG submission 198785) | Peat permafrost microbial communities from Stordalen Mire near Abisko, Sweden - I_Fen_N3_1 | ecosystem: Environmental > Terrestrial > Soil > Wetlands > Permafrost | place: Sweden: Abisko... | reverse complement strand
TTCCCCCTACAAGTTGATAGGTTTTTGGCGTTCCTGAACCTGCATCCAAAACAGCACAAAGCATACCCTGCTGCCTTCTTAATGCAGGGATTGCATTTCGAGCGGCAATGGTTGCAACCTGATGTAAACCTCCCTGAGCATCGTTCGAAAGTACAATCGGATAAGGGTTACCTGCCAAAGGAGTCAGTGTATTCCCCATTCTAAATTGTGCCTTGGAAGAATTTAGTCCGAAGAACAATATTAAAATAATCAATAATATCCTTCTGTTTATAGTATAGGTTGTTATATTCATTGTATCAAATTGAAATTGATTAATACTAGAACAGCAATTACTTACTGCAATCGTATTTTTACCGTCGCATTAAAATATTGAACATTGACAAAAACCAGCTTATAATTTGTTCCGGTATAGCCGTACTGGTTACTGAAATTTGCTCTGTTGATAACCGTGACATCGGATGCAGAATAAGTCATCCATGAACTGAAATTAGAATCATAGTATTGAACTACAGGAGTTGCCGCGTCATCGGGATAAGCAAAACAAACGTACTGTCCGCCTGCCCCACATACAAAGTCATATCCAGCTGTAGCTTTCCAGTTACCACCGAGTTTGTTTTCTGTGGTTAATGTAGTCTTTACATCATTGTCTGTAAAATTAAAAGTTCCATCGCTTGGCGGAACAGCCGAAGTAATAGTACCCCTGTACAAGCGGTTAGCCCAGCTTACGGTAGGCGAATTTTTGCTTGCTCCGGCACCATAAATACTTCCGGTAACAACCAGAGGATAAGTCTTGGACACCGGCCCTCCGGTGGTAACACTTTGGAGAGCTACAGATTTTGTTCCGCTTGAAGCTATACTTCCTGCATCGGCCCCATTAATAGAGATACTTGAAATTCCTTCATCGTTCGGAGTTATGCTCCAGTTCACATTTACACTCTCATCTACATTCTTGTATTCATAAAGCGTAGTTGCTATGGTCGGAGCACCGTAAGTAAGCTGAATAGCTTTGCTCATGGTTAAAGTAATATTTGACAGAACTGTATTCGGCTGGGCATCTATCACCTCGAAGGTATAGGTTTTGCTGAAATCATTCGTGGGGTCATACACATTGGCAAATGGTATTGCACTAAAAGTTCCACTTTGGTTTCCTCCGGTAGCCGTAGCAGAAGTAATGTCTGTTACTCCTGATTTCAGTTTTATGGAGGTAATTGCTTTGTCATCCGAATTATCGGTAAGACTATTATTGGTTACACTCCAGGCAAAATCTATATCTTTCGACGGTGGATTTCCTATGCCGCTCCAGTTTTTCCAAGTACTAAAAGGTACTGTATATGGTATTGTTGCAGTCGTAAAGGTATTGGTTGGCGGTGTTGCTGCAATTGAAGGGAAGAAAAAAGCCTCAAAAAATTGAGACATTGTTTTACCTCCAGTACCTAAATTTTGTCCGGTATTGTTATTTCCTGACAACGTGATCGGACGGTCAATATTAAAGCTAACGTTGTCAGCTATATTCAACATCGCTTTCACAGTGGCAGCATCCAGTGCTTCGGGAGACCCAGTACCTGCAGTATTTCTTCCTAATATCCTTGCAGTAGCAATATCATTCATCTTTGCTAAGGTAACCGCTTTGTCGGTTATCGTTAACGCGTCTGACCCGGTTACATCTCCGGTATGAGTAGCATTGGTAATCTTTGCTGTGTTTGCTAATACTTCTGCATTATTGGTTACGCTGGTTTGAAAGTCGCTAACTTGCGAAGCGGTAATACTGATTCCCGTACTTTTATTCCAGGCAGTGAATAATGGATCAGTTTCGGTGGCAGCTGTGACATAATTGGGGGTCCAATTTTCCCAGGTTGACGTAGTTCCGTTATATTTTAATAACTGATCACTAACCGGGGACGTAAATAGAAATGGATTTGAAGTTATTTCGCTCCAAGCAGGTACGTAACCTATCGGACGATACAAACCTGCATGGTTCCCCCAACCAAAGGCAGTGGTCCAATTGGTAATGTCTGTCGAACTAATTCCATTAGCGGCATGCGCTGTCGACATACCATCGGTAATGCCATATCCCAAAAGGGTAGTTGGCTTTGAAGTTATTTCGCTCCAGTCAGGTACGTAACTTATCGGACGATACAAACCTGCATGGTTTCCCCAACCAAAGGCGGTGGTCCAATTGGTAATGTCTGTCGAACTAATTCCATTAGCGGCATGCGCTGTCGACATACCATCGGTAATGCCATATTCCAAAAGGGTAGTTGGCTTTGAGGTTATTTCGCTCCAGTCAGGTACGTAACTTATCGGACGATACAAACCTGCATGGTTTCCCCAACCAAAGGCGGTGGTCCAATTGGTAATGTCTGTCGAACTAATTCCATTAGCGGCATGAGCTGTCGACATACCATCGGTAATGCCATATCCCAAAAGGGTAGTTGGCAGGCCCGTTAATGTACTAAAATTGGCACTTGTTGCTAATACACTAAACTCTATCCAGTTTATATTCGAAATTCCACCCAATAATTGATAGGTTTTTGGCATGCCGGAGCCGGCATCCAAAACAGTACAAAGCATACCTTGTTGTCTTCTTAATGAAGGTATCGCATCCCGTTCTGCAATAGTTGCAACCTGATGAAATCCGCCCTTGGCATCATTTGAATAAATAATTGGATAAAGACTTCCCGATAAGGGAGCCAGCGTATTACCCATCTTAAACTGAGCATACAAAGAACTAGACCCGATAAACAATAGAAAAAGGACAAGCCGTACAACCTTTAAACTATAATTAGTTACTAATTTCATAATAATTCGTTTTTAAATATATTATCGTTGACAAGCAATTATTATTGGATTCTGATTTTAACTGTTTGTCCAAAATACTCCGGATTGACAAAAACTAATTTGTAATCCGTTTTATTATACCCCAGCTGATTCATGAAATTTGGTCGGCTGATGATCGTGATATCTGATGCAGAATAGGTCATCCATGAACTGAAATTAGAATCATAATATTGAACAATTGGAGTTGTTGCATCATCCGGATAAGCAAAACAAACGTACTGTCCGCCTGCCCCGCATACAAAATCATATCCAGCTGTTGCTTTCCAGTTACCGCCAAGTTTGTTTTCTGTGGTTAATATAGTCTTTACATCATTGTCTGTAAAAGTGAAAGTTCCATCACTTGGCGGAACAGCCGAAGTAATAGTACCCCTGTACAAGCGGTTAGCCCAGCTTACAGTAGGCGAATTTTTGCTTGCTCCGGCACCATAAATATCTCCGGTAACGATTAATGGAAAGGCTTTTGTCTGCGTTCCTCCGTTGGCAATTGTTTTGAGATGTACTAGCTGATTACCTGTAGTGGAAGGACTTCCTATTAGAGTACCATCAACAGAGATACTTGAAATTGATTCATCGTTAGGAGTTATGTTCCAGTTTAGGGCTATATCCTTGTCGTTATCTTCATATTCATAGACCAATGTTACAGGGGTTAGTGTCGGAGCTCCGTAAGTAAGCTGAATAGCGGGACTCATGGTCAGATTCAAGTTTTTCGTAACAGTATTTGGTTGAGCATCCACTACCTCTAGGGTATATGTTTTATTGAATGTAGTCTTGGGATCAAGCACTGTATTGCCAAAAGGTATTCCAGTAAACGTTCCACTTTGATTTCCTCCGGTAGGCGTAACGGTAGCAAGTTCTGTTGCTCCCGATTTTAGTTTTATGGAAGTAATTGCTTTATCGTCCGTATTATCAGTAAGGCTTAGATTGGTTACACTCCATGTAAACGAAACATTGCTCGACGGTGGATTCCCCCAGTTTTTCCAGATACTATACGGATAGGTAGTGGTGGCGGTGGTAAGGGTGCTTGTAGGTGGTGTTGCTGACACAGCCGGAAAGAAAAAAGCCTCGAAGAACTGAGCCATAGTCTTGCCGCCTGCTCCCAGATTTTGTCCCGTAATACTTAATCCTGGCAAGGTAATGGCACGATCGGTATTAAAGGTGACTCCTGAAGCAATTAGTTGACTAACTAAATTTCCACTAGCATCGAATCCCAATGTTTTATCTACAACTCCGCTTGCTGGAACCAAATCTGTCGAGACACCATTGACAGTGCTCGTTAGTTTTCCTGAAGCACCGGCTAATGTATTCGTAGTTTTTGTTTTTAGCACTGATGTGATACTATCCCGTATCACCGTACTCTTTGAAATAGCAACAGATAAACTATCGGCCAACGGGGCTGTATTCAAAAAATGACCCAACTCGTTTTTATCTAAATCAATCTGAATGTCTTTGATCGTTGCGGCGGTTCCATTCAATATTTTGATCGCCGCACTGTTGCTGGTCATGTCTTTTCCTTTGATATCACCCGCCACAATGGTATTGTTGACTACCGAGCGGATACTGTCTCGCACACTGGGGTTGCTCGAAATGGCTATGGATAAACTGTCCGAAACAGGGCTAGTGCGCAATAAATGTCCAAAGGCATCCTTATCAATATCTATCTGGGCATCCGTTATAATGGCACCGGTTCCATTCAGTACTTTCAACACAGGGCTAATGCTTGTAAAATCTTTCCCTTTGATATCACCCGCCACAATCGTATTGTTAACTACCGAACGGATACTGTCACGCACACTGGAGTTCTTCGAGATAGCTATGGATAAACTGTCCGACACAGGGGTAGTGAGCAATAAATGGCCAAAGGCATCCTTATCAATATCCACCTGAGCTCCTTTGATAATTGCTCCGGTGCCATTCAACACTTTCAACACCGGACTGTTGCTTGTAAAATCCTTTCCTTTGATATCACCCGTCACAATTGTATTGTTAATAACCTTAACAATCGAATCTCTAACAGTTGTATTTTGAGTAGCGTAATTTGCAATCAAAGTTGACAACTCAGATTTAGTAACTACTCGTATCCATTGTGCTGCATCTGTACTCCAGTAGTAAATTCCTTTTGGCTCAGTACCTGACTCATTAAAAATTATCATTCCACTAGCCGCTGTACCGTCCAATGTCCACTGATTGACATTATTCAGAGGAATGCGGGGTAAACGCAAGCCCTTTGTTAAACTTTCCAGTTCCAATAAAGAACCTTCATGTATAAGAGCTGGATTATTCCCAATTTTATTTTGAGCATATATTGGAAGAGCTAAAACTGCAAGCATCATAATTAAGAAGACTTGTTTGTTTTTCATAACTGTACCTTTAATCTGTTTTTGTAATGTTATATACTATATTTTTCGCTTCTACTATTTGCCGGTACAGACACCTATGATTCAATATTCAATCCGTCCCTGGAATTCTGCCTTTGTTTTTCAACCACACGCCGGATAATTGACCGGATAGCCATATTTTTTTTATTGGTTACACTTGCAATTTGTGGTACCGACAAATTAAGTGCTACGAGTTCACTCACAATTATCTCTATATGTGTTAACCTTCGATATTTTGGTTTCATAATTTCCAAACGTATAATTTCAACGCAGATCTGTACTCCGGCATTCTTCTAGTTATTTACCATCAGTAACAGACGGAGTCTTTAATCTTTTTGTTACTGTACTGTTTTCCTATTTTAAACTGTACGGCTCTTTTGTCGCATCCAAAGCGCCTTTTTTTAGTCTAGTTATTCGGAATCAAAAAAAATCAAGACGATTATAAATAATTGTTTAATCTATTTAAAACGTAAAAAAAATATTGACTCCGGACAATGAAGATTGTATTACAAAATTAGTTAATGCAAAGAAAGGACATTCATGCGTTATGGCACCCCCTTATTTATTGATAAAAGTCAAGAAATGAGGGATGTCATTTTTAGCCAGGGTAGAAATGGGAAGGATAAGTATACGTATAGATGGATAATCAACAAAAAAAACGGCTTAATGCAACTTTTTTACTAACGCAATAATCCTCGATGGAATAAGCAAAAAGCCTACCTTCTAACTGATTACTCTTGACGATTGACTGAATCTGTATATTTACAAGGTTATATTGTCAACTAAAAGCTACTTTTGAGCATTATATTGCTTTAATACTTCGAGTTTTTCTCGAACTTTGCGTTATAATCAGTCATACCACTTAAATTAGCATACATGAATCAGATAACATATTCTCCTATAGAAAAACAACTCATGCCATTTCTGTTTTTACAAATACATTCCGGAATATATACCTTTAGCGTGTCTGCTATAGAAAGTACTCTAAATCTACAACCTAAAAGAAAATGAATTTCAATTTTTTACACATCCCGTTACTTTGTGTGTTCTTCCTCTCAAATTTTGATTATTCCGAGAAACAGGTGGCTAGTAGAGATTGGACAACAGAGCGGGTTCCATATTCTGCTGTTTATCAACAGATTGAATATTTAAATGCTGCTGTTATACGGACTAACGACATACATTCCGATTCGGCTATATATTATTACAATCGCATTGTTAATATGTATCACCAAGAACAAATGTTATTGATTACCAACCTAAACAATGAGTCTTTACTTGAACTTAAGCAAAAAGAAGAAAGAGACCAGAAACTGATAAAAGAACCAAGTCTCGATTTTTTATTTCTAACAATTCTTTTCGTAGCACTTCTTACTATTGTATCTTACATTCTGCAAAAAAAAGAACAAATCAAAAAGGAACAAAATAAATTAATCGCCCTTCGAAGAAGCTCTGAAAAAATAGCAAGCAAAGAAAAAACTACTCTCGAAGAGAAAAAATTCATATCAACTCAAATGGAAGAACAGTTAATAGAGTTAATCGAAAAGGAGAAAATATATATTGATAAGAATCTTTCCTTACAAAAAATGGCTGCAAAACTAAATACAAATACCACATATCTATCTCAATATTTCAATATTCAACTTAAGACAAATTTTAGTGACTACATCAATGCTTATAGAATTAAAGAAGCTTGCCAACTAATTAAACAGGATAATCAGAAAAAGTATTCGATGGCTCAAATAGCTGACATGGCAGGTTTTGGCTCGCTAACAACATTCTACACCACATTTAAAAAGACATATGGAATTACTCCTGTTCATTTTCAGAGGAGTTTATCAGACATAAAAACAAATCTTCAAAATTTAACACCTAAAGACTCTAAACCTGATGAATAAATAATAGAGATTATATAAGTTAACCCGTAGTACATTTGATAGTTGTTGTCTATAAAAAGATAAAAGGTATTCAATGATACGCGCTTTGCCAACGATTGACCCCGTTCGGTGAGCCGAAGAACAAGTGAAGTTGGCGTAAGAAACTGTCCTGTTTGAGCGACGAAGGAGCGAGTTTGTACGGTTTCAGTCAACTGAGCGTAAGTTTCTCGAGTGAAGCAGGCGTAGTCTTGACTTTTTTGCTTAGCTTTTGTCTTAAGACAAAAACTAAGTCAGGCTTTGGGACGGAAGCCCCAACTAAAAAACATAACTTTTCTCTAAATGCACTACGGGTTAAGTAAGTGTAATGATTTAATGTTGTAATTCTTAAAAAGGCACACAAGCACATAGTAGTACTTAAGGAGCAAATAACCCTCAGTGAAGATCTTTAACCAACGGGCAACGAAAGCTAAACCGGGGGATGTAATGAACAACCCACAATACCAGCCCCGAAGTGGGCTGAACAATACTACAATCCGTAATTATTGAACCCCTTCAGAATTCCAACAGTTTCTGTAATTCTTATCCTGCGGTTATTTACATAGATTCGCATTCGACTGAATTCACATCGAAACATCCGCTAAATGGCTTACAACAAGTGAAATATAATAATTTTCGACTCCTTATTCTCATAAATACTTTAGGATTTCAAAGTGGAAAGTCTGAGATATTTTCTAATACTGCTATTTCTTGATAAAAGTCAATAAATGCTAGAGATATTTATGCAGATAAAACACTTTATTTGTATTCTATGAATACACTACGAATTGAAGGTACGGATTTCCTGAAATCTCTCAGTCTGAACTTCGCCACTAAGATTCTTTATATTTTGAAGAATCAACAAAAACACCATCAATCAGATCGGTTTAGCAAGTCTGTCAATAGGAAAATAAAACTTCCCAAAAAGCCTTTCCAACATCAATCAATTCTACCTACAAATATTTAAATATTACATTCAATTCGTTAACTATAAAATAATATCACAAGCAATAAAATTCAAAGAACTTTTTTTCTATTTATCTTCAATACATATCTAAAGTTTTATACCACAAAGCGACGAAATGTACTAAACAGATGAAAGTACTATAGACAACACAAAACCTTAAACGTTTCACTAATTGCACATAAATACACATCGAACTAACACCATTACTTGATATGAAAACTACTGTTACTGGCATTAAGGATAAATTCTTCTGATGTTTAATTCTTTCAATTTCTTTAATTTTAAAATACCGTACAGTTTTATATATAAAAAATATTAATCTTTTATATATATTTGCAATGTGAATTAATAAAACAAAAAAAGAGTTGGGCGTTTTTTATTGCCAAATCCACCAACTACTCTATTTATACTTATGAATCCAAGTCTATTATTCCTATTATCTCTTGTAGCTATTGGTTTTTTTATAATCGCTGGCTTGCAACATTTAATGATTGGCATTCTTCTTAACTGGAAGAAATTAAATCTGATTGTTGGGCTGTTGACTTTTGTATGGGCTATTTATGAGATAAATATGATCTGCGTTTTGAAGTGCAAAAAAGAGGAGGAATTTATTTCCTTTTACAACGCATTTAAAATCATCTCACTTGTAAGCTTCTTCTTACAGTTATTGGTTCTTTCGAATTTTTTCAAGATTACACGCAGTAAATTTCTACATATAATTGTTGTATTTTCGGTGTCTACAATGTTATTATTACTTTTCTTCCCATTTCTGGCATCGCATTTTAAGATACAACATATGCCATTCAATCAAAACACTATATCAGCACCAAATACGGCACATGTCGAATGGTCTGTTCCATTCATGATGTTTTATCTTACACTTATTCTAGACTTAATATACGCCTTGTTTATCCTAATAAATCATTATAGACTTAAACCCGGAAAATTTCCGATTATTCTCTTCATTTCGTTATGCATACAAACTTTCTTCATTACATATAACAGTTTCTCAATCACTCCCCCCTCAACTATCCACCTATATCTTTGTGTAGATGTCATATTAAAACTTATTATAGTGCACTTCCTATGCATGGAATTCATAAACGGAGAAGCAATTGCAGAAAAAATAGAACATGATCACGCTGTCAGAAAGTTTAAAGTTCAAGCCATACAGTCTATTGCCGACCATTTTAAAGCACCATTAGATAATTTATCTAACATTGGCTCTACAGATACAAAAGAAAATATATTAGATGTAACAAAAACCAACTCCACTCACATGCTTAATTTGGTAGAGAACATACTTGAGATATATAAATATAATGATGGAGCGTTTAAATTAGACACTTCTATTTGTAATTTCAACCAAGTATTAAACGAATCATTTAAATACTATTCAATCAATATAAAAAAAATAGACTACCTATTTGAAGGTACAAATGATTTTCTGGTAGAGATTGATAAAAAAAATTTTCATAAAGCCATAGTCAACCTATTAAACATTATTGTTTCTCCTCATGACGCTGAAATACCAATAAAAGTCTCAATTAAAAAGCTAATTGGGCACCAACTAAAAATAAGAATTCAGCATAAGAGTATTCATCCAATTTTTATCAGAAAACACTACATAAGCAATCTAATAAAAACTGATTCAAAAGACATTTCATATTATACAAGAGTGAGTTTATCGTTTTCCAAAATAGTTATAGAAGCACACAATGGGAAATTGAAATTTGAAACGAAGAATACTAACGAAGCAATGGTGCAGATTAGACTGAAATATATAAAAGAGCTTTAACATGCTTCAGGTATTACGTTCGTCTTTACTTTTTAATTATAGTCAAATACTTCAAAGACGAATACGAAGTAAGTCCGGACGAGTATAAAAAAAAGTTTATATATTAATGCTATTTGCGGTCTGAAATAATATTATGGTAGCCAATGTTTTTATGTACACGGGACTTTCTATAAACTATAGCCGGTAATCACGCTACATTATCATTTGCCTACCCTTTCGGAAACATTTAGGTAGTATTCTTCTTGAATTGGACTAAATTTGGAGGACTTTAAACTGAAGTAGTTTAGATTTAAAAAACACAGTTATATATATGATTATATGACTAACAAGTATTGTCTTTATATAAATAATTGAATATTATAACTATTTGTGTCATTTCACTAAGACAACTTTAGTATAATATCACTTTTACATAGCTCAAAAAAAGACTATAGAGTCATATATTACAATTATTACAATAATCTTGCTACTAATTGAGCACGTACAGAACGTAGAAGAAGCAATATTACAAAAAAAGTAGAAATAATCTTATTGTTAAATTTAAAACTCACATAGCTTGCTCGCCATTACATTAGCAACAGGACAAAGATAAAAAGAATCAACTATAAATGAAAAAAACGATTGTAAGAATCAAAGAGTATTCGAAAAGATATAAATAGTTAAATTTTAAATTGAAAAATACATTGTTGACAAATTACGATTTGTACATTCACTACCACTCATATGAACATCACAGACTTATCAGCGATATTTTCGGGAATTTTTATTTTCATCGCACTGAAACATTCCCTTCTAGGATTTATTCAAAAAAAAGAAAAATCGAGTCTTATCTTTGCAGTATTTGTTATTGCTATTGCCGCATTTGAAATTTCCTCTTATTGTACAGAAAATTGGAGTAGTATTCTGACTCAGCATTTTTATAGGGCATACCAATTCCTTTTTTTTCAGTTGGGATGTATTGTCTATTTATTATTCTTATCTGTTTATACAAAAATTATATTTAGAAAACTCTTAGTCCCATTATTAGTTATTTCCGTCATTCTGCTACTTTCCATTTTTTATCTACTTCATAGTGGAAGTACCTATTTTCAATTTCCGAATGATTATAAAACAATGGTCGCAATCGGCACACTATTGTTTGTTTATCTATTTTCATTTAATGCATATGCATTTACAGTGCTATTTAAACATTATGCTAAATCACATAACAACTTTAATCTTTTATCCATTCTAGCATTTACAGTTTATTTTTTCGCACAAGTAAATGATATTTTGGTTGTGATTGGAATATTGAAGTTGAGAGTTCTACTGTTCGGTTATTTATCTCTTACTGGTGTTACGTCTCTAAGTCTTTCCAAAGGTTATATAAAGACTTCCATAATTAAAAAGAGGCTAAAATTACAACAACAAGAGAGAAACACTAAAGAAGAATCTATTCACATGATAGTTCATGATTTAAAAATGCCTCTCAATGTTCTGATGAATATATCTACAGAAATGCCCAAAGAAGTAATTCATAAAAAAGTATCAGAGTACACTCATAAAATGCAATTTTATACACAAGGGATTATTGATCTATGTAATAGTGAAGATGGATTTTTGAAGCTAGAAAAAAAGGAATGCTCGATAACAGATATCATATGGAGAGCTTACAATCTATCAAAGCCTTTTCTGAAAGCAAAAAACATATCATTTAATTACGATGCAAAAAAAAAATACATTGTTAATGTAGATGATTCAATACTTGAACGAGTAATTATAAATCTACTAAGCAATGCAATTAAATACACCCAACAAAACGGGGAAATTAACGTATCGATAATCGAAAAACTTGAAAATACAATTGAAATTCGTGTGCAGGACAATGGAATTGGAATTGCTGAAAATAAACTTAGCGCTGTATTTAATAAGTTTGAGTGTATAAACAAACAAGATAATTCTTTGTTACAGTCAACAGGTTTGGGTCTATCTTTTTGCAAAGCTGCAATTGAGGCTCATGAAGGAAGTTTAATACTAGAGTCTGTAAATTGTAATGGTACAACAGCAAAACTCACTCTACAGTCTACTCAGACCAAAGAGAAAGGCTTTTCTAGTCATTCATTTAATAATCACAAACACCCTGTAAAGATAACACTATCAAGAAAAGAACAAGCCTATTTAACTGAAATATACCCGGAAATATTAAAACTTGAATTGAATGAAGCCACTTTGTTACGAAGAGTCATAAAGAGAATGGAATCGGACAAGCATGTCAATCAAATATGGATCAACGCTTTAAAAACTGCCAATCAAAATTTCGATAACCAGTTATTTGAGTTTTTAACAAATGATATAAGAGCTACCAACGTAACCAACAACAAAATCCAAAAAACGATTATCAATAGCCAAACTACATATATTTATAAAGGCTGCAGATAATTTTATCTTGACTTTTATAATGACGTTCCTAACAGAACTTTGATGTTTTTGTAGCTTCGGGGAGAAGCAATATTATAAGTAGCATAGATCAATCAAGCTTATATAACAGAATTTCCCAAGAAGTAAATACGACTTTGATAGTAAATTTAATAAAACGAACTTGCAGATGAAATTATATAAAATTCTACTGGTAGATGATGAGATAAACACTTTAAATATTATTGTAGATTATTTTGAAGAAATTGATTCATATTATACGTTCTATAGGGCACGTAATGGGAAAGAGGCTCTGCGCATTGCGCAAGAGTTTTGCTTAGATTTAGTGATAACTGACTGGGAGATGCCTGTTATGGACGGAATACAACTAATCAAAAATCTAAAAAGCAACAAAAAAACAAGTGAAATACCCGTAATAATGTTAACTGGAAAAATGATTTCATCTGAAAATTTAGAAATTGCTTTTACAGCTGGTGCTACAGATTATATCCGCAAGCCAATTGATAAAATTGAATTGATAGCCCGGGTACGTTCCATGTTAATGCTCTCCGATTCATTTAAAGAAGCTATTGATTTAAAAAACAGAGAGCTGGTAAATACCGCTATGCAGATAGTTCAGAATAACGAGTTTAATATAAAGTTACAAAAAAAAGTTGTAGAAATTGATACTAAGTATGGGGTAATTGATCCTGAATTAAAGCTATTGCTATCAGAACTAAAAGACGAAATATCACATAAAATCAAAGGTGATACATGGGATCAATTTGATATTTATCTCAAAGAGGTTCATCCGGATTTTTTCAAGCGTCTTATAGCTACCTGCCCCTCAATATCCCCAGCCGAGCTAAAACTTGCAGCTTTTTTGCGTCTAAGTATAGGTACTAAAGACATTGCTGCTATTATGTTTTTGACAGTTGACAGTGTTAGAACTGCTCGAACACGATTACGTAAGAAACTAAATCTAAGTTCACGCGACAATTTGACTGTATTCTTATTGTCAATATAAAGCTACCCCAAAATGCTCTTTTAGTAGATTTGGCGTAATGAATTTCGCTTCTCATAATCTCTCACAAGGCTCCTTTAAGTGCAATATGCATGTTAGAAATAATTAATCACGACGAAACACAAGCCTTGTAGGAGCGATATTATAATAAGTCAATACAACTTCTGTTTTGCTCTCAACGTAATCAGTCAGATAATTTGTTTATATTGACATAGTGCAGCAACTCAACGTCATTTTCAACGTTCAACTTTTTATGAATATACATGCGATGGCTAAAAACGCTGCTTACGCTTAGTTTTAAATCAACAGCAATGTCCTTTACCTTTCTGCCCGAAGCTAATAAAAACATGATTTTCATATCTAAACTCGACAATGATTCATGTAATAATTTTTCACGATTACCGGGTATAAAGTCAATCGCCAATTGTTCTGCCAGAGTAACGCTCATATATCTACCTGTCAAACAAACCTTCCGAATAGCATGTACCAATTCCTGAAGTGCTACAGCTTTACACACATAGCCTGATGCTCCTGCTTTGAGTAGACGAAGCGTAAACTTATCTTCAGGATAAATGCTTAGCACGAGAATGTACATGTACTTTCTCAATTTTTTTAAATCGGCAATTAAGTCCAGTCCACAACGTCCGGGCATATTCAAATCCAACAGTATAATATCACAATCTACATTTTGGATATTCCGCAATACTTCATCTCCATTACGAGCTTCGCCAACAACCAAAAAATCAGTCTCTTCATTTAATATTTTGTTTAACCCATCACGGATAATTTCGTGATCGTCTACGATAAATACTTTAATCATACGTCTAGATATTTAACTCGTAGTATATTTTTGCTACAAGTGATTTTATAATATTAACACTTTAATTTAATCGTTATTTATAGGCCGGATAACCAACAAACAGGTTGTTTTCTACAATGCGTTGGAAATAAATATAATATGGATGATTGAGATTAGAGAAAAACTCTTTCTCGATCAAATTGGTTTAACCATTCTAATGCGCGCTCTACTTCTTTAAACATCTTTGTTCTACTACCACGATTAGTCCATGCAACTTCAACAAAGCGAAAAAAAGATTCATTTAGATCATTAGCTATATGAGCAGTAGGAATTCGTATGGAAGGCGTATTAAATTGACCTAGATGATCTGAAAACCAAAAATATACTTCACCAAGGCCAATCCTGACTACTGCATTCGTAAAATCAAAAATCAGCTTATAATTCAGCTCTTGTGCTACTGAGCAAACATCAATATTCAATTTGGCAAAATCATTAGCATATAATTCACCAATAACAGTAACTAGAACTGTTCGATGTACATCGTTTATTATGTATGAGTATTCCATTTTATTTATTTTTAATCTACTGATTAATATTTGAAAAACCTTCCTATAAAAATGCATGATCTACTGTTTATTTTATGTAAATATCCATTAAGCTATCTTCTATACTTATTATCCAACTTTATCTTTCCATTAATTCCAGCTTCCATTTTTTTTTAGCTGTATTTGTTCCTTTTTGTATTAGTTTAAAAAATGCACTCGTGATACTATGCATAAATAGCAACGCAACTATTCTTTTCATGAATGCACGGTTATTTATGCAGTACAATTCAATATTTAGCAGCAACAAATTATCCATATTTTATTAAATCTATTGAATTCTGGTCACCTTCAAGAATGAATTAATATATATTGTCGATGTTCCACTCGTCACCTTTAGATGCCGAATTGTGAGATTTCCTGCTGTTGTTGTAGCAATGATCCCTTTAAGGATAACCCCGCCAGTTTGACTACTTGTTGTCAAAAAGGCTTGATATGAAGTATTCAATGCATTTATCCTAAGGGTTTTTGTCGCTGTAGAGGTACTTGACCCTGTTATTTGGCCTTCAATTGATGAGGCTGTTCCTGTATATGCCACTCCATAACCCGTGCCTGTTACAACAGCATTAGTACCCACTGATAAAACAGCCTCAAACTCATAAACCGAATTTGCTGCAGCTGCAAAGGTCAGTCCTGCTATATCCGTCAAAGATGTTGATGTACTTGTAACGTTTGTACCAGTAACACGTGAATAGGTAGGGGTTTCCGCCTGTACGAAGGCTGTAGTGGCAAGTGCAGTGGTATTATCTCCAAAGGCTTGAGTTGGTGCAGTTGGCGTGCCGGTAAATGCCGGTGAATTTGAAAAAACAGCAGTGTCGCTTCCAGTCTCATCATTTAAAGAGGTAATCAATTGAGAAGAGGTAATCGACCCCGAAGCAGTACCATAAAGCGTACCGCTTGTTGGCAAAGTAACACTTGTCGTTCCGGTAGAGGTTAGAGTTGTGGCAAAAGCACCACTGGTAATCAGATTACCACCCAGGGTTATTGTTCCAGAGTTAGCAACACCGGTTCCTCCATTGGCGGCAGGTAAAACAGCACTTCCGGCAAATGAACCATTATTAGTGACTGTTCCTGTAAATGTTGGAGAAGCAAGTGGAGCATAAGCTGTACTTGTATAGGCATTCGTACCTAAAGTTCCACCACCACCTATATTAAGCGTCGAACCATCAGTACCTGACAAACCTAAACTGTTATTTACTGTCAACGTTTTTGAAGTTGTACCTCCGGCTATTGTAAAACCTGTTGTAAGTGCCGCAAGTGTCAAGCCATTGACAGAGGTTGGGGTAATAGCACCCAACCCAATCGTTAAAGCAGGTGTAGTTGTGCTTGTAGCCCAGGTAGCTGTAACACCATTGTTGGCAGCAGCTGTTGATACCGCAGTAACTGTTCCGGAAGACGCCCAAGTGCCATCTCCCCTCCAAAAAGTGGATATAGAAGCATTGGTTCCACCATTAAGATTTGTAACAGGTAAATTACCTGAAACGTGAGTTGCCAAGCCAATTTTTCCCCACGAAGGAGCAGCACCTGCACCTCCTGAAATTAAAGCATTCCCAGTGGCAGCTGCCGTAAGTCTCGACAATGCAGATGTAGTTGAAGCAAAAAGCAAGTCACCAGTGGTATATGAGCTCTGGCCGGTTCCACCATTGGAGGCAGGTAAAACGGCACTTCCGGCAAATGAACCATTATTAGTGACTGTTCCTGTAAATGTTGGAGAAGCAAGTGGAGCATAAGCTGTACTTGTATAGGCATTCGTACCTAAAGTTCCACCACCACCTATATTAAGCGTCGAACCATCAGTACCTGACAAACCTAAACTGTTATTTACTGTCAACGTTTTTGAAGTTGTACCTCCGGCTATTGTAAAACCTGTTGTAAGTGCCGCAAGTGTCAAGCCATTGACAGAGGTTGGGGTAATAGCACC
>Ga0302173_10000790_pt1 | contig 16728 bp, 13 predicted proteins | sample I_Fen_N3_1_FD_198785 | JGI IMG/M metagenome (GOLD analysis project Ga0302173, IMG submission 198785) | Peat permafrost microbial communities from Stordalen Mire near Abisko, Sweden - I_Fen_N3_1 | ecosystem: Environmental > Terrestrial > Soil > Wetlands > Permafrost | place: Sweden: Abisko... | reverse complement strand
TCATATAAATAGTAAACTCAAATGGATTTTCTATAATATTATCAATTATATATGGGAAAGTATTAATTGTATTATTGTTTTCACATATTTCTATATCATGTGCCCTTATGCAAATATATTCAACATTTTCAGAGAGATTATCATTAACAGTATATTCATGCCCCCAATTCTCAGCATAAATAGTATATGTACCAGTCTTCTTAGCTTTGGATATATTCTTACAACCTGTTAAAGTTGCTTCAGAAAGTGTCTTAGGATATTTAAATAAATCTTTCTTTTCTCTTTTTTCTAAAGATACACCATTTTCATAAACAATTATATCATCACAAACTCTATAAGCTTCTGATATATCATGAGTAACAAAGATTACGTTTCCGCTATAATCTTTTACAATCTCCATTAATTCTTTTTCTAAATTATTTCTTAAATGCTGATCTAAAGCAGAAAAAGGTTCATCTAAAAGCAAAATATCAGGGCTAGTTATAAGAGCCCTTGCTAAAGCAACTCTTTGTTGTTGCCCACCAGATAATTGCCAAGGATAATGTTTTTCAAGATCTCCAAGGTTTAATCTTTCCATGTATTCTTTACTTAAAGAATTTTTTTGATTGTTTTCTAGGTGGGAAATACCTATTTGAATATTATCAATTACATTCATATTTGGAAATAGAGCATAATTTTGAAAAAGATAACCAACCTTTCTTTTTTGACAAGCTAAATTAACTTTATTTTCTGAATCAAAGAAGATTTGATCATTTACAATTATTTTTCCAGAAGAAGGAGTAACTAATCCTGATATGCATTTAAGACTCATACTCTTTCCAGAACCAGATGCACCTAAAAACCCTAAAACACCTTTTTTATGCTCAAAATTAACCTTTAATTCAAATGATGAAAATTGTTTTTCTATGTTTACATATAAAGACATTATCTAGTCCTCCTCCCCATAAGTTTCAGTTGAACTTCTGACCAATAGTTTAATGCTAAAATTAGAAATAGTGATAAGGTAACAATTATAATAACCCATAGCATGGCTTTTTCCATATCTCCACCTTCAGCGGCAAAAAATATAGCAAGGGGCATGGTTTGAGTTTTACCCGGAATATTTCCAGCTATCATTAAGGTTGCACCAAATTCACCGATAGCACGTGCAAAAGATAGAACTAGTCCACCTATAATTCCAGGCATAGCTAGAGGAATTGCAATTTTGTGAAATATTTTAAATTCGCTAAGACCAAGAGTTCTAGCAGCAGAAATTATATTAGTATCTATTTGTTCAAATGCAGCGCGAGTTGTTCTATACATCATTGGAAATGAAACTACTATGGCAGCAAGTACTGTAGCACTCCAACTGAAAATTACGGAAGTATTAAATAGTTCGAATATTTTACCAACAGGACCATTTTTTCCACAAAGAAGTAATAAAAAGAAACCTACAACAGTTGGAGGGAGAATTAAAGGTAAAGTAAATAGTCCGTCTATTAGTCCTTTAGATTTTCCTTTAAAATTTGCCATCCAATAAGAAATTATAATGCCTAGAAAGAATGTTATTACAGTTGATAGGGTAGCTGTTTTTATAGAAATCCACAAGGGTGAAAAATCCATGTTAATTCCTCCTTTAAAGTTATTTTAAAATGAAATCAATCTATAATCAATTAACACATAATAAGGCACAGTGAAAAAAATAAACAACTCATCTTTGATTTGTTATTTTATTTCATGTGCCTAAAATTTTAAAATGAAATTAAATAGTTGTGTTTAATAATGTTTCGTTATGTTTTATTGTGATTTTTATAATATTATCATTAATTATTTCAAAATACAATAGTGTATTTTGAAATAATTAATGATAATATTTATTCCTACACTATGTATCTTGCATTTAGAGAGGTAACAAGTCAAGGATGCGACAAAATATGCTTATATTGCAGAGCAGTTCCGTATTGCAGCAGAGCTGTTCTTTTTATAAGTGCATAGCTACTCTTTCTTAATGTGTACATTTTACTTTAATTGAGATACGTTTCCATTGCTAGTAAAAAAATAGTCGCGGTGCTATAATTAAATAGAGAATAAAAGCATTTGGGCTTAAAAGCAAGAAATAATCTAGTAGTAAAAGGGTGAAAATAGTATGAAAGAGTATATTGAAGAGTCATATAAGAGATCAAAAACAAAAGGGATATTATCAAATAATTTGTTTAGTACGAAGATATTAGAGGATTGTGAACTTCAGAATATACTTAATAAAAATAAAGAGCTTATTTTAGTAGCAACTCCTTTCATTAATAGGTTGTATAATTTTGTAAAGGGATCTGGTTTTTTCGTGGCATTATGTGATAGTGAAGGTTGCATATTAAATGTAATAGGAGATGAAAAAATATTAGCTGAAGCTTCAAAGCTCAAAATGATTGAAGGTGCATATATGGATGAAGCTCATATTGGAACAAATGCTATGAGCCTTGTAATATCAGAACAAAGACCTATTCAGATTTCTGGGAATGAACATTTAATTTCTGCTTATCATAAATGGACATGTTCTGCAGCACCTATTAATGATATAAATGGAAATGTTATTGGAAGTATTGATTTGACTGGATATATTGGAAATGCTCATCCTCATACTTTAGGAATGGTAGTTGCGGCGGCTAATGCAATAGAAAGAATGCTTGAAATCAACAAATACAATTTAAGGCTTGAGATTTCAAAAAAACGTTTAGAAACTACATTTAATTCTATTTCTTCAGGAATTTTAACTTGTGATTTAATTGGAAGCATTAAAACTATGAATAAACAAGCAGCAAGAATGTTTTGTTGTAGAGAGTATGAAAAGCAAAAAATAAAAATTACGGATATGATTCAAAATTGGAATGAGATAATTGAGCATCTTAAAATTAGAAATAACTTTAATGATGAAGATATACTTATTAATGCAAAAATTAATAAATTACAATATACCCTTACCTTATATCCAATATATGATTCGGAAATGAATATTGAAGAAATTACTATTATACTTCATGAATCAAAAAAGAATAGAAGGTTTGCAGGAAAAATATTAAGCGGTCAGGCTACATATACATTTGACCAAGTTATCGGGAAAAATGAAAAATTTATAAAAATTGTTACTTATGCAAAAAAGATTGCAGATAGTAAATCTACAGTATTAATAACTGGAGAAAGTGGTACAGGAAAGGAAGTTTTTGCTCAAGCTATTCATAATTATAGTATTCGTAAAGATGAACCGTTTATTGCAGTAAATTGTGGTGCAATACCAAGGACACTTATAGAATCAGAATTATTCGGATATGAAGATGGTTCATTTACTGGCGCAAAAAAGGGTGGTAATGCTGGTAAATTTGAAATAGCAGAGGGTGGCACAGTTTTTTTAGATGAAATAGGAGAAATGCCTATTGATATGCAGGTTAAACTATTAAGAGTAATTGAAGCAGGTGTAATAACTAGAATAGGAAGTTCAATAGAAATACCTATTGATGTAAGGATTATAGCAGCTACAAATAAAAATCTAAAAAATGAAGTAGAAAATGGTAATTTTAGGACAGATCTTTATTATAGGTTAAATGTTTTACCTATATGTTTGCCACCACTTAGAGAACGCAAAGATGATATACCAGAATTTGTAAATTATTATATGGACAAAATTTCTCAAAAGCTTAATAAGCAAGGGGTTAATATTTCAGAAGAACATATGAAATATCTTGCAGATTATAATTGGCCTGGAAATGTAAGAGAATTAGAAAATGTAATAGAACTAATGATAAATTCTGAGGAACCTCAAGTTAACTTTAATGATAACATAGAAGAGATTCAAGAAAATAAAGTTAAATTATACACAAATATTAGTTTGGAATTGATGGAAAAACAACACATAATTAAAATATTAAAAGATGTTAAAGGCAACATGACCTTGGCTGCAAATATATTAGAAATCGGAAGAAACACTTTATATAGGAAAATTGAAAAATATGCTATTGATTGTTCCAAAATAGATCAATGTTCTAAAATGGAACATTGATTATTTGATAAAACGTAACAAAATGGAACAGTTTGTTTATAAAAAAACGAATATTGTATAAAATTAGCATTAAGAGTATCAATATTAAGAGTTTTAAAATGAAATTCTTATGATTCTGGTATTGGCACAAAAATTGCTTTATTAATATAGTATAATTCAATAAAGTATAAGGAGGTTTTTTGTAGTTTCTAATGTTATAAAAGATATAAAAATCAAATGATAATTTATATTTTACCAAGGCATCTGTTGACAGTTAGGAGGAATAAAAATGAAATCTGTTCTAGTTGAAGAAGCATTAGGAATGGTATTATGTCACGACTTAACAAAAATTGTTCCAGGAGAATTTCATGGAGTTGCATTTAAAAAAGGGCATGTAATAACGGAAGAAGATATACCTAAAATGTTGGACATAGGAAAAAGGAAAATTTTCGTTTGGGAAATGCAGGAAGGAATAATTCATGAAAATGAAGCAGGAGAGAGTATGGCAAGGGCAGCAGCAGGTAAAGGCATTCTTTTTACTGAACCTTCTGAAGGAAAGGTAAGTTTACTAGCTGAATATAATGGATTACTAAAAGTAAATTATACAGCATTAGAAAAAATTAATACCATAGAAGAATCAATGATTGCTACATTACATACTGATATTGTAGTTAAGAAAGGAAGTGTTGTTGCAGGAACAAGAATAATACCTCTTTTTATTGACAAATCAAAAATCGAACAAATAGAAAAGGTTTGCATTGAAGAAGGGCCTATTATTTGGGTAGAAGAACTAAAGTCTATGAAGGTTGGCATAATTACAACTGGAAGTGAAGTTTATACTGGTAGAATAACTGATAAATTTGGACCTGTAATCAGAGAAAAAATTAATGAAATTGGAAGTGAAGTTATAAAACAGATTTTAGTTTCTGACAGTGTAACTATGATTAATGATGCTATAAATGAGTTATTGGGAAATGGAGCGGAAATGATTATTGTAACTGGAGGAATGTCAGTAGATCCAGATGATGTTACACCAGCAGGAATAAGGGAATCTGGAGCAGATATTATATCATATGGAGCACCTGTACTTCCTGGGGCAATGTTTTTAATTGCATACAAAAATGAGGTACCAATCCTAGGGCTTCCAGGATGTGTTATGTATAACAAAAGAACAGTATTCGATCTTATACTTCCAAGAATTGTAGCAGGAGAAAAAATAAAAAGAGAAGATATTACAAAGCTCGGACATGGAGGTCTTTGCCTCAATTGTGAAGTTTGTAATTTTCCATCATGTAGTTTTGGTAAATGGTAATAAATATGTTAGTTATGACTTTCTAAAAAAAGAAATGGGGGAATTAATATGTTAAAAAAAATCCTGAAAATTAATGGCGTTCATAGGACTATAATCTCAAATCCAGAAGATTCACTTGCTAATGTTTTAAGAAAACAATTATCTCTCACAGGAACTAAAGTAGGTTGTGGAATAGGTGAATGTGGTGCATGTAATGTAATAATGAATGGAAAAGTTGTAAAGTCATGTATAACTAAAATGAAAAGAGTACCTGATGAAGCTGAAATTGTTACTGTTGAAGGTGTTGGAACACAGGATGATTTACACGATATTCAATTTGCATGGATGATACATGGTGCAGCACAATGTGGATTTTGTACCCCTGGTTTTATAGTAAGCGCAAAAGCACTTTTAGATGAAAATAATAATCCTACAAGGCAAGAAGTAAGAGCTTGGTTCCAAAAAAATAGAAATGTATGTAGATGTACTGGATATCAGCCATTAGTAGATGCAGTAATGGAAGCTGCTAGACTTAAGAGAGGGGAAGTTACAAGAGAGCAGTTATGGCCAAAGCTTGCACTTGGAGCAAGTTTACTTGGAACAGGAGCAATAAGACCATCTGCATGTGCAAAGGTAACAGGTACTTGGGATTTTGGTGCTGATCTTGGATTAAAACTTCCAGAAGATACCCTTCATATAAAACTTGTTCAAGCAACAGTTTCTCATGCAAATATCATATCAATTGATACGTCTGAAGCTGAAAAAATGCCTGGAGTATATAGAGTTTTAACTTATAAGGATGTAAAAGGAACAAATAGAATTAATGGTTTAGCTTTCCCATCAAACAAAGGTGATGGCCTTGAAAGACCAATATTAAATGATAAGAAAATATTCCAATTTGGTGATGCAATTGCAATGGTATTAGCAGATACACCTACACATGCAGAAGAAGCAACTAAAAAAGTTGTTGTAGAAATTGAAGAATTGCCTGCATATATGAGTGCTCCAGCAGCTATGGCAGAGGATGCAATTGAAATTCACCCTGGAACACCTAACATATATTTTGAAACAGGAGTTGTTAAAGGAGAAGATACTGCTCCATTAATGGAAAAATTACCTCATGTTGTTGAAAATGATTATTACGTAGGTAGACAACCTCATCTTCCAGTAGAACCAGATGTAGGATTTGCTTATTTTAATGATGAAGGAAAATTAGTAGTTCATTCAAAAAGTGTAGCATTACATTTCCATGCGCTTATGATTGCAGACGGCGTAGGCCTTCCAATGGATAAAATTGCTATAGTGCAAAACCCAGCAGGAGGAACTTTTGGATATAAATTTAGTCCTACAATAGAAGCTTTACTTGCAGTTGCAGCTATAGACACAGGAAAACCAGTATATCTTGAATTTAGTATGTATCAACAAATTACTTATACTGGAAAGAGATCGCCATTCTTTATGCATTTAAAAATGGGAGCTGACGAAAATGGTAAGATACAAGCCTTAGAAACAGATTGGTCTGTTGATCATGGTCCATATTGTGAATTTGGAGATTTGGTTACAACTAGAGGATCACAATTTATGGGTGCTGGTTATAAAATTGATAATATTAGAGGTAACGGAAGAACTGTTGCTACAAACCATGCCTGGGGATCAGCATTTAGGGGTTATGGTTCACCACAAAGTTTATTTGCTTCAGAAGTATTGGCTGATGAACTAGCAATTAAGATGGGAATTGATCCATTGGAATTCAGATATAATAATGTTTATAGAGAAGGTGATACCACTCCAACTGGATGTGCACCTGATGTAATTGTACTTCCACAAATGCTTGATACTATTCGTCCTTACTATAAGGCAGCAAAGGAAGCAGCAAAGGAAATGAATAAAAGAAGTGTTGATAAGAAATATGGGGCTGGAATATCACTTCTAATTTATGGTTGTGGACTTGATGGTCCTGATACTTCAGAAGCTTGGGTTGAGCTTACTAAAGATGGAGTAACAGTTGCAAATTCATGGGAAGATCATGGTCAAGGGGCAGATATGGGCACTTTAGCAATAGCATACGAAACGCTTCGAAAAGCAGGAATTAACGTTAGTGATATAAAATTATTATTAAATGATATGAATTTTACACCAAATAGTGGACCAGCAGGTGGAAGTCGTTCAAATGTTCTCACAGGAAATGCAACAAGGGTTGCTTGTGAAAACTTACTTGAAGGTATGAAAAAAGAAGATGGAACTTATAGAACTTATGATGAAATGATTGCAGCAGAAAAACCATTAAAATATGATGGAAAATGGACTGCACCTTGTACAGCGCCTAGTGTTGAAACAGGACAAGGTAATCCATTCCCAACTTACATGTATGGAGTTTTAGTTGCAGAAGTTGAAGTGGATATGAATACTGGTAAAGCTCATGTTGATAAATTAACATGTATTTCAGATGTAGGGGTTATTATAAACAAACTTGTAGTTGATGGTCAAATACTTGGAGGACTTGCTCAAGGTATTGGTCTTGCATTAACTGAAGATTTCGAGGATCTTAAAAAACATACTACTATGACTGGTTGTGGAATACCACAAATTAAAGATGTAACTGATAATATAACATTACTTTACCTAGAGACTCCAAGACCACTTGGACCATATGGAGCATCAGGTGCTGGTGAAATGCCATTATCTGCTCCTCATGCAGCAATAATTAATGGAATATATGATGCTTGTGGCGTAAGAGTAAGACATCTTCCAGCACTTCCAGAAAAAATTCTTTCTGGATTAAAGAAATTAGATAAATATATAAGTCATAATTAAGCTTCTATATTAAAAGCATAAACAGCAACTAATTTATATTTTCTTACGGCTTTTCTAAAAAATATAATTTTAGAAAAGCCGTAAGCCTTTTATCATTAACGCTTAAACGTAAACTTATAACCCTTAACTGAATTTAGGTGGTGGTAGTATGGATCTTGAAAAACTTCTTTCAGTACAGGAGAAATGTATAAATGATAATCCTCCTGCATGTAATACTGAATGTCCAATTCATATTGATATTAAAGGGCTTATTTTGGAAATTAGAAAAGGAAATTTTGAAGAAGCATATAGAATACTGAAAAAGAGAATGCCATTTACTAATATAATAGGATTAATTTGTAATCATCCTTGTGAAGCTTATTGTGTGACTAATGTAGAAGGGAAAGCAATTTCAATCCATGAACTTGAAAAGGCAGTAGTAATTTATGGAGGCAATGCAAAAATAAAAACACTTCCTATTCCTAAAAATTATAAGAAAATAGCAGTTATTGGTGGTGGAATAAGTGGAATTACCTGTGCTTCAGATCTTAATCAAAAAGGATATAGCGTTGATATTTTTGAAAAAGAAAATTCAATAGGTGGTTCACTTTTAAAGGTTTCAGAGGAGATATTAGAAAAAAAGCAATTACAAGAAGAAATTATAAAACTTGAAGCTTTAGGTATTGAAATAAACCTAAATTATGAAGTCACTACTGAAAGTTTGGAAGCTATTTTAGAAGAATATGATGCAGTTTTTCTTGGAACAGGTATATGGAAGCAAAAATTTAATATAAATGAAGTTACAATGCAAACTGAAATAGAAAAAGTTTTTGTTGGTGGAAGTATTGTAAATGAACAAGAATCAGATATACAATCAGTATATACTGGAAGATTAGCAGCAGTGTCAATTGATAGATTCGTGCAAAAGAAATCTCTTACTGCATTAAGAGGAAAAGAAGGTGCTTATAAAAGTATACTTCATATTGATGTAGATAATGAGAAAATATCACCGAGAGTTGAACCACAAAATACTACTTTTACAAAAGAGGAAGCAATTAATGAAGCTTTAAGGTGTGTTGAATGTGAATGTCATAAGTGTGTTAAAGCTTGTGTTCATCTCCAAAAGGAAAAGCTTGATCCTAAAGCTTACATAAGGACTATAAATCAAAATGAACGTATCATTCTTGGAGATCATTCTGCAAATAAAACAATAAATTCTTGTACAGAATGTGGTTTGTGTGGTGCAGTTTGTCCAGTGTCAATAAATATGGCGGAAATCATTAATGAAACCAGAATAAGTATGGTTTCTAAAGATAAAATGCCAATTTCAGCTCATGATTTTGCGTTAAAAGATATGGAATTTACAAATAGCAGTTATTTTGAACTAGTTAAACATGAGCCAGGTAAAAATAATAGTAATTATGTGTTTTATCCTGGATGTCAGTTAAGCGCAAGTTATCCAGAATATGTTGCTAAAGTTTATGATTATTTAATGGAAAAACTTGATGGTGGTGTTGGATTATATTTAGGCTGTTGTGGAGCGCCTGCTAAATGGGCAGGAAAGGAAGAACAATTTAATAGTAGCATAGAAAAGATAAATGTAAATTTAGAAAAGTTAGGTAATCCAGTTGTTATAACGGCATGTTCTACATGTTTTAATAATTTTGGAGAGAACATAAAGGATATAAAAATTAAGTCTCTTTGGGAGATATTTGATGAAAACGGTATTCCAAGTGATGCTAAATTAGGGAATGGTAAAGTCTTAGCTATACATGATGCGTGTACTACAAGAAAAGAGAAAATTATCCATGAAAGCATAAGAAATATAGCTAAAAGGCTTGATTATAAAATTGAAGAGCCAGAATTTACAAGGGAAACTACAAAGTGCTGTGGTTATGGAGGTCTTGTTTATTTTGCAAATAAAGAATTTAGTAAAGAAGTAACTGAAAATAGAATACAGGAGTCTGAAAATGATTATCTTGCTTATTGTGCAATGTGTAGGGATTTATTTGTGTTGAAAGGCAAAAGGACATATCATATTTTGGATCTTATATATGGAAATGCTGAAATTTCAGATATAACAGTTCCCACCTTATCTGAAAGAAGGGCAAATAGATTTAAACTTAAGAAAAAAATGCTTAAAAATTTGTGGGGTGAGGATATGGAAATAAAAGATGAATATGAAGATTTGAAAATAATTATAGATGATAAAATTAAAGAAAAAATGGAAGATGAGCTTATTCTTGAAATAGATATTAAAAAGGTAATAGGTTATGCAGAAAAAACTAAAAATAGCTTTTTTGATCCTGAGAGTGAACATATTCTTGCATGGAGAAGATTAGTAAACGTAACATTTTGGGTAGAGTATAAAAAGGATAAGGATACATTTATTATTATAAATGCTTATAGCCACAGAATGGAAGTAACGGGGGTATAACTATGAAACAAGATAATGACAATAAAAAAATTAAATGGTTATGTTCAAAATGTGGAGGTCCACTTCAGGAAGGTCCTGTTAAAGCTGAATACCTTGGTGGAAATTTTGAAATTGAATTATTAGAGTGCCCTGTTTGTAAAAATGTTCTTATTACAGAAGAGCTTGCAGCTGGTCAAATGCTTGAAGTTGAAAAGAGCTTAGAAGACAAATGAGTAGTTGTTCAGTTTATGAAAATAAAGATATGAGAGGAATAACAGGGGACACTCTAAGACCAGGAGGAATGTTTCTTACTGACAGAGCAATTAAAATATGTGATTTTAAAGAAAATAACAAAATTCTCGATGTAGGTTGTGGCATGGGAGTAACTGTAGAAAGACTTAAAAGTATATATAATTTAAATTCTTTTGGAGTTGACCCGTCCTTAAAATTACGTGAACTAGGTCAGCAGAAGTATGGGAATCATAATATAGAATTTGGAAGAGGAGAAGAATTACCTCATAAAAATGAATTTTTTAATGGTGTTATGGCAGAATGTACAATGTCTCTTATGGAAGATTATAAAAAGACAATAATGGAATGCAATCGAGTTCTAAAGAAGAACGGATATTTTATCATTTCAGATGTATATGCAAGAAAGCCAGAATACCTTGAAGAATTGCAAAAGCATAAGGTCAATAGCTGTCTGAGGGGACTTTTAAATATAGAGATTTTGAAAGAGACACTTATAAGTTCTGGTTTTAAAATAATATGTTATGAAGATTGGACAGATTTATTAAAACAGCTTATGGTAAAAATAATTTTTAAATATGGATCAATGTCCGCATTTTGGGAAATAGCAACCTGCAGTAGTTGTGGTGATTTTCAAGAAAAACTTACCATGTGTAAACCAGGATATTTTTTACTTATTGCTCAAAAAAAATAATGGAGGGATTAGTATGGGAGCAGATCCTTTTAAAATGTTTAAATTAGCAAGTACAGGGTATTGTTGCAGTCAGATATTAATTATTATGCATCTTGAAAGTAAAGGCACAGAAAATGTTGAATTAGTCAAAGCTATGGCAGGTCTTTGCGCAGGTGTAGGAAATACTGGAAAGACATGTGGAATTATAACTGGAGGGGCATGTCTATTTGGGCTTTATGCAGGAAAAGGAAGAGACATTGAAATTAGGGATGACAATTTAAAAAAGATGATTCATAAATTTGTGGAGTGGTTTGAAGAAGAATTTCAAAGCACAGAATGTGTCGATATGATAACAGTGGATGTACTTAATGACATGATGGATAAAGAAGCATATCCAATAAAATGTGGTAATACAATGCAAAAAGCCTATAATAAAATTAATGAGATTCTAAAAGAGTATGATTATATTGAATGAGAGGGTAAGTAAAGTGGAATGTAAAATTAGGGATACACAAAGTATTTGTCCTATTTGTTTAGAGATAGTTGATGCAACAGTTGTAAGAAAAGGTGATGACTTATATTTAACTAAAAAATGTGAAGAGCATGGGATATTTGAGACTGTTATTTGGAGAGGCAAGCCAGATTATGAAGCTTGGGTAAGACCTAAAACTCCTGCTTATCCTAAAGTTCCATATACAAAGGTTTCAAAAGGTTGTCCTCATGACTGTGGGCTTTGCAGTGAACATCGTCAGCATACTTGTACAGTGCTAATTGAAGTGACGTCAAGATGTAATTTAAATTGTGAATTTTGTTTTGCAGATGCTCATGGTAATGAACCTGATCCAGATGTTGAAATTATAGAAATGTGGTATAGAAGAATTATTGAAGCTGGAGGACCGTATAATCTTCAAATCTCTGGAGGAGAGCCTACAGTTAGAGAAGATCTTCATAAAATAATTTCTATGGCTTCAAATAAGGGATTTAATTTTATTCAACTAAACACAAATGGTATTAGACTTACAGATTATAATTACTACGAAAAATTAAAAGAAGCAGGTCTAAAATCTATTTTTCTGCAATTTGATGGTTTAAGTGAAACTGCTACTGCAAGGCTTAGACGTAAGGATATACTACAAGAAAAACTAAAGGTTATAGAAAATAGTGCAAAGCTTGGAATTGGTGTGATTTTAGTATGTACGGTAGTTCCTAATATAAATGATAATCTACTTTGGGAGATTGTTGAGTTTGGATTAAAAAATGCACCAACTGTTAGAGGAGTACATTTTCAACCTGTGAGCTATTTTGGTAGAATACCTAAGATTCCTGAAGATAGTGATAGAATTACCTTGCCAGAAGTTATAAGTAAATTAGTAGATCAAAGTGATGATAAAATTAAGCTTTCAGATTTTGGTCCTTCAGGCTGTGAAAATGCACTATGTTCGTTTCATGCAAATTATGCATTTGTAGATGAAAAACTTATTCCTGTAAGTAAAAAGAATAATTGTTGTAGTGTAGAAAGTGGCAGGGAGGGAGCATTTAAATCAGTAAAATTCGTTGAAAGAAACTGGTCTGGAGTGAAAATAAATAAATATATTCCTAAAAAGAATTCCTTTGAAGAATTAGCGCAAAAAATAAAAAATGGTTTTTTCAGTATATCAGGTATGGCATTTCAAGATGCTTGGAATTTAGATACAGAAAGACTAAAGGATTGCTGCATTCATGTGGTTAGTAAGGAAGGAAATTTGATTCCGTTTTGTGCTTATAATATTACATCTGCTGATCAAAAAAAGTTATATAGATAAACAACGAATCTAATTGACAAGGATCGATGCTCAATTGTCAAATTTCAATTGTCAATGTTCAATTGTTCAATGTTGAATTATTGAACATTATAAATTAAGAAAATTTATTAGCTTAGCAACTATGAATAGGAGGGGATTTTTAGATGAAGGAATTTTATAAAGAGAGATTAGAACTTTTAAAAATTGGTGCAGAAATACCTGAAGAAATCGCAGTAGGTATTGCAGCTGAGCTTATAAAGGTTAGACGAGAGAGGATAATATGAAAAACTATGCTGCAATAATTCTTGCAGCAGGCTATTCGTCAAGAATGGGTGATTTTAAACCTCTTATGGATTTGGAGGGCAAAACTCCTCTTAAGAGATGTATGGATCTTTTTTATAATTCTGGAATTTCTGATATTATTGTAATTACAGGATATTTAAATGATAGGATTAAACAAACTATCGAAGATAATATTAGGTTAAAAGATAGTACTAAAATGGTTGTTAACAATAAATATAGTGAAGGTATGTTTTCATCAATAAAAGCAGGAGTAAAAGAACTTTCAAAAGATACAGATGCTTTTTTTATATTACCTGTAGATATTCCTTCTGTTAAAGAGTATACAATAGAAAAAATGATAGAAAGTTATGAAAGAATTGAGGATGGAATTTTATTTCCAACATTTAATGAAAAAAAGGGACATCCTACATTAATATCGTGTTCACTAGTGAAAGAAATATTAATAAAAAATCCTGAAGGTGGATTAAGAGAAATTTTAAATGACCATAAAGATAAGTGGAATTATGAAGAGGTAGCTGACAGGGGTATTTTACTTGATATGGACACTAAAGATGACTTTAAGTTTCTTTGTGAGCATATATTAAAAGCACCGTTCCCAGATTATGATGAATGCTTGGAAATACTAAGATTGTCTAGGGATAAACAAGAAACAATTAATCATATGATAAGTGTAAGTGAATTTTCGAAGAAAATAGGAATTCTACTTAATGAAAAAGGGTATAATTTAAATCTAAATGCTGTTGAGGCAGGGGCACTTCTTCATGATGTGGCTAAGGGTGAAAAAGCTCATGCTGGAGAAGGTGCAAAAATTGCTGAGAACTTTGGATATGGCTGTTTGCGTGAAATTATTAGTGAACATATGGATTTGAAAAATTTTACTAAAATTAGTGAAAAAGAAATAATTTACATTTGTGATAAACTTTTAAAAGGAACGGAATTAGTAACATTGAATAAAAGATTTGAACAATCTTTTAAAAAATATGAATATGAACCTGAAATATTGAAAAATATTAATAAAAGGTATGATGATGCAAAGACCATAAAAGAAAATATAGAAAATATAATCGGAATCAGATTGGAGAATTTGAGGTGATAAATCATGAAAAGGTATATTTATCTTTTAAGGCATGGGGAAACTGAATATGGCATGGAAAAGCGATATTTAGGACATGCCGATTGCAAGCTTTCTAATAAAGGTAAAGACCAGGCAAAAAATTTAGCTAGTATTTTTTCAGAGAATAGAATAATAATAGATAGTATTTTTAGTAGTGATTTAATAAGATGCAAGGATACAATAAACATAGCATTTCCCAAAAGAAATGTAATTTTTTTAAAAGAATTAAGAGAAATAAATATGGGAGAGTGGGATGGATTAACTTTTGATGAAGTTAAAAGCAAGTATGCTGAAGATTATAAATATAGGGGAGAAAATATAGCAGAGTTTGCACCCCAAAATGGTGAATCCTTTAGTCAATGCCAAAAGAGAGCAATAGCTGTTTTTAAATCAATAATTAATTCAACTAAGGGGAATATTGTTATTTGTAGCCATGCAGGTTTTATGAGAACATTACTTTGCAACCTTTTAAATAAAGATTTAATAGATATGTTTCATATAAAACAAAATTATGGATGTATTAATATTATAACCGTTGAGGAAAATAATTTCTTTGTTGAAGATATTAATTTAAATAAAGCGATTATTGGAGATTAAAATGATTAAAACAATGTATGAAAAATGGATGGAAGAAATAATTTTAAAAGATACTAACAAAAAGGAACTTTCTTTAGAAGCTTTAAAATTGTATCAATTAAATGAGATTAGGAAAACTATAAATACTGCAAAAAAAAGCAAGTTTTATGGAGAAGCATTAAAAAATATTAACAGCGAGGATATTAATGATTTTGAAGATTTTGAAAGAATACCGTTTACAACTTCAGAGGATTTAAGTAAAAATCCAAAAAGATTTTTATGTGAGACTTTAAATGAAATATCTAGGATTGTAACAATAAATACTTCAGGAACTACTGGAATTTCTAAAAGAATTTTTTTTACTGAAAATGATCTTAAAAGAACTATAGAATTTTTTAGGTATGGTATGTTAAATCTTGTGAGTCCAGGTCAACGTGTATTAATACTAATGCCTGGAACTAGTCCATCGAGTATAGGGCTTCTTTTAAAGAAAGGTCTTGATGAAGCGGGCTTAGAAGGGATAATATATGGACCTGTATTTGATATTTGGGATGCTTTAGAAACATTAAAAGTAAAGCAAATTGATTGTATTGTAGGATTACCAACTCAAGTATTTTATCTTGCAAAACTTAAAAATACTGATCCTCGATATGAAAAATTAAAATTAAAAAGTATTCTTTTGAGTGCAGATTATGTTTCGAGAACAATATGTAATGAAGTTAGTAAATCTTTTGATTGCCAGGTTTTTACTCATTATGGAATGACTGAAATGGGATATGGAGGGGGCGTTGAATGTAGTGCTCTTAATGGCTATCATATGAGAGATGTAGATTTATATACTGAAATTATTGATCCTTTAACTGGAGAAAATGTTACTGAAGGCAACTATGGAGAGGTTGTTTTTACCACCTTCAGAAGAGAGGGTATGCCACTTATAAGGTATAGGACTGGAGATGTAGCTAGATTTTTACCAAAGAGTTGCTTTTGTAGTCATGTATTTAGAAGAATGGATTATGTACAAGGAAGATTGGGTGAAAACTTAAATTTTAAGGATGGAAGTTTTATTTCAATAGGAATGCTTGATGAAATTATGTTTCAAATTGATAATGTACTTGATTATAAGGCTTTTATTAAAGAAGGCGAAAACATAATACTTAGTTTATGTATAAAGCCTGTAGATAAAAAAGATCCTGTGAACTTCAGCTATATTGAAAATTCAATTAAGAAGAATAAAAATTTAGCTTCATTAATTAAAAAGAATAGTATTTCTTTAGAATTTACTGGTATCATAGATACTGTTGAAGTAAGTAATGGAATGCAAAAAAGAAAATTTTTAGGCATATAGATAAAAACAATTATGTGATGTACATTTTGTGCCTTTTGTAATAGGAGTGATAATAATGATAAAAACTGCAATATTAACTATAAGTGATAAAGGTTCTAGGGGTGAAAGAATAGATGAGACCGGTCCTGCTGTAAGATATGAATTAGGTGAAACAGAATATAGCATAGATTACTATAAAATT
>Ga0302173_10000787_pt1 | contig 16748 bp, 24 predicted proteins | sample I_Fen_N3_1_FD_198785 | JGI IMG/M metagenome (GOLD analysis project Ga0302173, IMG submission 198785) | Peat permafrost microbial communities from Stordalen Mire near Abisko, Sweden - I_Fen_N3_1 | ecosystem: Environmental > Terrestrial > Soil > Wetlands > Permafrost | place: Sweden: Abisko... | reverse complement strand
CCAGTAAATCCGGACAACGCTTGCCACCTACGTATTACCGCGGCTGCTGGCACGTAGTTAGCCGTGGCTTCCTCCTCAGGTACCGTCATTATCGTCCCTGAAGACAGAGTTTTACAATCCGAAGACCTTCATCACTCACGCGGCGTTGCTGCATCAGGGTTTCCCCCATTGTGCAATATTCCCCACTGCTGCCTCCCGTAGGAGTCTGGGCCGTGTCTCAGTCCCAATGTGGCCGATCACCCTCTCAGGTCGGCTACGCATCGTCGCCTTGGTGAGCCGTTACCTCACCAACTAGCTAATGCGACGCGGGTCCATCTCATAGCGGATTACTCCTTTAATTGCTGCTCCATGCGAAGCTACAATCTTATGCGGTATTAATCTTCCTTTCGAAAGGCTATTCCCCTCTATGAGGCAGGTTACCCACGTGTTACTCACCCGTCCGCCGCTAATCCGTTTCCGAAGGAACTTCATCGCTCGACTTGCATGTGTTAAGCACGCCGCCAGCGTTCGTCCTGAGCCAGGATCAAACTCTCAATAAAAAGTTTAATCTTAGCTTACTCAAATAAAAATTGCTGGTTTACTTAAATGTACTTATATATATTCTGTTCAATTTTCAAAGACCATTTTCTCTCGTACAACCTTCGCTGTAACTATTTGTTTTTCGTTGTCACCCTTAGGCAACTTCATTAGTGTATCACTAATTTTAGACTCTGTCAACAACTTTCTTTAAAACTTTTTTAAATCTGTTTTTCATGTATTAATCAAGTCTTAGTTGTTTGTGTTCGTCTGCCTCAGCGACATTTCCTATCTTACCATCCATTCTATATATGACTCACTTATATTTCTGCTACTATATGTGTTTATATCTATAATTCATGTTAATTCTATGTTTTTCTAACTTTTACGCATATTGATACACTAGAGGTAGTTGTCTTAATATAATTCCAATCATTCTTCTTTCACAACCCCTTATTGGGTCCATCAGCTAAGCTAATTTATTAACGTATATATGAATTCATCGAAAAAATACTGTTTTCTATAATATTTTTATTAATTATAGTATTTGTGTTTCCGTTCTATCTAGTGGCCTTATATGTATCTTTAAAGAGTTAAAATCTTATTTTTTATATGCTTACTTTATTGTAGATTTGTTTCTTGAATAAAATTAGGGCAAAACAAACTACTTACCTATTTACTATTTTCTGAATAAGACTTTATGTTCTACCCACTATTAATGTAACTTAGTCAAAAATTTATGCTACCAATCCCTTTGATTATAATTATAATCAAAGCGGAAACCTTTTGACGCTTATGTTTAAGGAATATGTTCTTATTAATTGTAAACCAAATACACAAGTAGGTTATAAAAGATTAATTAAAAATCATATAAAACCTAAAATAGGCATATATAAATTAAATAAAATTACTCCTGCTAAATTACAAGAATTAATTAATAATCTTGAAGATTTAAAAATAATTACACTTGAACAATATAATACTATATTAAAAAAATTTCCTTATGGAAGCAATATGTATCTCCCACTTCAAATCGGTTTCAGTACTCGAATGAGGGTTGGAGCGGTTATGTCTTTAACTTGGGATTGTATAGATTTAGAATCCAAAACTATTAAAATTGAAAAAAATATTATATCGAAATGAATTTAAAAACTGGGTTTTTGGTACCCCTAAAACTAATAGTAGCTATAGAACAATAAAGATTGGTAATACATTAATATCCTTATTAAAAAAATATCATAAAGATCAAAAAACAAATAAATTACGTTATGGTGAATTTTATACAAAACATGATTATGATTTTGTATGCTTAAAAGAAAATGGTGAATTATTAACAACATATAGCCTTAAATATTTAAGTAGAGTTGTTAATTACGAATTAGGTATAGATTTTAAATTTCATTCCTTAAGGCACACTCGTTCAACTATGCTATTAGAAGCTGGTGCAAATCTAAAAGATATTCAGCGAAGACTAGGTCATAGCAAATTAGCAACCACTATGGATACATATTCTCATGTTACTAATACAAGGTCCGATGAAAGTGTTGAATTATTTGAAATGACAATAAATAAAAGTCTTCCGAAATCATAATTTTTTAGGGTGGAATAATGGTGGAAATCGGAAGCTTTTATATACTTTTATTCTTTATAAATGGCTCTATTTCTTAACTAGCTTCACAACTGTTTCAGCGTGAGGAGTTTATCAAAACTAAAAATTAAAACCAATTACATTAAATCATATCACCTCTATATAGCTTTGCAATTTCAAGGGTTAAAGGAAACTTATAATTGATTTATAGTATCTTAAATCATTCTAGCTTATAATGTTTGTCTACTCATTCGTAGCAAATTAGTAGTCACACTACTAAACTTCATCATTACCATTTTTCAGATCTTGTAAAGCCTTCCTATACACAAGAAGAATTTGAAAGTGTTTATCATTATTATATATTTTATTGATAAATAATAATCCACCTACTACTAAGTATAAAAATGCACCTGTCAATATAATATTATTAAATGTGCCATCTTTACCTAGACTTCCAATCCATATTGCTATTATTGAAGGTATTATAATACTCATCATTGAAAATATATATGATTCAATTGGAGATTTAACAGTTTCTATATTCTCGTCTACTCTCTCTAACTCCAAATCTATATCTCGTTCATAATTCATATTATTATACTTTGTTTTTATTTTTTCTTTAACAGACTTATATTCTTCATATTTTTTTGGATCTAAAATTTTATCTATCGCTTTATCATATCTACTTATATTTTTCACTTTATCACTACTTTCTTCATCTGAAATTTTTTTAGTTATATTTTTAACTTTACTTTTATTAATGTATTGTTCCGTGTTATCCTTAAATAATAAATAGTACTCATTATATTCTAAGAAAATATTACATTCGGTCGGACCATTTTCAGCATCAAGTATATATGTATAATCATCGTTTATTGCATTAATTATTTCATCTAAACTTCTTTGTATTATAAATAAAGTAATACAAATAAATAAAATAATTACTAACAGTATTATGTCTTTCATAGTAGAGGTATCCATATTGCTTATGAAAATGAAATTATTTTCATACTTATCCAATTTCATATATTGCATTAAATTAGATAAAATAATATAAAAACAATATGTTGAAATACAAATTACAACAAAACTCCATACCTTATTCCACGCTATAACTAACTTACTGATCTTTTTAAATTCTCTATTTTCAAGTTTACGTTTAAACTCATTACTTGCTTTCGAGTAAATAATGAACGGAGTAAGTATTATATTAAGAAGTATAGCCATAGCCAAAATAACAATTATAATTATAATTACATTACCAATACCCGTGGTTGATGTTTGATTAAACCCACTTTTAATAGCATCAGGTACGGTTTTAAATAACGCTATAATATCAATTGCAAACAAACTAAACATCATGTATACTGTCACTACCTCAAATATTCCTTGTTTTCCAGGAACATTTTTATATTTTGTTTTTATCATTTCCGTTGAAAAATCCCTACTGACTTTCATATAAAAACTAATTATTGCCCCTAAAGCTGTTAATATTAAAAATAAATTCCTCAAGTAGTTCATCATTATTCCTCCATTATCCATATATGTATATATTATTACATATTAACACATATGTCTAATAAAAACACCTATATTTCTATAGATGCTACTTAAGCTTTTTATTCAATTCTTTAATCTTATATAATACATTATTCTTTTTCTGTTGCAATGAAATCTTCTTATCAATCAGATACTCTAATGTATAATTTGAGTTGCCTACACCCTTTATATATCTACTATATAACCACTTGATTCGATATCTTCTATCTTATCATCTAATAGAGCAAGTTCTAAATCTATATTATATAAGTCACTTTGCAATAATGTCAGTTTGGTTCTGCAGCTACTCATGATATTACCTTACATTCTTTCATCTTATCAGTAACAAATGCCATAGCTCTATTAATTAATTGCTCTTCTGTTTCATCAACTTCAATATCATTTAATATATTCCAAGACTCGTCTACTATCTTTATAAATTCATCTTCAAAGCCATACACCATACGACCTATATCTAATGCAACTTTATTTAATTTTCTTGTAACTGTTCTTACATCTATATGTAGCAATGCCGCTATGTCTATATGTTTCTTCTTTTCAAAATATTTATAAGCAACTAAACCTTGTTCTTGTGGAGAAAGAGTATCTAGTGCATTTATTATTGCATTTATTTTAATCTTTTGCTGCTTAGTTATTTCTGGTGATTCTCTTAAGGCTTGTATATTCTCTAATAAAGTTTTTGTAGTTTTAATTAATTTCTCTTTCCTCATGATCTATATCACATCCTTAAAATATTTACTAGCAAAATCAATCTTTTCATTAACTGCATTGTAGTTGTATCTGATGGATTGAAAGTATTCTTCATATCTATTTTTTAGCCAAATAGATTGTCTTATCTTTCTTAGCGCTACATTCTCTATCTGTTGTGCTCTTGACTTTGAAACATCAAATATACTACCTATATAATCAAATGTGCATTCCTTACATTCCCATCCATAATGAAGCTTTAATATTTCTCTTTCTCTAAGAGTTGTATTTTCTAACATAACACTTTCTAGATCTTCTCTTAGTTGCTTCAAATATAACTTTTCTTCTATATTCTCAAATCCCTGGTCCACATCTTTCAACGTATCCTTTAGATTCATTTCATCATCTTCTTTAAAAGGAGCATCAAGCCTTACACAACTATTATTAAACTTATTATTTCCAACATCTTTTGAGCTATTGCCATTAACACATGATACAATTTCCCTTTTTATATAATGGAAAGCATAAGTAATGAAGTTAGCCTTATTCTCCATATCACCATCATATTTCTTAGCTGCAGCAATTAAGCCAATAGTTCCAACCTGGATTAAATCATCAAACTCTATCATTTTATTAATGCCATTGAACTTATTAGCTATCTTTCTGACTATACCAGTATTATTCTTTATCAAACTCTCTAGGGCTTGTTTATCCCCTTGCTGATATAATAAGACTAATTCTTCATTTGTCACTCTATCACCCCTTATTATCTATTAAAAGAAATGTTTTTATTTACTCATCATCTTCAAGTCCTTTACCACCTAATTGATCTAATATGCTTGATAATTTTTCAGTTGCAGAAACATTTAAATCTACCTTTTCCGTAAACATTCCGAGGTGCTTACCCAATAGCTCTAATGCCTTTAACTTATCTGCAAGCTTAATTTCTCTTTCAACACCGTTACCATTCTTTGTAGGTACTGTTTTAATTCTTACTGACTGTATTACTGCTAGATCATCCTCACTAGCATTATCTTTTATAGTTACTTCATCTAAATTCATAACGTCATTAGGATTAATAAAGGCTATCCTTGCTAATTCTCTTATTACCCTATCTTGGTTTATGCCAGTTCTTTTTGACCTTTCTGCCATAACTTTATCTATATACGTGCGAATGTTGGGTTTTGCTAAGTTCTCACATCCAATATCTTTTGCAGTACTTGAACTATATCCTGCTCTTACTGCTGCCTGCGTTGCATTAAGGTCAATTAAATATTCATCACAGAATATCTGTTGTTTTAATGTTAATTTAGCCATTACACTCTCTACCTCCTTACTTTAATCAAAGGGCATGAAACATAATTCACACCCTAAACATTACATTTCTATTAAGACTATAGCCTCACGGTTTATACAAAATTTTTCAAGTCTGCCACTATTCTTGCTATTTATTTCTAATGAAATATATTCAGTTCCAGCAATTTTAATTGTTTCATTAGAAATATAAACTCTATCTAATATCAAAGGTTCGCTATTTGGGATATTAATAATCACTTTTTTAGCAAATATGCATGACCCCTTAATATTTAAATCACCTTCATTATTATCTATATTTTTATTTTCTAAATGCTCTATTGATGAAGTTTTCCTATTTAAAAATTGAATAACCAAAGCTAATATTGATTTAAATTTATCCTTAAACATATAATCAAATCACTTTCTTTGATAATAATCTTTCTGTGCTTGCTGACCTTACCCATTCTCTCGAATTTCTTAACCCCACTTCTAAGCTATTATCTAAAATATATTTTGTTGCATTATTTACCTTAGAATCACTATTCCCTGGTTCTTGATTCCATTGTGTAAGGTAATCAACAAGAGAATCAATATACTTGTTATATGCTTCTTTAAGTGCGTTTTCTAATTCATCCATAATTTACACCTCACCTATATAATTTAATGCTATAGACACCTGTAGTGTATTTGCACTCTCAATATCACCAAAGAATACATGTGATATAGTTCTCCCTAATTCATCTAAAGATTGAATTCTTGAATCTATGGTGTCATAACCAAATATTTCATTTATCCCTTTCATTCCACCCTTTGCAAAAATAACTCTTAATATCTTCATTGTGTAATAATCATCTTTAAAAGGTTCTATTAATGCATTTAACTCCTCAAGGTTCAAATCAGCTCCAACCATTTCTAGTATCTTAAGAGTATTATTAAGCTTTAAGTCAAAACTTTGATCCTTATTAACAGTTGCTTTTTCTCCTAATATCTTATTCTTAGCATCTTCAATTACTTTCAGTGCTTCTTTAGTTAATTGATCTTGTGTTGCCTTAACTTCTTCTTTAGCTTGATTTATTAATTGAATTTTGTATTCCTCTGAATATTTATCACTTTTACTTATTTCATCAATTTTCTTTTTTAATGTATCTTTTAATAAATTAAATTGGTTTAATATTTGCTTTAATTTTTCTTTATATCCCATTACTTTCTATCTCCTTTATTCTTTATTTACTACCATGGTATTAATTCTAAATTATCACCCAATCTATCAGTAACAAATTGGGCCATACTTTCAAGTGACATAGATACATTATTTTTTATAATGTGTGGATTTATATTTATATCAACATTATTCCTTAGATCATTAAGAAGCTTTTTATTATATTCTCTATTATCTTTAGGTATTAACATTGCTAACTCAATATATTTAGGATCATCTGACTTTAATAAGTTCTTTATCATTGCTAGTGCATTATAATCATCTTTATATACATCAATAATATTCTTAAAATCTTCTGGATCTGTTATCGCTCCAGCTTCTATCATCTTTATAGTATTGGCTAATCCTATTTGATAATTTGAATCTGATAATCTTCCTGCGCTATTGGCTTTCCATTTATCCTCTAATGCTTTTAATCCACTATCAATAATAGATATTGCATTGTCATGATATTGAGTTGCTACTACTTGAAAGGTACTTATAATATCATTTATTTTTTTCTCTGCACCTGCAGGTGTAAAATCATTACTATTGTTTATTGCTGCAATCTTCTCTAAAATATCCACATTTTTGTTATTGTAAGTCTTAAATACATTAATTAATTCAGTCTTTTTACTCATATTATTTACGCTTCCTTTCTTAACTCTTTATTTTTCTTACTCCAATATCTGTCTTGTGCTGCTTTCACCTTATCCTTATTTTTATTACGCCAAGCTTTCATATAAGCATTCTTTTCTGCTTTAGCTTTATCATCCATCTAAAGCCCTCCTTTTCTATATTTAGATAAAACAAAAAGCCATAGGAATAAATAAGCTTACCCGATAAAATCGGTTTACCTAAATATTTCCCATGGCTTTAAAAATAGCCTTCCCACTAAGTAAGTGAGGGTACTAAAGTATTTATTTTTATTTCTATCTTTATTATATCATGAATTTTCAAAAATCTACATAATTATTATTTTTCAATTAATTCAAAAGAAGTACCTTGCTCACTTGTTATAACTTCATAGTCTTTATTTCCTTTTAATATTATCGTTGCAATTTCCCCATCAATACCATTCCTATAAAGAGTTAGTATAGTATCACCTAATCCATTTTCATCAACATAAACTTTATCATACCTTATTGCCATTCCGTTAAAATCTAAATATTTTTCCTTTTCACTATCTGCTAATTTACCATACACTTCATAATGATTCTTTGGAGCTTCCTTCTCTGCTTTAACTTCAATACCTAATTCCATTAGCCCCTTTTTAGTTGAGCCCCATGACTCTTTTACACCTTCTATTGTTTCAGTTGCTCCAAGTACAATTTCAAACTCACTTAATACCTTTTCTACTTTGTAAATTAATTCTTTGTTCATTCTTTCATTCCTCCATTTTTATAATTTTTTTTATTTCAACATAAACCCTGTAATATTTACCCGATTTATGAGGTTGACCTATTTTTCCAAGTTTAAAACATCTAGCTAGTGCTTCAATAGATTCAATTTTTTCTATGTCATTCTCATACATAACTTTCATTTTGACCATTAAAATTCCTCCTAAGTTCTATATAATATATTGATCCCTACATTTCCCTACCTTTTAGCTATCTAAATATATTCCATAATATCAGTATCTTTTAAAAATTCTAAGTTAGTAGTCCCAGCTCTTACACCTTTCATGAAATAGTATTTGGCATAATCTGACCAATAGGTAGTTGATGCACAATAATATTCATCTAACAATTCTTTATGATCTGGCATAATTTTTAATAATTTCTTAAATAACTCTTCTACTTGGTTGCTTTCTCCGGTAAGAGTTTTATCTTCTTTTAAATCTATAACCTCTTGAGTTTCTTGAATGTGTTGAAATTCATTTTCTATAACACTATTTATTAATTTTTTAGTATCATCTAAATTCATACTATATAGCACCTCCTATGAGTTGAATACCATTAAAACCTGCTGCAATACCTCTATTACCGTTTAAATCATAATCATATAAGTTAAGTACTGCTTTAGCATAATATCCATTATTTACTTCTATAGGCTCAACTATAGTATTTACATTTGAATCCACTACAAAAGGCTTATTTTTGCTATTTACATTTAAGAAATAACTGAATTTATACAATGGATCTCCTGGTCTTTCTAAATCCCCATCCCTTAAAAGTATTTTTAAATTACAATCTTTCTTTACCTCTTCTATAAATCTAGTAATTGGTTCTAATGTTTCAGCATCAGCTTTTGATATTATTATAGTAGTTGAATATTTAGGCTCATAACCTTCTACTCCTTCTATTGCATATGGCTCAAATATATGTGCATATGCTAACTTAACTATTCCTGTAGTTACTTTTGTCATAATTAATTGATACCTCCTAAAAATTTATTATTGCGTTTTAGGGGTTACTATTGTATTCTTAAATTGCTTAGATTCAAGGTTTTACAATAGTAATTCCTTTTATGGTATAGAGCTTGGACAATCTGTCTAGCTCTATATCCTTTTTAGTCTTCAAATTTAATATTATTTGATATACGCTTATTAATTTTTCTTTCTAGCTTCCTTCTTTGATGCCTATTTAATGGCTTATCATTTGATCTTATAGCTGCATCTCTATTTTCTTTTATAGTTTTATTCGTGTAGTGATATAATGGTACTCCACTACTTGGGTTATGTGTAATTGACATATTCACACCTTTCCTTTCTCAATTTCTTTATTATAGGCATCTATATTTTTGGATGTAAGTTTTTAATCTATCTTCATCAGCTAATCTATATACATACAGTATGGTTTCACCTTGATAATACCAACTGTGAGGTTCTGATATTTCCACACTCAAGCCACGTTCTTCACACCAATTTTCTATTTCAAGTTTATTTTTGTATTTATTTGATTCTCTATATGGTTGATGAGTTATTATTCGATTCCCATCAATATCAGCAAATAGTCTTTCATGATCATATGTTGGGGCTTTATGCTCCTCTATATGACGAGTTTTTACGTGTAGTTTTATCTGATACCAGTCTAAACTACATTCATCTAAAAAATATTTGATATTGTTTTCCTTACACCATTGTTCTAATACTTTTGGTTTTTCGCACTCAGCATGATTTCTTTTAATTTTATCTATATATTCCTCAATTCTTATTTTTCTCAACTTAATACCTTCTTTCTCGTTTTTTTTATTTACAGGATAACGGGAGAATTTAGCAACCTCTAATTATTCGCTCTACGCCTGTCTATTTGTGCATTTCAAATATATTTATATCTACGGGATAATTTTCAGACACTCTTTTTTATATTTATATTAATTAAATACTTTATTGCTATTATCTATTTTCATATTATTTATTAATATTTTTATTTATTTATTAAAATAAATATCCCGTATATCCCGTAATGTTTTTAAAGCCTTAATTTATAACTGTTTAAGCTTTTAATTTTTATCCCTAAATACGTCCTTATTCTTCCCATACGGGTAAATTATTAATGTATGTTCTTTTCATTTTTCTTCAACCCACGATAAACATATGTATTATTTTTAACCATATCTATACCGTATTTTTTTAATCTATCCTGTATATTTTTCTTTTTAACCCTAAATATTGAACTATCTTCATCAGTTTGAGCTTTATAATCATAATATCCGTTTTCAAATTCAACTTTATTTATCTGATCTTTTTTATCATTTGTGATTATATAGTTTTCTTTTAAGTACCTATATACACTGTCCTTGTCTTTTCTATATTTTTCTTTTACATCATTTATGGCTTTGCTATTAGTAAATTTATAATTATTAGAAATTAATCTGTATAACCCATCTAAGCCCCATAAGAATATGCCATCAATTTCCTCATACATTTTATCCGCAAGTCCAGGTATTCGCTTTTCTGGTGGTATCACATTGGTACATTCTATTAATGAAATTCTTTGAAAAATATGATTACCTTTATCATCCTTTATATATGGTAGTCCATTACATCCAATTACCAGTCCACCTCTATAATGATAAGGAAATTGTTGTTTTCCCTTAAGCTCTATTGGTATATCTCCACCACCAGTTAAGGCTTTAAATATTGAACTATCTTCAATTGTTACCTCGGATTGTTCATCAACTATATTTAATCTTTTTCCGTATAAATCACCTGTACCGAACCTATCCGATAATTTGTGCAATGGTGTTGCAGCTGTATTATTTTTCCCTAATAGTCTGCCTAGAGTATTTAGGTATTGTGATTTGCCTGTATTACCTTCGTAACTGAATAGTATTAAACATTGTTTAACAACAGATATGTCAATGTTACTTATGAATAATCCAGTCCATTCCTGCAATACTTTTTCAATGCTCTTGTCATAATTACATAATGAATGTATGAAATCTAACCATATTTTTGGCTCTGGTGCATCTTCTTTGTAATTACAATTCATCTGTAATGTACTTTTTATTTCAGAATTATGTGGCTCAAGCTTTTTTGTTTTTATATTAAATAACCCATCTTTCACATTGATATATTCTTCATCTGTATTAAGCTTTTCAAATTCTATACATTTTGTATCAGTTTCGGTTATTAAATCCTTGTACGTATTTTCCCATTGACTGGGGGTTCTGATTCTTTCGGGTATAAATGTTTTGATATTACCTTTCAGTTCATTCGCCGAAATTCTCTGATAAACTCCATCTTTATACCAATATAACAGATCTGTATCATACCCCTGTTTTCTAACTATCATATAATCACTGGTATCACGTATATGTTTAGCCAAAAGCCCTGTATTAACTTTTAAATTTCCTGTTTCAGTTGTATACATATACTTTATAGACTCTTTAGCTTTTTCTTCATCAATAAAATCATCCATTATTATATTAAGCTTTGTTTTTTCATCATTAGCTGCAAACTCTGTCATAGCTTTAAAACTGCGTAATTGCTTACTTGGTGTATCTTCTTTGGCATTATCATCTAATTCACCAAACTTATGAATCCTTATTAAATCAAAGGCATTACATAAAATACCTGAGGTTGGATCCGTACCATGATGGCTAAAACTGAATTTATCTTCATAAACCACAAGTCCACCTGAAGTACTTCCATCTGTATATGTGTATCTAGTATCATCAGCACCTGCAGTATAAACTTCATTTAGAAACTCTGCTATTGCTTCACTAATACTATAGGTCCTACAAAATGCACCTATAACACCTTTCTTTTCTAAAGGATCTTCTTGTTTTTTAATAGCTGAATTTAACTTAGCTCTTGCCCTTGAACTTTCTGGGTAGTAACTTATATCCTGCCAACCAAATGTATATCTTTCTAATATTTCATCTGGATTAAGCCACGGTAAATCTTGCACTTTAAATATATAATCTCCATCATAACTAGTACTAGGATTATACATTAATCTTGATGGTTCATAAGTTGTATCATCAAATTGATCTATCCCAATATCATCTGCAATCATTCTTGCTATAGCTTGATATTCATCTGGAAGAACTGGCCTTGATAAAGGGATTACAATTCTTAATCTTTGGTTATCAGATGCATGAGTATGAGTTGAATACATGGCAACTGAAAAGTCCCATAAAAGTTCTATGCTTGACCATACATCACCATTAACATAATCTAAATCTAATGTTAATAAAGTTCTGTTAGCAACATTCTCTGCCTTTCTACGACCATTTTTAAGACTTCCACCTACAAATCCTCCAACATCTTTAATTCTGTCTCTATCCGTCTTTGGCATCTTCTTATACTCCGCATAAGTTTCAGGTGTTCTTGTTGTGTAACTCAACTTTTCCACAAATTCCGACCATAATAAACTCTTATTTTTCCATTGCTTTGACGTTTTATTTAGTCCAGTAGCTATTATTATCGGTCCATCATATTTGATTCTTATTGAGGGATCATAATTAGTTATTGTTTCTGCATTTGTTTCTGTCATACTCACCCACCTATCTTTTAATTGCCTTTTTAAAGTAATTTAATCCTTGAAATGATGGTTTAGAATTAAACTCTTTACATAAAGCAATGTATTTATCAAATAGCCTTAAATTCATCTATTTTTACACTTCCTCTCTTTCTTTTTCTCCGATATAACCAATATTTTCGTTATCTTCATTTTTTAATAAGTAGCACCATTTAAACACACTTATTATGTTGGATGGGCGTCTTATTGAGGTTAATTTATCTTTGTATACATCAACTATCCCACCAGTGAAGAATATCTCTAATTGCCCATCATCATAACTCACGACATTATAAATTTTACCCTTTACCAATAAATTAGATTTAGAATAATAAAATGTGCCTTTTAGCAATTGCTCCTTTAATTCTTCTATTAACATCTGAAATCACACTCCTTGCTAACAAATATATTCTGATAGATCTTCACCTAAGTTATCATGTAAGAATCTATCTATCTCAAATACTGGTACTTTTAATCTACCAAGTTTTAAAGCTTTCAATTTCCCTTCTCTGATAAGCTTATATACAGTATTAGTATTGGTTTTTAGTACCTTAGAAGTTTCTTCAACTGTGCAAAGTTTTACAATTGTTTCAGCTGCTTTATTCATTCTCTATATCCTCCATTCTTTATTTAATATTTTCTTGAGCCATTGCGTACTCAAATTATGCTTTGCTAGGTTGTCCTTTGATATGATTCGCTTTAAGATGTGAGGTTCGTCATTAATAACAGGAACTAATTTTCATCAACTACTATTTCAGTTACATCAACATTTAAAGCTTTTGCTAATAAACCAATAGTCTTTGGCGTTGCATTTCTTTTTCCATGCATAATACTACTTAATGTAGTTCTTGGTATTTTCGCTTTTTCAGCTAATTCATTAGTATTAAAACAAGCCTTTGCCTGAAATAAAAATAATTTTTTCAAATCAAGTTTTAACATCCTAACCCTCCATTTATTTTTTTGATACTTTTGTATCACCCTTACATCTATATATTATGATACTTTTGTATCAAAGTCAATAGTATTTTTTTGATTTTTTAATTTAATTCTATACATTTGTATCACATGATGATATTATTGATACATAAGGAGGTATTATATGAATCATGTTGGAATGAAAATCGAATACTATAGAAAAGAAAAAAATATATCTAGAGCAGCTCTTTCAGAAAAAAGTGGAATATCTGAGATAAGTATTAGAAAATATGAAAGTGGTGAAAGAAACCCCAAAATTGAAACATTAAATAAAATAGCTATAGCTCTTGGAGTACCCTTGAGTGATTTATTAGGTGATGAAGCTTCAATTGATGTGACTAGTGATGATAAAGAAGCTATAGAATTTTTAGATGGATTTACATTTGATAATTCAGAGATATTTGATGTAATAAAGCTTTTAAAAGGATTTGATTATATCATTGAAGCTAAACCTTACGAAGATACACATTTAATAAAGATATACAACAAAGATAACGAACTTCTCGTTACAGTAAAGAAAGCTGATTTTGAGAAAGAAGCAGAACCATTAATAAAACTGGCAAATATGGTTAAGAATAGAGCTGATAGTTTTGTTGATAGTCTAGATTTTCTTTGTGGCTTTCATAATAAACAATAATAAATTGCTAAAAAGCTGCTACCAAAATTAGTAGCAGCTCTAATATAAAATAAGGAGAGTGATCTATTATGCCAGGAGTCTATAAACGTTCTGATAAATGGTACTATTATTTCAATACAAGTAAAGTAGATGGCAAATATAAAAAGATCTGTAGGGTAGGAGGTAAAACTAAAGTCGAAGCTGAAAAAGCTCTAAGAAAGGCTATTAATGATTATGAGAATACTGGAAATACTAATAATGATACTAACATGAGTGTTAGTGACTATTTCGATTATTGGTATCAGAATTATGTAATGATAAACTGTAAATATAATACCCAACAAGCCTATAAAGTTGTTATCAATAATCATATTAAACCATCTTTAGGTGATTATAAATTAAAAGCTTTATCCCCTGAGACTTTGCAAGATTTTATTAATAAAAAGTATTTAAGTGGTTTCACTAAATCAAGTATTAGCAACTTCTACGGTGTTCTATCTGGAGCACTTAAAGCTGCAGTATATCCATATAAGTACACCAAAGAAAATCCTATGCAATATATAAAAATACCTAAAACAGATAAACCTAAAGATAATGAGGAAGATTTAAAGATAATCTCTATTGATGATTTCAATAAGATCATTGAAAGATTCCCCTTTGGTAGTTCCTTCTACATTCCTATGCAAATAGCTTTTCATACTGGATTGAGAGCTGCAGAAGTATGTGGTCTTAATTGGGATTGTATCGACCTGGATAATGGAACTTTGAAAGTAGATAAAATATTAATAGGCAAAGGGAAAGGAATATTTGAATTTGGTACACCTAAGACATTAAGCTCCAATAGAACTATAAGTATAGGAAATACATTGATATCCATATTGAAAAGGAATAAGCTTTACCAAGCTGAAAATAAATTAAGATATGGTGAGTATTATAAAAACTCTAACTTTGTATGCACTAAAGAAAATGGCGAGAATATAACTACTGATAGCTTGAAATATTTGAGTAGAGTTGTTAATTATGAATTGAATATTAACTTTCATTTCCACTCATTAAGACATACACATGCTACTATGCTACTAGAAGCAGGAGCAAATTTTAAGGATATTCAGAAAAGACTTGGACACAGTAAACTATCCACAACAATGGACACTTATTCACATGTTACTCAAAAGATGAAAGATGAAACAGTAGATATATTTGAATCTTTAGTAGTAAAAAAATAATTTGCTACCAAACTCAAATCATTGGTAGCAAATTAGTAGTAAATAGCTGATTTTTATATATTAACCTTCCTTTAACCCTTGGTATTCCTAGATAATTTTACAACCGTCTCCACGTGAGGAGTATGAGGAAACATATCCTTAACCTTAGTTTGAACAACCTTATAACCTCTCTCAGTAAGTACCTTAAGATCTTCTACCAATGTCTTAGGATTACAAGAAACGTATATTATTTCTTTTGCTTTAAACTTAATTACATAATCTAAAGCCTTAGGATGAACCCCACTTCTTGGTGGGTCTAAGATTATTATGTCTGGTTTATCTTTAACAGTTTTTATGATTTCTGCTACGTCACCAGCTAAGAATTCGCAATTGTTTAATCCATTTAATTTAGCATTTTCTTTTGCTGCTTCAACTGCTTCTTCTATAAGCTCTATACCTACAACTTTGTTTGCAGCTCCTGCTACGATTTGACCTATTGTTCCTGTACCGCAATAAAGGTCAAATACAACTTTATCTTTACTATCACCCATAAAGTCTTTAACTATTGAATAAAGGCTTTCAGCACCCTTCGAGTTAGTTTGAAAGAATGAAAATGGTGATATATTAAATTGTAGTCCAAGTAGTGTTTCCCTAATATAATCTTTTCCAAATAATACATTAACCTTTTCAGGGATTACTGCATCAGACAATGAATTATTTTCTGTATGTAATATTGACACTAAATTTCCATTATAATTTTGGCTTCTTAATAGTTTAACATATTCACTTAAATCAAAATCTATTTGAGTTGTAGTAACTAAATTTACTAATAGCTCTCCTGTATTTTGAGCTTTTCTTATAACTAAATGTCTTAAGTATCCCTCTGCCTTCATTATTTTATAGTATGTTAAATCCTGTGCCCTAAAATAATCTTCAGTTAATCTAATAATTGTTCTGTAATCTTCATCAACAAGTTTGCAATTATCTACAGTTACTATTCCAAAAGATTTCCCTCTCATATGCATTCCAATAGAAAGTGGTGCACCCTTAGCTTCATCACCAAAAGTAAATTCCATCTTATTTCTATATTCCCATTGATTTGGACTTCCTTGAATCCCTAAATATTCTCCTGTTGTAA